>SESC01000855.1_pt1 | contig 10526 bp, 15 predicted proteins | sample 3171431 | NCBI WGS metagenome assembly SESC01 (sample SAMN06051868, study PRJNA518727) | freshwater metagenome | biome: subpolar coniferous forest; feature: holomictic lake; material: water; isolation source: holomictic Lake 227, 8 m depth | place: Canada: near Kenora, Ontario | collected... | reverse complement strand
TATATAGTTCTTCTTTTTTTTCAATCTCTCCAAAAGAAATTAGATTTTTTAAAGCACGAGAAAGAGCAGCTTTTGCAGAATCACTTGATTTATAGTTTGGTGTCATTCTAAGTAAAAGATCATTATAATTTGTTTGCTTTTGACTTATTTGTAAAAGAATAGAATCTTGTAAAACCATTTAATCACGCTTATAGTTTAATAAACTTATATAGATGTAGTGTATAGAAATATATATATTCATTAACATTTTATAATAAATGAAAAAAATCGTTAAAAACGCTTTATTTTTGAAAATAGATTAATTTAAAAGGATTTCTGGTAAATAAGATATATATTAAGCTAATTTTTAAATTGGAGGAGTATTTATGAGTGAATTACCAATCGCTGCTGTAGACAGACTTATTAGAAAAGCAGGTGCTGAAAGAGTTTCAGAGGATGCTGCAGAAGAATTATCAAAGATATTAGGAGAAGTTGCACAAGATATTTCAAAACAAGCAATCGAACTTGCACTTCACGCTAAAAGAAAAACAGTTACTGGTGAAGATATTAAGCTTGCAACTAAAACAATGCAATAAATAAGTTTAGAAGGAACAAAAAATGAAATATTTTGATCTTCACACACATTCAACTTATTCTGATGGGGTATATACTCCAAAGAAACTTTTAGATCTTGCTAAAGCTGAAGGCTTATCTGGAATATCTATAACTGATCATGATTCTGTATTTGGTTTGCAAGAAGCAATCAAGCATGCTAAGGAAATTGAGATGGAATTTATTCCTGGAGTTGAGATTCAAGGATTTGGTTTAGAGATACTTGGATATTTTATAGATCATAAGTCACCTGAACTTTGTTCTCTTCTTGAGGCTAATCAAAAAACAAAGCTTGAGCACCTAAAAAGAAGAATTGAAGGCCTAGCTGACCTAAATGTTGATGTTGATATGGAAGAAGTTGAAGAACATGCAAAGAAAATGCATTATCATCAAGTTATGGCTCCACATCTTGCTGAAGTTTTAATTAACAAAGGATATGGAACAAGTACACAAGAGATTTATAATAAATATTTTAAGAAGATTAGAGTAAGACTTGATACTGAACCAATAAAAGCAAAGAAGATTATTGAGACAATTAAGATTGCTGGTGGAGTCGCAATTCTTCCTCATCCATGGTTATTAAGACATGATCAAAAGGAAGGAATAGAAAATCTCATAGTTAAGTTATCAAAGCATGGCTTATGTGGGGTTGAAACAAGAGGTCCTATTCCTCAAGAACTTAAGGAAGAAAGTCATGAATTCATGCAAATAATAAGAGATGTTTGCAAGGATCTTGATCTTATTGAAACTGCAGGATCTGATTTTCATGGAACAAGCATGCATAAAGAAAACATTTTAGGAAAATATAAGGCAAGTGAAGAAATAGTTAAAGAACTTGAAAGAAGAAGAGAATAAATCTTATTTATTTTTTTAATTTATCTTTTACTAATCTATATGCTTCATCACAAACCCCAGGAATATCTAACTTGTTTGTGTTTATTCTATAATCAAAAATAGTTCTTATGTTAGTTCCAAACTTAAATCCATAAAGCTTCTTATATTGTTTAATTGAGAATGCATCTTTCTTTTTAACAACCTCAATTGCTTCTTTGTAGGATATCTTATCTCTTAATGATAATCTCTTTGCTCTTTCTTCCTTTCCTGCTATAAGCCAGATTCTTATTCCTTTCTTTGTTAGGTATGGAAGAGTCCAAGAATCAATAATTATGTTGTCTTCTTTTTTTATAAGCTCTAGAAGATATTTATCAAGACGAAGATCAAGAGATTCATCTTTCTTTCTTTTTTCTGTGAAATTAGAAAATTCATACCATCCTTTATTCATTTTTGTTTTAGATGAATCAATTTTTTGTTTAGCTTGAAGTTGTTTGAAGATGGCTGATGAGTGAACAACTTTGTATCCTTTAAGTCTTTTACCAAGGTTTTCAGCAAGGTAGCTTTTACCAGAACCAGAAAATCCACAAATTAGTATATGCATAATAATCAAAATAAATTAGTTTACAAAAGGTTTAAAAATAAGAGTAAAGAAAAAAAGAAAGAGAAAGAAGATAAGTATAAACTTATCTTGGTCTTAAGTTGTTTCTTGCTTTTGCAATTGGCTTTTTAAGAATCGGCTTTGATTTATGTATTTCTTTTGTTGGAATATATTTCTTTGAAAATAATTTACCATATCCTTCTTTTTCAACAGTTATGTTCCAATGTTTTTGAAATTTATTATATTCTGGATATTTACTTAATCTTTTTACTAATAGTGAATTCATACTATCTAGTTTTTCAGAAAATAGAGTTGAATTAATAACTAATAAATTAGCTATATTTCTTAAAATTATATCTCTATGTTCACCTAATGGATTTCTTGGATTATATGCAGTTAATAGGTTTGTATCTCTACCAATTTTATATAAATCAGATATTCTTCCTTTTACAAAGTCCTGAGATGTAAATTCTTTTATATAATTTGAAAATAAAGTACTATCTTCTTTATTTAATTTAATATTAAATGTATCTATTAATGATTTAACCGCAAATTTATTTACCATTTCAGTAGCATCTACACTTTTATTTACAGCTGTATCACATTTATTAATTCCATAAATAATTGCAACAGATGTTAATCCTGCAATTCCATATTTAATTGCACTACTTGTTTTCATAAATTCATCTCCTTCTTAATTTAATATTTATCTTGCTCTTGGTCTTAAGTTATTTCTTGCTTTAAATATACTTTTTCTTTCTACTGCCTTCTTCTGAGTTATTAGTTTTTCTTTAATTGCTTTATCTTTTGTTTTTACTTCTTTCTCATATGCATCTTTTAACATTGCATCTTTTGAAACTTTTGGAGCAGGAGTTGTTAATCTATAATTAAGTCTTGTAAAGAAACTCCATTTTCCACCCTTGTTTACTCCAACCTCTGCATATGCGTAGAACCTTCCTTTTTGTTTACCAGTTAATGGTTTAAAGAAGATACCTAAATTATAATCTATTTTTCCTTTCATTAAACTATCTTTGGTTGCTGCTGCTGAAAGATATGGAACAAAAACATATTTTGAAGAACTCATATCTACAATTCCATAAACATTGTAATATGCATCTTTCATGTTTTTACCAGCTTCATTATAAAATCTTAATGCACCAGTAAACTTCTTTCCGAAAGTTATTTCTTGTATTCCTTCATAAGAAGTTATTTTTCCGTTTTTTATATTAAGTACTCCACCAGTTCCTGATTTTCCAGCTTTTACGTTACCAGTTAATTGCATTCCATCAAAATAATAGTTTCCAAACTTTTGAGAATAACCAAGATTAACAGTTAGCGGAGTATTAAATATCTTTGATAAACCTAAAACTAAATGAATTTGTTCAAATAATTTATCAGAAACTAATTTTTTATTTATCATAAAATTATTTGATCCAACTTCAACACCTACATTATAATTTCCAGCGAGCTTCTTTCCAGTAAATTCTCCACCATATCTATATTCTATTGATTGTTGTAAGAAATCTTGAGATTTATTATCTAGATTTTGTAAAAAGAATGTGTTTGTGTGTATTGAGTGGCCTGTAGGTTCTGTAAGAGGAGTAATTGATAAATCTCTTATTCCAACAAGTTCTTGAGCAGATAATTGCTTAGCCCCAATAAACATAAGACCAGTCATTGTTAATATTTTTGGATTACTAACAACGGCGCTAATGAATTCCTGTGCATCAGTAAATTTCAATCCCATTTTATCTTTAATATTTATTTTTTGCATTTTAAATCACTCCATTAATTTTTAATAAAATATTATTTTCTTTTTTTCTTTTCTTGTTCTACTTCTCTTTTCAAGTAACTTACATATGCTCCTCTTATAAAAGACGCATTTTCAACTTTATTATTATCTACCTCATCATTAAATATACTTATCTTCTCAAGAAGGAAGTTTGATTCAAGTACCTTGGGTAAGATTACAAGGTCTGCTCCCATTTCATATAACTTAAGAGCTTGCTCATTTGTGTTTGCTCTTGCATAAAACTTAAGCTTAGGGTTAATTGATTTAACTTTAGTTAGTAATCTCATAGTCACATCAAACCTTGGAATTGTTGAAACTACAAGCCTTGCTTTATCTATGTTCATTGAATGAATAATTTCTTCATTAGTTACATCTCCACAAATACAATTAATTTTCTTTGCAACAAGTGGAGCTATCTTTTCTGGATTTTGATCTATAATTACTATTGGTATGTGCTTGTCTCTTGAAAGAACCTTTAAAATTGCATCACCAACAACGTCTGAACCAACTAAGATTAAATGGTTTTCAATCTTGTCTGGAATATTGCTTAACTTATCTATCTTTCTTGAATAATATTTCTTCTTCTTGAAATGATGAAGTAAAGGTTTAATGAATCTATAAAGAGAATCATGGTATTCTGTTATGTATGGTGTTAATAGCATTGAAACAGAGGTTACAATAACAATTGCAGAATATTGATCACTAGTTAAATGATTTAATAATAGACCTTGCATTGCAAGAATTAAAGAAAATTCAGATATTTGTGCCAGGTAAAGGGAACTAGTTACTGAGATTCTTGTTCCATATCCTGAAAAGATAAGAATTACAAAATGTATTAATGGTTTTAAAACAAATACCATTACAAAAAGAATAATTAATAATAAATATCCACTTTCAAAATGGAATGTTAATTGCATACCAAGAGACACAAAGAAAATCATTGAAAGTAAACTTCTAATTCCAGAAATGTTGTTTGAAATTTCAAGATTATAAGGAAAGATAGAAATTGCAAGACCACCAATGAATGCACCAACTGCGATATCAAACTTAAGTAATTGAGATATTAAGATAAATAAGAAACAACTACCCATTGTTAGAAGGAAAAAACCTTGCGTTGATCTAAAGGTGTGCTTAATTAATCTTGGATATATCCATCTATTTAAAATGTAAGCAAGTGCTATTAAGATAAGAACTTTAAAAATTACTGTAAGAACAAGAATAAAAGAAATATTTAATATATCTCCAAGGATTGGAATTGCAAGGATTGCAATTAGATCTTCAACCAACAAGATACCTATGCTTATTTGTGCATTAAAGGTTCCCATCTCAAAGTTATCAATTAATATTTTAGCAACAAGCATAGTTGAGGAGAAAGAAATTATGAAAGATAAATATAAAGATTGTATTAGGCTAAGCCCTATTAGATTCTTAAATAAAATTAATAAAATAAATGTAAGAACTATGTTTATTACTGGCAACGCAAACACTGTTAGGTTTAGTTTCTTTAGTTTGTTTAGATCAGTTCCAAGCCCAACAGAGAATAATAGAAAAGCAATTCCAATCTTTGAAAGCATTGTAATTTCTGGAGAATGAGGAACAATACCAAGTGCTATTGGACCAATTAATATTCCAGTTAGGATAAAAGCTAAGATTGATGGTTGACGTAATCTATTGAATAGATAAGTCATAACTGTTGCTGATAAAACAATTATTGAAAAGTAAATTAAAAATGATGAAAATGCAGCTTCCATAGTTAGTTCTAACCTTAAGTATATATTACATTATTATAGAAAACAATATAATTTATAAATATATTGTAGTTAGATAATAAGTAATAATTAAGTAGATATGTTTCTTGGACAAAAATAAAGGTGTGATAAAGAGTATGAAAGAGTGCTTAAATTCAATAAATAAAATTAAATCAATAAACAAAGATTGTGATGAATTACATTTAACTGTTGCTATCTCAAAGAAGGATATGCAAAAGATTCTTTTGTCTTGTAAGAAGATAAAGGTAATGACTGTTTCTAAGTCCACAAGAGATAGAATATCTGAAGGAACAAAGAAGATAATTAAGAATAAAGGAATAAATTTTTATATTAAGACAGAACAAGGAAGACCAATCGACATTCCAATAGATAAAATGCAAAAGATAGTTGAGATGCACAAGGATTATTCATATAGAGATCTTGCTGATAAGCTTGGTGTTCCAAAATCAACTATACACTATTTAATTAAAAAATCAAAGAAAAAGAAAATAAAAGATGGGAATAAGATTATTTATTTAAAATAGTTGTTGCTTAAAAGATTTAAGCAACTCCTTCTACGTTATCATCATCTGAATTAGAATTCTTTTTACCTGGTTTATCTCCAGTTCTTGTAAGCTCATTTAACTTCTTAACAAGCTCATTTTCTTGTTTTTCAAGAGTCTTAATTCTTAGTGCAATTGTTTCCTTAGTTTCTTTTGTTTCCTTTAAAACATCTTCTACGTTCTTTGAAATAAAGATATTTCCTGTTCCCTTGTAAACTTTTTTTTCTTTTGTAGTTTCAAGCTCCTTAATTGTAGAATCTAAGATGTTTGATTGAAACTGCATTTGTTGCTTTTGATTAGTTATAAACATTAATTGTTGTTTGTAAGCATTTACTGCTCCTGAATTATCTTTCATATCTTTATCTTTGTTCATAAATCCACCTCATAAGTTTTTTTAATTAATTCTATAATATTTATATAATTATTAACTGTTGCCTTAAATGCAATTATGTCCTGTGCTTGAATTTCTATCTTTATTCCTTCTTTTGTTATTGTGGTTTTTGATTCAGATCTATTATATTTCTTTCTTTCAAACTCAAGATCAAGAAGCTTCTTTAGGTTCTTTGGATCTTTTGTTTTAATTATGATTTCATTAGATATAATTTGTCCAATCAAGCAACCTTCATCTCCTTAAACTTTTTTGTTTGTATGTGAATTAAGAAAAAACCTAAATCTTTATCATTTAATTTAAATGAATATCTTTTTTCCTTTGCATCATCAACAAAAATTCCAAAATCTCCTTTCTTTTTACAATCTATAAAATAAAATATTTTATCTTTATCAGAAAAATCAAAATCTTGCTTTATCTTGCTTAGTTCCTTTTGAGAAAAGGTTGAATTCATTTCAATAACTCTAAAGATTATCTCCTTGTCTGGAAAGAAACCCTTTTTTTCATAGTTTATTTTGTAAACTAAGAGAGAAACTTGATCTTTTTCTAGTTTTCTGGAGATTAGAAAGTAAGAATGTCCAAGAAATATAGCAGACTCAAATATTTTACTAAGAGGAGTCTTTCCTCTTGGGATATATTTGATATCGTTTATGAAAAGAGAAATATATTTTGAAAATTTCTTAACAAAATTATCTGCTTTTCTAGATACTGTTACATACATTTTGGATTACCTAATATACATTTAGTATGCTTTTACCTTTTTTAAAACAGGCTCTCTTTTTTTATAGAATATTCTAGAACCACATGATCTACATTTATTGTTTTCAGGTAATTCTTCATAATTTTCTTTACATCTTGCACAGGTATACATTTTTCCACCTTTACTTTATAATTATTTTATTTTCTATTTAGTTTGTTTTAAGCTTATATGCTCCACCAGATATCATAGTCTTACATTTTGAACATTTAAAAATTCCTTTTGCAGTTCTTGATATCTTTCCTGAGAACCCACACTTAGGGCAAACATACTTTGTTTTGTCTGTAGTTGTTGCAAGAAGGTATTTCTTTCTAATTCCAACTCCTGCTCTAACTCCATGTTTTCCTGTAATCTTAACTTTTTTTGTTGTCATATACTTATCACTTCTTTTAACTCCAATAATTTTATTCCTTTATTGCGTTTTTAATTATTTTTTCAAGTTCATTATACTTTGATGTTGCAATATCAATCATAGAATTGATTTCATCAGCTGTGAAGATTCCACCCTTACTTTTATGGCATGAAAGTATTGCGTTCTTGTATATTCCAAGTGAGAATCTGGTTGTTGATGCAAATTCTTCAACTTCTGTAGCATCAAGAATTATCTTATCTCCAATCTTCTCGAAAGTAAATGATAAAGGGAATGTCTTTAATTTAAGTTGTTTATCATATTCACCATAAATTATTACATTATTTTCATCAAGTTTTGGAACACGTGAGTTCATTATAGCTGCAAGAGCTGCAATTTCTGTTGCATCAATTAAATTACCATCTGCATTAATAGCATAACAATCAATAAACATAGTAAATGCTTTTTCTTTAGGAATAATACAAAGTTCTTTAAAATCAATAGCATCAGCATGTCTTATTGCTCTGTCTGCTACTCTTCCATATTCAAGAGCACCAATTTGTGGAGGCCCTGTATTAAAGTCAGGAGATGAAAGCCCAGTTAATTCAAGGTTTAAACTCATATTTCCTTCATCAGGAGAATCAGGATATGGAGTTCCTATTACAAACTTAATTCCACAAACAACTTCTGTGTTACCAAGTTTTACCCATGATGAACCATCAGCTGACTTTACGTTACCAACTTTTATTTCAAGTTGTCTGTAATCATTAAGTCCTCTATCATCTAGTCTTTTTCCTTCTTTCATTTTTGAAATTACGTTTTCAGAATTTACAATTTTTAAAGTTTCACTCATTAATATCACCATCTATAGGGTATTTTTCAAGAAGTGCTTTCTTTTGAAGTTCATAAATCTTCTCAGAACCTACAATTCCCATACTTATTATTTTTTTCCATTCATCTTTCTCAACATGTCCATCCATTTGAAGAAGAACAATTTCTTTTTGAGGCATTAGAACAGCAATTGCAGTATCAACTGCATCCTCTGCATCTTCTTCCTCTTTAGTTAAGTCTAATATGTGATCTCCGTTTGCACGTCCTGCAGAAACTGCAGAAACAAGTCCTCTCATTGGAAGTCCAGCATCAGCACATGCAAGTGTTGCAGCAGTAAGTGCAGCAACTCTAGTACCAGCATCAGCTGACAAGATCATTGCATCAATATCAATTACTGTATTTGGAAACTTTTCAATTAAGATTACTGATTCAAGAGCATTACCAGAAACTAAAGAAATTTCTTTATCTCTTTTTGCAGGAACTGGAGATTTTCTTTCAGTTACAGAAAAAGGTGCCATTCTGTATTTATAATCAATAACTGATCTTTCAGAATCAGCTAAATGCTTTGGGAAGATTGGTCTTGGACCATGTACTGTTGCAATAACAGTGTTCCTTCCCCATTCAAGATAACATGAACCGTCTGCTGATTTTACAACACCTAATTTTATTTTAATTGGACGAAGTTCATCATTCTTTCTACCGTCAATTCTTTCACTCATATTTTATCACTTTTTTTATTTATTTTATTTGTCTCAATACATTTACTATAATTTATTTTGTATTTTTTTCAAGGTATTCCTTGATTGTGTTTGTTAAATTTGATTTTTGAGAATTATTTACAACTAAATTCATTGCTTTCTCAAGTAATTGTGGTTTTTTTGAAATATACCAAACCCATCCATTCTTTCCAACAACTATGCTTGATTCAGTATATTGCTTGAATAAGTTTAACATAGAATCATTCTTACCTATTAGTCTTGGAACTTTAACTGGAGAGGTATCAAAAATACATCCTTGTGGAAGTACGTTTACATTTTCAAGTTCAATTGAGTCTGATTCAGTTATGTTTCTAATTCTTGCAAAAATAACAGAACCAATTTTTAATTCCTTTGATAAATTTGATTTTGGTAAATATATTTCTCCTGGTGAATTATAATCAAGAAAATATCCATTTACAATTTCTGATTTTACAATTCCTAATATTCCATCTCCAACGATTGGTAAGTATGGTCCGTTCATTGCAATTACAGAAATATATTCAGGGTTTTCAGTAACAAGTCCAATAACTGAACTATATATTTTTTCATTTTCTATATATGTATTTTGTCCTAACTTCTTTTTTTCAAGAGTTAGTAAATCTCCAGGTATTACTATTTTTTTGTCCATAAATTATAACCTTCTTATATTTTTTAGTATTTATTGAGCGCCTTCAACTCTAATAACAATGTTACCATGAGTTACGTTATTTAAGTCAGACACTAATTGTTGTTTTGTTCCTGCTGGAATTTTAATTTTACAAAATAAATCTCCAGAACCAAGCCAAGTTTGCTCAGCAACCTCGTACTTAAAAATAACTGCTGACGCTTTTCCAGTGTAAAGAGCAGGGACCTCAACTTCAATAATAATTTTATCCATTGAAATAGGCATTATTCTCATTAACTTTTGTAAAATATCTTCTATTTCTTTTTCCTTTGGTGTGTTTAAATTTATTTTTATTTTTAATTCTTCAAAAGCATTAACTAATCTTTGTGGAGGAATTGGAGTCTTTGCTCTTGGATCATGTGCATTCTTTGCAATATAATCAATAATTTCCTTCTCTCTTTTTTCTGTTAATAATTGCTTTTGAGTTGTTGTTAATTGTACTTCTCCATCTTTAATAATTTTATCTGAAATTATTCTAATATCATCTGTATTAAAGCATTCAAGTAATAATTCTTTTGAAGCAAGATTTGCTTTTGCAACGTCTGAATAAATTTCATCATATGCAATTACTTGTTCAATTGTTATTCCTGGATGACTATGTCTATAATCCCATGCGATAAATGGATAAACTAGAATCTCAAAATCATGTCCGT
>SESC01000853.1_pt1 | contig 10550 bp, 10 predicted proteins | sample 3171431 | NCBI WGS metagenome assembly SESC01 (sample SAMN06051868, study PRJNA518727) | freshwater metagenome | biome: subpolar coniferous forest; feature: holomictic lake; material: water; isolation source: holomictic Lake 227, 8 m depth | place: Canada: near Kenora, Ontario | collected... | reverse complement strand
TCAAAATATGAGACGGGAACTGTTACCCCCAACTCAACCGTGCTGATCGCATTATCAAAAGCACTTGAAATCAAGCTGGAGTACTTCTTCCGGTCTACCAGCGTGAAACTCACAAAGCCCTCGTACCGTTGCAGGAAAGCGCTGGCAAAGAAAGACGAGACAAAGATTCTCGGGAAAACAGCAGAGTGGCTGGAGCGGTATCTCATGATCGAGCATCTCACTGGTGCAACAAAACCCATGGATCTCCCCAAGCCGGAACAGTGCAGGGTAAAGACCGCTGACGACATCGAGAGAATAGCGCAGCGGATCCGGAAAGAATGGAACCTGGGATCCGATCCCATTGAGAATGTGATGGACATTCTGGAGCAGCACGGCATCAAAGTCGGCGTGGTCGATGCACCCGAGAAGTTCGATGCCCTGACGCTCTGGTATAATGAGAAGTGCCCCGTCATTGTGGTGAACAAACATTTCCCCGGCGACCGGCAGCGCTACAATCTTGCCCATGAACTCGGGCACCTTGTCTTACATATTGAATCTGACATGGACGAAGAAGCAGCAGCCCACCGGTTTGCAGGAGCATTTCTCGTACCGGAAGACATGGCAATCCTTGAACTCGGTAAACATAGAAATGTGCTGGACTTCCGGGAATTGTATCTCCTGAAGCACAAATACGGGATGAGCATGGCGGCCTGGATTCACCGGGCAGCAGATCTCGGAATTATAACTGAGGCAGCGGCCAAACGATACGGGATCGAGCTGCGGGCCCGGGGATGGCACAAGACTGAACCGGACAAACAAGTTTCCGAAGAGTCGCCAACACTGATGAGACTCCTGCTATTTAGGGCAGTCAGCGAACATACAATTTCCCAATCCCGGTTCACGGAGCTTCTCGGAGATGAGAATGCAAACGCCGCAGAGCCCTGTGCATGAGGATGACTAAATGACCGGGCAGAAAAAATGTATTATCGATGCGTCCATCCTCCTTGATTTTATTGAGGGCGGTATCTTTGATACTCTCTTTTCTCTCCCGTTTGATTTTTCTACATCCGATATCGTTGCGGATGAAATTTCCCGCTCGTATTCCCCCTCCGAACTGCGAGAGTTTGGTTTGAAGATCCTTGGTCTTGAATCTGAGCAGATCCTGATGATCGAAACACTTCAGATCGAACACATCGAATTATCTCCAAACGATCTCTCTGTGTATATTCTTGCACGCCAGCACCGCTCACTTCTCATATCCGGTGATGGTCCCCTTCGTGAACTGGCAGATTCCCATAAAGTTGAATATCACGGCACTCTCTGGCTCCTCGAAGAACTTACAGAAAAGGATCTTCTCTCTCAAAAGGACGCAGCCCAGGCATTACGGACAATGCTCGACAACAAACGCTGGCTGCCCCGTGCTGATTCTGAACGACTCATTAAAAAATGGGAAATGAATCCCACTGATTTCTGAAGAAACGTCGCTTTCTATCGGCCCGGCTGACCGGACTCATGGCCCTTATGGCCCTTTTGTGGCCCTTTTACCCAGAATGTAATGAACACCCGTCCCGTGAATGCCTCCCCCTTCAGTAAAACCTAAGTTCTCTCTCCTATAGAGTAATATTCAGCCCGAGGGCCCAAGGGTGGGAGAAAATCTATGGCAGATTTCGTACAGAGTTCAGAAACCAAAAGCGCGATTCGCGAACTCGCGAGCCAGATTGAAGACGTAACAACGTTCAACTCAATCGTCCAGTCGGTCATCACCGACAACCCGTTCGCGTGTGTATCGTATATGACTGCCGGTGTAACCCACGACCCGGTCGAAAAGACCAAGGAGAGCTACACGGTGAAGCTCGTCTACCATAATTCTCATTCAGAAGCTCATTCTCCGATAAAAAAGGCATGATGATCGATTCTCGTAGGAGTCATACGGTTCGTGAGATAATCAACTTGTACCGAAACCCTCAACATCGGTAAAACGGAATGTATGGTAGGAATAGATCATCTGCGATCTTACCGCTCACTACTGCAACCCTAACTGGACATCAATGTGGCAGATCTAAACGATTCGATCCCGGTCAACCGGGCGGGAAAATCTCCGGGCAGGTGCATACACGGACCCCAGTTTATTCATTCAGGGAATGATAATCGGCCTTACGCTTGCTGTACCGGTTGGTCCGATTGCCCTCATGTGTATCCAGCGGGCGGTTACCGATGGCAGGCTTCACGGGATCGTATCGGGTCTCGGGGTGGCAACAGCAGATTCGTTTTATGCTGCCGTCACCATCTTCGGGCTTACGGTCATATCGGGGCTCATCATCGCCAACCTGTTCTCGCTTCGGCTCGCAGCGGGTTTGGTTCTAATCTTTGTGGGCATACGAATCTTCCTATCAAAACCCGCACCGATAAGTGCGAAAATCGAGCACGAGACGTACCTGAAAGATTACCTCTCGATGGTGGTCATCGCTGTTGCAAACCCGCTAACCCTCATCTTCTTTATTGCCATCCTGCCCGGTTTTGGCGTGGTGTTTTATGAAAATTCTGTTCTTACCGCATCGGAGTTTGTCGGAGGTGTATTTTTAGGCTCCACACTCTGGTGGATCATTCTCTGTGGTGCAATCGGTTCCGTGCGTTCCCTTATCAGTGCTGATCACCTGAGGCTGATTAACCGGATATCCGGATTGATGATCATATGCTTCGGTGCGGGGTTGCTGCTCCTGCTGGCACTACCTTAGCTGAAGTGATTGGGATAAGACCTCTTCTGGTATGAGGCCTTTTGGCTTTATTCAGGTTTTACCATTTCTGCCAGTTAAAAAAAAGATCATAGCGATCTGATGTTCACTTCGTATTGTTTGATAACCAATGTGGTAGTATCGGGCAGTTGATATATCAGCATCGTTCCAGTCCCCGGTGTTCCACTTAACAGTGTCATTCCCAAAGATGGATTTTTAAAGTAGTTGTCCCACGCAATCGAGTAATCCTGTACAGGATCGGGTGTATATTCAAGATATACTGGAGGGATAAGAGAGGGGGTATCTGTTTTCTGGAATTGGGTCTCTCCCAATGACATCTGTACAGTGCCGACACCTGCTTTGGATATTATCCCGGTGCTGGTGATGTTTACGAGATTAATGACCATGGTCTTTGTCTCGCTGTCATAGAACCACCGGGGCTCAGCGAGCATCACCGATCCCGGTTCCGCATGCGGGCGCTTTACCACCGCTCCGTTCTGAAGGGAGATGTCTGTACCGGCAGAAACAGAGGAATACATCAGATCTCCTGAACGAAATGAATCAACAAAGGGTGGATTAGCACTACTATCTTTGATGGTTATTTTAGAGGAGGCCGGGGTATAAATTGAGTTATAAACCGTGAGGGCCCCACCCCCGATCTTTAAGGAGGTCTCTTTGTAGGGTACGGTCTTATACGCGAGACTTTTCACATCGTTTTGCAATACGATCATGTTCTTCTCCATGATCTGCTCATCTGCGCTTGTCTGCTGCTTGAGGAGCATCGGGTAACCGTACAGTGTAACAAGTCCGATGCCCGCGATCACAATAGTGAAGATGAGTAAGAATCCAATTGATTCAGACACCCCGGCAGTGCATAATATCCGGTTATTTTTGCCCTTCATTAAAAACCTCCTGAATCATAACTTATCCTGTTCATACCTGTACCTGTGGTATTCCCTCCGGCTCTTCGTGTTGAACCGATACCGGCGATTGCCACATTGGTGACAATCAAACCTCTCGATACTGTTACGGTCTGGGCTGTTAGATCGTAAGTATTGCCGATCTCAACAAAATATCCCCGTCCCGCGATGTTATCAGGGATGTCGAACCGTGAGGTAATATTCCCTGTGTCAGGTGCAATGGCATAGGTGTCAACGATCCGGGTGGAGATGCCGTTACTGATATCGGTAAATGCTGAATACGTGAGGGTGTTTGCCGGCCCCTCCATGAAATTTGCATTCACTAACAGGAGCATGACGATAAAGAGGGCCATGAGGACTCCGGATATCATGATATACTCTATCAATGTTGCCACGCCGGCTTCTTTGCACATTGGTGTCCCTCTATTTTGATCTCCAGATCTCATTGTATACGGTCACCCCGTTGTTGTAATGAATATCGATAGTAGTATAGGGATCGCCAGCTGTGGGTTGTGTGGACGATAGGTTCACTACAGAATTCTGTCTGCTCAATGACAGGGTTCGGATGTCATTCTGCACCTTTGTTTTATTAAGAAATATTCCCGCATTATCCAGAAATTCGGACTGGATGATCACATCTCTTACTCCACGGATATCGTTTTTCGGAAATTCCAATACTGCTTCTGCGGTTGTTTGTCCTATTACTGTTGACTGGTTGAGAACGATCGCGATAAAGAACAGACTGAAACTTACGACAAATCCCATGAGCACGATCCACTGGGCATCATCCTTTAATCCCGCCATAAGAGCACCTCCACGAGTACGGCATGTTTACCCGAACAGGACTGGGCTGAACAGTCAGGAAATCTTTTTTCAACAATTACCCAGTCAGAAACACGCACCGCGTGTTCCCCGCTAACAAATGGTCGCATGGAATCACTCAGAACTGTACTGCTGACAGAACCTCCCACATCCACGTACGTTACATTTGCCACAAACTGGATATGATCCCGATTAGATCCAGCTCTGTTGTTCACAAGAGTGAGGAACATTGACCTGAATGTTTCGGCATCATCGGTTTCCACGATTGTCTGGAGCGGACTCTTACCGGGCGTACTGTTGGGTGCAGTATTCATCAGGTTCAGGGCATCACTCCCCAGCACTTCGAGTTGCATATCGCTGATATGCGTGTCTCCCAAGGTATACACCGATGTGCTGTTGACCACAATGTAAGCTGTCATGAGCATGATCAGGCCAGCGGCTATACCCTCGATGGTATACAACTGCCCATCCGTGTTCACCATACCGCCACCTCCATGACTGCGTCTTTCAAAGCGGGTTGTGTGACATTTGCGGGATGGTAATTGTAATCAAATGGACGGGTACGTGTATTATTCAGGTACTGCTGGGGAGGATTCAGTTCAAAGGTCAGGTTGATGTAGATCGCACCGTACTTATCCGTACTGGAGAAAAACCCCGGCTCAAAAATCATTGAGAGATTGCTGTCTTTGATCCCGGCGGGTGGTTTTACTGCAGTTGCACTCCAGTTGACATATGTATAATTCTCAAATGCCGCGACCGGTGAAAAGGCATAGAGATTTAAATCCCCAATGTGCGTCTGGTAGAATTTTACTTCTTTTAAGTTAACAGTGTACGGTTCGGACGGGGGATGTGCAACCGTATTCCGTGTTTTATCCAGATCCGTAATATTGATAATGATTCGATCCCCGTTCGGGTTGATCCGGTACGCGGCATCACCATTTGGATTGACAATTTCACCTACTTCGCCAGTAAGGAGGTATGATGAATTGATCACAATCCGGAACTCGTTTAACGTCACATTCTCGGTATTTTTATAACCATACTTCGTGATGATCGTATTACCGATCGTTGTGTTGCTAAAACCCTTGATTTTTACATTCCTGCGGATATACCCGTACTGGTAATTATCCGGAACAACATCGCCGACAAATCTTGGCATATCCTCTCCGACAGCCTTTAAGGAAATGTTGAACCGGTAGGGATAGTCCCCGAAGATCACCCGTTTCTGATAATCTTCCGGATAGGAAAAAGCCGTGAGGCAGAAAAAACGGTTCACCTTGTTTTCATCAAGGACACGGGGTGTTTCTTTTGAGATCGCAAGGCCGAATCGTGCAATATCGCGCTTGTCATTTTGAATCTCCCATGGCTGGTTGCCGGTTACCAGTGGTCCGACAGCCCCCGGATCCTCCACAAGAATTACCCCCGTCCGGTATGCAACAGCATCGTAATCTATCGTATGTGACTGAAGGCCGATAAACAGGCCCGGTATCAGGGTTGCCACCCAGATAAAGGTAATCATGAAGATAGTGAAACCTACTAAAAAGTCTATCGACATTATCCCGGAATCTTCAGTCATTTGATGATGTCAACGCCCCTGTCTTTGCATCGAATACAAGGTACCTTGTTTTTCCCTGACTGGTTATTGTGAGATAATATTTACCGTCAGCCAAGGCAAGTTCTCTTGACTCGGTAGTGATCGCCTGAGGGGTTTTAAAAATCTGCTCCCGGTTCTTTTCAAACAGTTTCCGCGGCGTAATTATCTGACTGATGATTATCTCTTTTTCCGGGTACCCACCCTGCCAGGCATTCATTTTTTCACCAGAGCGATCGTAGGTTACCAGTGACACCTGTTCCGGTTGCCGGACAACGAAGATCCAACTGCTTGCATTTCCTGTTGCATCCAGTTTATATCCGCGGATCAGCTGGATGTGAGTTGTTTTCGTTGTATTATCAGATGTACTGTCTTCCAGGTTGATTCCAATATAGGGAACATTAGATATGATATCTTCAAAATTGACTCTCTCGAATTCATCTGACTGGTTGAGAACAACAAAACCGACATCAACTTTCGAGTGTGTGGCTTGTGGTGACGGATTGAAAAAGGATAACGGATTTCCCCCAATTATGACAATGATGGCTACAACCAACAATATGAAAAAAAAAACATATGCCACTTTTCTCATGGGTTTGCCTCATGGTTTATAGGATGGATGGTGAATATAAAGATTGGTTTATCAGGATCTGCGAAATTTCTTCTTAATAATCGAATCGGAAAAAAGAACGGGATTGGTGGAAGAAAAACACCTTGGTTTATTTAAAAAAATTGAATGCGTAATTCAGTCAGTTGTCAACCGGGCGAATTCAGCAGTTTACGGTATCTCTTTTACTAAAAATCAACCATGTAAAGAAAGGCTCGTGCGTGCAATTGCCCCGCAATGGAATCTTTCGTTTGACCGGGGCCGATGATTTTTGCCGAACCATGATCCGTTATGAAAATGGTGCAAATTCGCAAAATTTGGCAATATAACTGTTATTTTTCACTTCAGATGGATTTTAAAGCGATTTTAAAAAAGGAAAATTATAAATAATATAATGCGCTATCTCTCTCTTCAATGTGATTGGAATGATAGTTAAACGATGGTTTTGGGTAATTATCGGTCTGGTTCTGCTGATAAGTTCTTCAGCTGCAATCAACCTTTCTCCATCAACTATCAGCAGCAGCAATCCGGGCTGGCTCATAGCAAATGATGGGAATGACCAATCCACGATCACTGTTTATGCACTGGCGGCAGGCACCCTTGCAACTCCCGTTACTGGTGCAACTGTCACCTTCTCTCTTAATCCGGCGTCGCAGGATTTGGGAACTATCTCCCCTGTAGCACCAGCATCTGCGATAACCGGTGCTGATGGAAAAGCAACAACCGTATTTACTACCCGTAAAAAAAGTGGCACTGCCACTATAATTGCAACAATCTCCGTTAACGATGGTATTACAACGCCGGTTCAGGTTTCAACCATCCAGCTAATCGATCACGATATTCCCCAAGGAGCAACTTTTGAAAACCCGCCCGAGTTACCGGTAGGTTCAATAACCAGTGTAATTGTTACCCTTGTCGATCGCTGGGGCAATCGCATAGACAATAAAAATACTGCAGAAACCATCCGTCTCACCATGGCAGATGATGGTAGCGCTGGATTACAGGAGGGTGAGAGTTATGTTACCCAGAAAACCTATTCAACGGATGCAGAAGGCAACGTATCTGCCGGTATCAGAATATCTACTGCTGTCAAAAGTAATTACATACAGATGGATCCCATCGGAAATATCGTAGTTCCCCCGGGCACTTATATTCAGGGTGTAGCGGGAAGTAAACCCTATTTTATTGCGCAGACACCGGCAAGTCCCGGTTCAAGTCTTCCAGCAGATGGGCTCCCGGAAAGCGCGGTGGAAATTTATTACACGGTAAACGATAAGTACAACAACCCAATAACCGGGGCCTCTTTGTATTGCAGTTCAACAGACGGAATGAGCGTGACTGCACCTACCAATACCTGGGGACGATTAAGAATTTCCTTCGGTCCGAAAGAAACGATCGGTATCTACACACTCAAGGCAGTCCCTCTCGGGAATTCAAGCGCTGTGTGCACCGGGATAAATGCCGGAACGGTCGGGTATTGCAGTCAGGATATTGAATATTATAATACTGCCCCTGTAGACCTGACATTTACCGGAAATCCGCAGTCGATGACGAGTCTTGATGTGGATTCTACAATCCGGGCCATTCTTCAGGCACGGGTGATTGATATCAAGGGCAATCCGGTAATCGGAGAAAATGTCACCTTCTCGCTTGCTGTCCCCACCTATCCCGGGGGGCCCTATAATGTGACTGCCCCGCCAATCCTCTCCACCTCATATGATAAAGTGGGTGCCAGCGGATATGCAACAACTCTATTCAGTCCTGGAAGGTTTGCGGTCTATGGTGCTCCCGGGTATAATCAGGCAGCCACCGGGCAGGTTGTTGCAACAGCAACGTGGACAAACAAGGCCGGCACAATCACAAAAACCCGTGAAGTCACGCTGGTCTGGAAAAACTATCCGTACATCAGCACCTCATCGTTAGGGGATTGTGGGAACTCCCAGGTAGGGGACAAAATTAACATCACCATACAACTCAAGGGGGATGGCGCGGCGCTCGGGGCAAAACCCATTGATGTAGTACTGTGTACCGATCGATCAGGCAGTATGATGGGTGATAATCCTGATCGTATGGTAAACATTATGGGAGCTGCAACGGCATTTGTAGACCAGCTGGTCCCCCTTCACGATCAAATAGGTGTAGTTTCGTTTGGTCAAAAGGGAACGGCGGAAGCGATTACCTATTCCGGAATCGGTCCGGGAAGTGATAGTTCGACAAGTGATGATGCAACATATAGAGCCGCTCATTATAGTTCCAGTCCTAAAGATTATGCCGAATATGCTACAGTAGATAGGGAATTAACTCTTGATAAATCACTAGTCAAGACAAAGATTAATTCAATGGTTCCATATTCAGGTACCCCATTGAGGGATGCACTACGTAAATCGATTCAGGAATTAACTAGTACGAGAGGGAGATCAGACACCGTAAAGGCAGTCGTCGTGCTTACTGATGGGGATTATAATTACTATGGCGATCCGCTTGCGAGAGGAACCGGATACTCATCAGGTTCTTATGGCCCCACGGCTTATGGGGATTTAACTCAGGCATATATGACGTACACCGATGTGGACGGAATTCAAAATATGGCTCTCTATGCAAAAAGCAAAGGTATCAAGATCTATACGATAGGTTACGGCAGCTTATCTTCTGGTGCAACTACCACATTGAGTACTCTTGCCTCTTCAAGTGACGGCAAATCCTACACTGCGACCTCTTCAAATATTGCAGATGTTTATACTGCGATTGCCGGTGATCTGCAGGAAACGGCAGGTGGCGAGACAGAGATAGCTCTGAATTTCGGGACCGTAATGATCGATGACAACCCGCTCCGCGACATCCGGAATTATATGGATTATGTGTATGAGTCACATTCGCCAGCACGATCCAGTGATTCCACGTATATCAACAAATCCAATATCACTAAGTACGGAGTCTACCACCAGTTGATCAGTGAAACCCGTAACGACAAAAATGCCTGGGATACTCGCACCATGGCTTTTGATGTCGGCACGATCAAGCTTAATGAAACATGGAGCGCAACATTCCGCCTGAACCTGACCCAGTCAGGGAAGATTGATCTGTTCGGTCCCAATTCATCTATCTCGTTTACTGATGCATCAACTGGTGCAACCCAGACGGGATTCATCCCTGCAATGCAGTGCAGGGTCCGGGCGAGTATCGTGAATCCCGGTTTTGGCAGCAAAACACTACGGGTAGATAATCTCTCATTTGTTGAAGGCGCAAGTCCTGATCCGAATGTCTGGACCCTGAAATGGAACACCACTTATGATGGCAATAAAACCGTTCAGGAAGCGATCCTGTACCGGGTGACGGGAGGAACGCAATGGAAGACTGTCCCCGGTGGATTGATATTCATATCCACAAAGGTGTTCGAAGAAACAAAAGAGCACACCATATCCACATCGGATACAATGTTATGGCCCCCGGGAAAATGCTTTGATATACAGATCGTGGCAGGAGCAGAGGATGCGAATGCGGCAATGACGAACCAGATCACAAAATGCAAAGCATTACCCGGTGGTACGATATTTATCAAACTCGAATAATTTTTTATGACTTTTACGGCACAATCTTTGATATTGGTATCTCTAAAATATCCTCAGCCCCGCAGGCTTTGAGCCGGGGGATCAGCTGGTTGACCATGTTCTTTGGAACAACCGTCTGGATACTGTAATAGTCAATCCCATGAAGCTGGCTCACGGTTGGCTTTTTCATCGCGGGCAATGCGGCTACGATCCGTTCCATGGATGCGGAGGGGACATTCATTGTCAGGAGCACCTTGTTCCGCGCTTCGATCACCCCGAAGAGCAGCGTCCGGATCTCCTCGATCTCCCTTCGCTTCACTGGATCTGCCCAGCTCGCCTTATTGGCGCAGA
>SESC01000852.1_pt1 | contig 10572 bp, 7 predicted proteins | sample 3171431 | NCBI WGS metagenome assembly SESC01 (sample SAMN06051868, study PRJNA518727) | freshwater metagenome | biome: subpolar coniferous forest; feature: holomictic lake; material: water; isolation source: holomictic Lake 227, 8 m depth | place: Canada: near Kenora, Ontario | collected 2014-07-08... | reverse complement strand
TTTTTTAAGCCACAATCCAACTAATCCACAATGGTCAAATCGGGACCGTTTCGTGCTGTCGAATGGTCATGGCTCAATGCTGATCTATTCTTTATTGCACTTAACAGGTTACGCATTACCCATTGAAGAATTAAAAAACTTTAGACAGCTTCACTCTAAAACACCTGGACACCCTGAATACGGTTATGCACCAGGCGTTGAAACAACAACTGGACCTTTAGGTCAAGGCATCACTAATGCAGTGGGTATGGCCATTGCAGAAAAAGCGTTGGCGGCTCAGTTCAATAGAGATGGACACACTATCGTAGATCATAACACCTACGCCTTTTTAGGTGACGGCTGTTTGATGGAAGGTATTTCTCACGAAGCCTGCTCTTTAGCTGGAACACTAGGTTTAGGTAAATTAATCGCTTTCTGGGACGACAATGGTATATCTATTGACGGTCACGTTGAAGGCTGGTTTACAGACAATACACCTTTACGTTTTGAAGCTTATGGCTGGCACGTTATTGCTGATGTTGATGGACACGACCATGTTGCCATCACTAAAGCAATTGAATTAGCTAAATTAGTAACAAATAAACCGACTCTGATTTGCTGCAAAACCACGATTGGATTTGGCTCACCTAATAAAGCAGGAAGCCATGCTTGTCACGGTGCTGCATTAGGTCAAGATGAAATTAATCTGACTAAAGCTGCTTTAGGCTGGGATCATGAAGCATTTGTGATTCCTGCTGATGTCTATGCTGGTTGGGATGCAAAAGCAAAAGGCGCAGCCGCAGAAAGCGCCTGGAACGAAAAGTTTGCTGCATACCAAGCTGCTCACCCTGAGTTGGCTGCTGAATACCAACGTCGTATTGCAGGCGATTTACCCAGTGACTGGCAAGAAAAAGCAGAAGCATTTGTAGCTGCAGTGAATGCAGAAGCAAAGACAACTGCAACACGTCTTTCTTCATTAGCCGCTATTGAAGGTTTTGCTAAAATCTTACCTGAAATTTTCGGTGGTTCAGCTGACTTAGGTTGCTCTAACATGACTGAATGGTCAGGTTACAGACCCATGCGTGCTGATAAGCCAGATGCTAACTACATCAACTACGGTGTCCGTGAATTCGGTATGTCTGCTATCATGAACGGTGTTGCTTTACACGGTGGATTAATTCCATTCGGTGCAACATTCCTCATGTTCTCAGAATATGCTCGTAACGCATTACGTATGGCTTCTTTGATGAAGATTCGTTCTATCTTCGTTTACACTCATGACTCTATTGGTCTGGGTGAAGATGGTCCAACTCATCAACCTATTGAACAAACTGCAACACTCAGATTGATTCCAGGTATTCAAGTTTGGCGCCCCTGTGATGCTGTTGAAACTACAGTTTCATGGAAAGCTGCTTTCGAAAGACAAGATGGCCCTTCTATTTTGGTATTCTCTCGTCAAAACTTACCTCATGTGCCACGTACTGAAGCGCAAATTGCAGCTATTTCACGTGGTGGCTATGTGTTAAGTGACAGCGAAGGTCAACCAGAAGCCATTATTATTGCAACGGGCTCTGAAGTTGAACTTGCATTAAAAGCAGCTGAAGAATTAAGAGCCGCTGGAAAAAATATACGTGTTGTTTCTATGCCATCAACTAACATTTTTGATGCTCAAGATGCAGAATACCGTGAGTCTGTACTGCCGTCTGCTGTGACTAAACGTGTAGCAGTTGAAGCGGGTGTTACTGATCTATGGTGGAAATATGTAGGTAGCAACGGTAAAGTTGTAGGACTTGACCGTTTTGGCGAATCTGCACCAGCAGGGCTACTTTTCAAAGAGTTCGGTTTCACCGTTGAAAACGTAGTTAAGCACGTAGAAGCAGTACTGTAATTAAAAAGCCAAATATAGAGTAGTTACACACATTAAATTTGGATAGAGAGCCCCTTGTTAACAAAGTAGATTCGGGGCTCTCGAACCAATTCTTACGACTTTTAGGTGAGCAACGTGAAAAAGAATAATTTGACCAGAAGTGCATTTGCGGTATTACTATTATCAAGTACCGTTGTAAGCGCAGATCAACAATATCCAGCTGCAGACTTCCAACCAGAAGTCATCTATCAAAATAGCGACTTAATCGCTAAAAGCAGTCCCGCAGCAACTGCAAAATCAGCTCCAGCAGCAAAGGCAGTCGCCCATGAATCGCCTGCAGCTTCTAGCGCTCATGACTCTCAATATCCTGCAGCAGATTTTAAACCTGAAATATTGTATGTTGACCCTAACTACAAACCTTCAACCATCGTACCAAAAGCAAGCTCTTTCAAAGAAAAAGAAACAACTCACTCTGTAAGTGCTGTTAGCGAAAGTGTCGCTGCTGCCCCTGCAGCTGAAAAAGAAACATCAACATTAGTTTATTTATTCGGCTTAGTTGCATTGGGTTTAGCTGGTTTTTATTTATTCAAAAAACCATGTGTAAAAGCAGCACAAACACCAGCAGCAGCTCCGACTACAATCAAGAAATCTTATGCGCTGAACACAGGTGTTGCAAAATACTTAAACAAAATTTCTGGCACTGGCGTATCAAGATATATTGAAACAAATGTAAAGGCTGCATCGGCTACAAAAGCAACAGGTGTTGCAAAATATGTAGCAAAACAAGCTGCTAACCCAACTGCAGCGAAAGCCGCAACTGGCGTTGACAAATATGTCCGTGATAGAGGCTAACAATGAACAAAAAAAACTTGAATGGTTTTTTTTTCCCTGCAGTAGCAGGCTTGTTCTTTTTCCTTAAACGACCTAAGTCAGAGGACATATATCAGGTTGAACCCAATTATCCGGTTTATACCAGAGATCCAAGCGGGGCAACCGGTGTTGCAAAATACTTAGAAAAACAAAGCGCATTAGTACTTGCAATAGAAACCCAAGATGAATTGTCTCAACCCTTGAGTGGCGTTGCAAAGTATTTAGATAGCCTTGATAAAGTTCAATCCTCAGGCGTGAGCAAATACTTATTAAGACAGTCTATTGCTGAAAAACAAAAACAACAAACACTCGGTAAAAATGTAGTAACAGGTGTTGAAAAATACTTAAAAAATAAAAAGCCTACACCTGAATTGACAGGTGTGGCTAAATACCTGAAGCAACAAGATAGCTTGCCTCAACTCAGTAATGTAGCTAAATACATTGCAAAACAGGCTGCTATAAAGTCATTGCATGTAAAAAAAGCTGAAGTTGAAGTTTCTGGAGTTGCAAAATATCTGCAACGCTTAGATAGTCTTCCACAACCCAGTAAAGTTGCAAAGTACTTAGCGAAACAAGCGGCTATATCCGCACTAGCGCCTAAAGAAGTCATCAAGCCAGTTGCCACCTTAACAGGTGTTGCAAAGTACCTTGATAACCAGGCTAGTCAACCGCAAGCCAGTAGAGTAGCAAAATACTTGGCAAGACAAGCTTTAAGTGAAAGGCAGAAACCAACTCCAAAAGTAACCGGTGTTGAGAAGTATCTAAGCCACCAAGCTTAACCAATCACTGAGAAACAACTTCAGTCTTAAGTGTCTATAAGAACTTAAGATTGTTTTTGTTTCTCTCATAATTGTTTAGGCGTGAAACTTGAAATACTCCCTTCCGTTTACCTTAGTTCCTAGGCTCAAATTCAAACAATCGCAATGAATAACATGCGATTAACAGTTTTTAATTTAAATATAAAAGGCAACTCTAATGGCAAAAAATTTATTAGAACAATTAAAAGAATTTACTGTTGTTGTAGCAGACACTGGCGACATTCAAGCAATTGAAACTTTCACTCCACGTGACGCTACTACTAACCCTTCATTAATTACTGCAGCAGCACAAATGCCACAATATCAAGGTATCGTTGATGATACTTTAAAAGGCGCTCGTGAAAGCTTAGGTGCTGACGCTTCTGCTACTGATGTTGTATCTTTGGCTTTTGATCGTCTTGCGGTATCTTTTGGTTTAAAGATTCTTGAAATCATTCCTGGCCGTGTATCAACTGAAGTTGACGCGCGTCTATCTTTTGATACCGATGCAACGATTGCTAAAGGTCGTGAATTAATTGCTCAATACGAAGCAGCTAACGTATCACGTGAACGTATCCTGATCAAAATTGCAGCAACTTGGGAAGGTATTCAAGCAGCAGCAGTACTTGAAAAAGAAGGCATCCACACTAACCTGACTTTATTGTTTGGTCTTCACCAAGCGATTGCTTGTGCTGAAAATGGTATCACGCTGATCTCTCCATTTGTGGGTCGTATTCTTGACTGGTACAAAAAAGACACAGGCAAAGATTCTTATGCTCCAGCTGAAGATCCAGGCGTCGTTTCTGTTACTGAAATCTACAACTACTACAAAAAATTCGGTTACAAAACTGAAGTTATGGGTGCAAGCTTCCGTAACGTAGGTGAAATCACTGAATTAGCAGGTAGTGATTTATTAACGATTGCTCCCTCTTTATTAGCTGAATTACAAGCAACTGAAGGTGAATTAGTTCGTAAACTTGATCCAGCTCACGCAGCAACTTTAGATATTGAAAAACTATCAATTGATAAAGAAACATTTGACCGTTTACATGCTGAAAACCGCATGGCAACTGACAAATTGGCTGAAGGCATCAGTGGCTTTGCAACGGCTTTAGAAGCTTTAGAAAAATTATTGGCAGAACGCCTAGCTAGCCTAGAAGCTTAATTCAAGCTTAATAAACAAATGGTGGTTATGATTTCATGACCACCTTTTTTATTGCTTCGATTTAACCTTTTAAGAAACAGACTCACACAGGACACTTCAATGTCACAAAAAATTTTAGATGTAGTTAAACCCGGTGTTGTCACCGGTGAAGATGTACAAAAAGTATTTGCAATTTGCAAAGCAAATAAATTCGCGTTGCCTGCTGTTAACGTTATAAACACAGACTCAATCAATGCGGTATTAGAAGCAGCTGCTAAAGTTAAATCAGCTGTATTTGTACAATTTTCTAACGGCGGTGCGGCATTTGTTGCTGGCAAAGGCTTAAAAGCAGAAGGCCAACAAGCAGCCATTTTAGGTGCTATTTCAGGTGCTAAACACGTACACCTGATGGCTGAAGCTTACGGCGTTCCTGTTATTTTGCACACAGACCATGCTGCGAAAAAGTTATTACCCTGGATTGACGGCTTGTTAGATGCGGGTGAAAAACACTTCGCAGAAACCGGCAAACCTTTGTTCAGCTCACACATGCTAGACTTGTCAGAAGAAAGTCTGAAAGAAAACATTGAGATTTGCGGTCAATACTTAGCTCGCATGTCTAAAATGGGCATGACACTGGAAATTGAATTAGGTGTAACCGGTGGTGAAGAAGACGGCGTTGATAACAGCAACCTGGATCACTCATTGCTTTATACTCAACCAGAAGATGTAGCTTATGCTTATGAAGAATTAAGCAAAATCAGCCCTAACTTCACAATTGCTGCATCATTCGGTAACGTACACGGTGTTTATAAACCAGGTAACGTTAAATTAACTCCGACCATTTTAGACAACTCACAAAAATATGTGTCTGAAAAATACGGTGTTCCAGCTAATACCTTAAACTTCGTGTTCCACGGTGGTTCAGGCTCAACCGCAGAAGAAATTGAAGAATCAATTAGCTACGGCGTTGTTAAAATGAACATTGACACTGATACTCAATGGGCAACCTGGGATGGTATCAGAACATACTATCTGAAAAATGAAGCGTATTTACAAGGTCAAATCGGTAACCCAGAAGGTGACGATAAGCCAAACAAGAAATTCTATGATCCACGTGTTTGGCAACGCGCAGGTGAAGTAGGTATGGTTGTTCGTTTAGAACAGGCTTTCAAAGAATTAAACGCTGTTGATACATTGTAAGACAACCGCGTTCTGATTAACAAAAAAGCCGATGTTTTGCATCGGCTTTTTTGTTTGTATCACTAAGTGTTATCTAGATATCCTTAAATGCGGAGTAAAACAGCTTTAGCTGTTTGTGCAGGCAATAGCTGAAGCTATTGCACTCCAGTTTTTATTTATATGAAAATCTATAGTATCTTTACAGCTTAACCAGCACTTCCCCTCGTCCCATTTCAGACATATCGCCTGCATAACGTTGAACGCGATTAAAGGCAATAGAGGCATCAGCAAATCGAGAGTTTAACGATTTAAAGGATGCAAATAGAATAGGCAAAAAAGCTAAGGTATGTGCACCACAATCATTAAAACTGGCTGATAAGGTCGGTTGATTCCATAGCAGTAACGTACCTCGGCGCATCGCATAACCTAAATAACGACCGGTTCTCCCCATTACTGCAATAGTACCTGCTGTCATACGAGAGCCACAATAATCACCTGCATTACCTTCAATCAGGATATTACCGCGACGCATGTGATCACCCGCTCGCTCACCGACATTACCTTTAATCAGAATTGTCCCACCTTTCATACCCATCTTATTGCCAGGCAGTGCAGCGCCTAAAAAATCACCGGCATTGCCAGAGACTTCTAAATAGCCTTTTTTCATCTCACAAGCGGCATAAAGACCGACATTACCCGAAACCCTAATCTCGCCAGACTTTAAACCAAACGCTAAATAAGCACCCGCATCCCCATTAATGGAAATACGACCACCGTCTAGTTCTTTACCAATAAAGTCGAGATTATCCGCACTGTTATTGATAACGATGTCTTGAGTATCAGAACCTTCAATAGTAAATAATTCATCAACCCGCAGTTTAAGCTTGCCACTTTGCAAGAGTATCGCACCGATATCAGCCAGCGATAAATCAGCTAATTGATGACAAACTAACGGTGACAAATCGACACGTTGAGCCGGTTTATATTTTAAGGTAAAGGTTAAAGCACTCATGCCATAATCTCCTGTAAATGAAAGTGGAATGGCCCTAATTTACCGCCGTAATTACCTGCACTAATGCGCTTGATACCGTTCTGGGCACCCAAATCACAGACCGCCTGAATACCCACTCTCATGGCTTTATCAATATCTTCTTTAGTCAAACCATCAATCACTATTTCCATCACTGATTCAATTTCAGGAGATAAATCAGTTTTAGTCATCCCTTTTAAGGTAGGACAGAAAGCATCATTAGTCGACGCGCCCAACGCTTTATACTTTGATCCTACTTTAGATCCAGAGCGCACTACACCCCCTGGAAATGGCATAATCACATTGGGTATTTTACGCATTTCATCAATAGCCGCTTCACAAGCCGCCAATGCTTGTGGCTGTGATTCAGCTAACACCAAGAAATTACCGCCACCAATTGCATCGACTTGACCAGTTGTTGCTTCGGTTAAAAACTCACCATCCATCACTGGAATACGCCAGTAACGTTTGCCACTGATTTGTTTGGATACCTGAAAACCATCACCGAAGTAGCGCAAGTTCTTACCAAGAGGAATTCTAATACCGCCATCAATGCCCGAAAATAATGCCGAAGTAGGCGACGTTAATACGCACTGCCCTGCCCTAGTTTCCAATTGCTTAGCCAAGCCTTTGCCACCCATTGCAAAGATCATAATCGCTACGCCAGGACGACCATCGGGTGTTTCAGAGGGGTCTAATACTCTTTCAATTGCACCTTCACACCCACAGGCAATAACCGATGTCGCAAAGCCCGTCATCGCTTGTGCTGAGATCATCGCCCATTTTTCATTTTGAGCAGTGATAATGGCTCTAGTGGCCTTCATCGGAAACGCTTCGGCAAACGTAGCGTCTATGCTTACCCCATTTATAATCATGCTACCTCTCCTTTCAGCGGATGCACCGTAATACTACCTCGTCCATCTTCAGTAATTTCATCATCGCTGATTTTAAAGTTACCTAACTTCATGGTCAGATAACGGTCAAAATAGTCTTTTAAACCTTTCTCTACCGAAGGATCAAAGTCCGGTCTGACAACATGTGTCGTACCCCATTTCGTAGAAACCACTTTGCCATCAACAACGACTAATTGGCCATCTTTAAACACATAATCGGGTTTCTCGAACATCGTTTGTCGATCCGCATTATCGGTATACACAGTAATATCAGCCCAGTTGCCCGCACTTAAACCGCCCCGATCTTTTAGACCGATCAATCTGGCCGCACCTGCACGGGTCATGATAGCAATCTCTTGCAAGGTATATTCCCGCTCAATAGACGCCAGTGTCGTCATTTTTTGCGCTTCAGGATGAATGGTTGACAACACATCATTACGGAAACTTCTGTCCATTAACAAGCGAATCAAATGCGGATAACTGGTAAACGGCGCACCATTAGGATGATCGGTTGTTAAAAAGATGCGCCAGGGATCATTCACCAACAAAAAGGTTTCCAGACCAATCGCCCATTGCAAGGCATTAACAAAGTTTTGATCTTTATATTTAAAAGGCACTACACCACAACCGGCATCACACTCAATATCCATGGTCACCCATTTATTAGGGCTGGCATGTTTATGATTGGCGTGCTGACGCATACTATCACCCGAAGCCGTGACCGTTTGGCCAAACAGTATTTGACCCACATCAATAGTTATATTCTTGTTTCTATTAATCGCTTCCGCAATCTGGGCTGCACCCGAAGAGAATTTAAAATCCCCTTCTGTGCCATAACTATGGAACTGGATATGCGTTAAATGCATCGGCAAACCACCAATCCCTTGAATCGTATCCAGGGTGGTTTGCACATTACCAGGGACACCTAAATTACAACCATGCACATGTAAAGGATGAGAAACACCAATCTCCTTAACAGCCGTTGCCAGCACCTGCAAAATATCACGAGGCGTCACACCGTAATGGCTGTTTTGTTCATCTAAATCCAGTTTGCGTTGATTGAATTTAAATGCATTAATACCGCCGGGATTAACCACCTTAACCCCAATCGCTTTAGCGGATTGCATCGTCCAGGCGACATAATCATTAATGGCTTTTTGATCTTTTTTGGCCGTCAACATCCGCAGTAAATAATCATCACTGCCCAACATCACATAACCGCCTTTATCCAGAATAGGAATATCAGCCATTTCCATGTGAGCTTGACGGGCATTAATAGGCAACACTGCCGGCTCAAAACCAGCGGTATAACCCATTTCAGCATAACGATAGCCGGTTACAAACGTGCTGGGCATGGCATGACCACAACCAGAACGGGTAATGTCACTCCGATGCACAGGATCTTGACGATGATCTTCAGGTAAGAGCGTTCTGGCAATATTCCCTTTTCCACCGCCGATATGCGTGTGCATATCAATGGCGCCCGACATCACCACCTTGCCTTTTAAATCATATTCTTTATCAACAACTGCATCCGTCGGCTTGGCAACAATACGACCGGCTTTGATATAGATATCTTGCTGCTGACCATCAATCCCACTGGCAGGATCATAGACAGTACCCCCTGTTAACTTTATCAACATTATCTTTTCCTACAAGGCTTGTTCAATGGCATTCAGTACTTGAGCGGTACTGGGCAATCCTGAATCTCTTAATTTCTTTAGCCGGATAGCGACCACGTTATCCATTCGATAAGCATGGCCCGCATGATCTATTCCCGGTGTGCCCACAGGAATAAAAACATCCGGTTCTTTAGTAAACGTCATCCCTGAACGTCCCACCACAATGGTGGGTAGATCAGTAACCGGCGGCACTGCATTTACATTAAACGCTTGCACCCAAACCAAGGCATCCACTTCGCCCTTGTCTAACAAGGTTTTAGTTTCATTTAAGAAAGGATCATACTCTGGATAACCTCTAGAAAACCGGGTCCGTGCTGGATAGCCTGTCGTCCATCCACACACCTGATTCGCAGTTTGATCACCCTCTTTACCCGCCAAAGGTAAACCAGAACAACGGGTATTTTGATTATTAAGATCTTTAATCGTTTCTGATAAGGTCTGTACGGTCAATTCCGCTTGACTGTAGGCCAAAGCACCCGCCGCCCAAGTGACCACACCATAAGTCGCCGCTTTTAACTTGTCCGCAATTAACTGTAAATCAGCGACCGCAATACCCGCTACCGAAGTCGCACGTATCGGCTGTTTTTTAACCAATGCTCTTAACACCGCAACGACTTCAGCAAGATCTTCTATGGCACAGGGAAACACCTGCGCCTTTTTACCCTTTGGAGACGTAGACGCTTCACCTGATGGGGCTCTACCTAAATAAATGACCTCACGTTCACTGGTATCTTCGATAAACATGGATTCTTTATTCCACAGATAGCGTTCGAAGAAACGGGGGGCAAACCCTTCTAAATCGGTACCCACCACTAACAACAAATCACAACGATTTTTAACTTCGGCCAAGGTCGTATTCATCCAGCCCGAATCCTGCAAGGCCAGAAAGTTATTACGGGCTCCGGTAAAATTCATATTATCAACCACGGCACCCGAACGGTCGGCCAAAGCCAATAAGCCACGCATCCCGTTAACGTCGGTTGCACACCCGCCAATAAGAGGTAGTTTAGTGTCTTTTAATAATTCGGCGGCCTTGGCAACAGCGACTTCCAGACTCACTTCTTGACCAGCGACTCTCGCACTGATATCAGTAATCGGTTGTTCAAATGCCGGTGTATTAACCGCACAACC
>SESC01000849.1_pt1 | contig 10616 bp, 9 predicted proteins | sample 3171431 | NCBI WGS metagenome assembly SESC01 (sample SAMN06051868, study PRJNA518727) | freshwater metagenome | biome: subpolar coniferous forest; feature: holomictic lake; material: water; isolation source: holomictic Lake 227, 8 m depth | place: Canada: near Kenora, Ontario | collected 2014-07-08... | reverse complement strand
GGTTTTTCTTCGTGAACTTCGTGTCTTCGTGGTGAATTAATATCTTTAAAGTTGATGCTACTACTATAGGTTGTATTGCCGGAATTAAGGCCGTAGGGAATCAGGATTAAAGCTATTTATTTGACGGTATTAACGGGGCAGGACGGTTAACTTTTAAAACACGGATAGAGATGCGCTTTTACACATCCCTATCCCGGAATTTTAAGACTCTTGGTCAGCCACTTTTAATTTTTTGCGCCGATAATTGTGGCCATAAAAAATCTCGGTGACTTCTCTTCGCAGCTTTTTTTCTATTTCTGCTTTTTGAGCATCGCTCAGATTACTTTCTTTCTCAAATAAATAATTTTCCAGCTCGGTTTCCTTGAGCATCATTTTGGTATGAAAAATATTTTCCTGATAGACATTCACATCTATCATTTGATAGCTTTCCTGGGTGTCTTTGGCAATATAATTTTGTATAGACGTGATATTGTGGTCAATAAAATGCTTTTTGCCCGATATGTCACGCGTAAAACCACGCACTCTGTAATCCATTATAACGACATCCGATTCAAAACTGTGAATCAGGTAATTAAGCGCTTTTAGAGGCGAAATGCGTCCACAGGTTGATACGTCAATATCAGCACGGAAGGTACTGATACCGCTATCCGGATGGCTTTCGGGATAGGTATGGACAGTAATATGACTTTTATCCAGATGTGCCAGTACCGTTTCAGGTAAGGGTCCGGGGGTCTGGCTATTCATGCTGGGTGGTGGTGGCGCATCGCCTTCTGAAATCAGCATGGTGACACTGGCACCTTGAGGATCATAGTCCTGATGGGCAATGTTAAGAATTTGCGCACCGATAATTTCAGCCACATCTTTAAGAATTTGCGTCAACTTCTTGGCGTTATAAGCTTCATCAATATATTCTATGTAAGCCTGCTGTTGTTCAGCTGGCGCGTAGCATATATCGTAGATATTGAAACTCAGTGACTTTGTTAAATTGTTAAAGCCGTGTAATTGCAACTTATTCAAAACTGTTAAACCTCGATAACTTCAAAATCATGGGTAATTTCTACCCCCGCTTTACCTAACATTATGGAAGCAGAGCAATATTTCTCTGCCGACAACTTGACTGCCCGCTCAACAGCCGATGCTTTCAAATCACGGCCGCTGACGACAAAGTGCAGGTGAATTTTACTAAACACACTCGGCACAGCATCAACCCGTTCCGCAGAGATTTCTGCAACGCAGTTAACCATGTTGTTTCTGCCTTTTTGTAAAATCTGTACTACGTCAAAAGATGAGCAACCACCCAGACCTACTAAAATCATTTCCATGGGTCGCATGCCCATGTTACGTCCACCATGATCAGGAGGACCATCCATCACAACTGCATGACCACTACCAGTTTCGCCGACGAACATAACACCATCGACCCATTTGACTGTTGCTTGCATGTTTTTCCCCCAGTAAAAAATACGCTAGAGTAGCATAAAAACAGGCGCAAACAGAGTTTTCAATGTTAAATATTTGTTACTCTGTTTTAGGATGAGTCGAGGTCGGATGAGGATTATAAAATCAAGCAACAATACGCCTCACCTCCCTCACCGCCACCTGATATCCTTGCCTTGGAGAAGGGAAAAGTCCTATTCGGTGGTATTGGCAATGATCTTGTGAATCCGTTTGCTGCTAATGGCAATAATTATCAAAATAAAAGGAATGGAAATACCCTCAATAATACCAGGATTAACCATCCATCCCAAAATATGGAGGGCTTCAGCTATTTTACCAATAAGACTGGCGGCATAATAAGTAATGGCAACCATCGAGATGCCTTCAACAATTTGTTGCATCCGCAATTGCATTTTTGCACGCAAGGCCATTGACGTTAACAAGCCCTGATTTTGTCGCTCAATAATGATGTCAACCTTGGTTCGCAATAACTGACTGGCGTTACTAACGCGTTCAGACAGTAAGGTAAAGCGGTGCGAGACTGATTCGCAGGTATTAATCGCCGGCTCCAGCCGTCGTTTGATAAACTCACCCAAGGTCTGAATACCTTGAATCCTGACTTCGCGCAAATCATTGACGCGCTGTTCAACCAATTGATAATAGGCACTGGCAGCCGCAAAGCGAAAATGATTACTGGAGATATAATTTTCAATTTCGGCAGCCAGGGTGGTTAACTCATCCAATAATGCGGCATCATTATTGTCTGGCAAGGTCATTGCGTTGGTGATGGTATACAGTTGCCGATCAGACTTATTTAAAGCCGGATACAGTTTACGGGCGATGGGAAAAGCCAGTAACGCCATAACCCGATACACTTCAATCTCAAAAAGCCTTTGCAATAAGCGCCCTGCCTGCTCGGCTCTTAAGTCATTATTAATAATTAAAAAACGGCTAAAACCGTCAACGTGTATGTGAAAATCCGTAAATACCGAAGCCGCACCGCCGGTTACTTTAGAGCCAATGACAGAATTGCCGGCAAAGTAAACCGTGAGCGATGCTAAATCGGCCGCCTCTTCATAATTAATATCGCCAGCAGAGACAATGCTTGCGTGAGCCGCAACAATAACTTGTCCGGATAATCCAGACAGCCAATCCACCGGCACTTTTTTTAAGGCAGAATCCGCAAAGGGATCCTTAGGCGTATCGTGCACATAAAAGCTGTAAGTACTAAATTCGCCGTGCTGTTCCCAACGTATTTGAAAAGAATTAAAGCTGACACTAAAGTGATCCGCTTCTTTTTCAGGCGGCGCGACTCCAAATCGTTCACACAAGGTTATCAAGTGCTGACGTTCCTGCAATTTTTCATCATTTGACAGCAACAAAGCAAGATGACTGGCTCTAACCGGTAAATCAAGAATAAAAGGTGCCCTGGCATGAACTTCGTTGTGAAGAACAAAGCGTTGTGGATGGTTTTTGGGAATGGGGAATAAAGTCGTCACAGGTGTTTTATAATCTCTTTTAAGCTAACGAAAATTAACTTAATTTAACCTAAAAATGCTGTTGAGCTTAAAAAATAATTCAAGGGCATCACTTTCATCCCGGAAAAATTAATTAGCCCACAAAAATATTTAAAGAAATACCAATGGAGCGTGACGGGGTTTGCAACCCCGTTACTCACATTTTAAAAGCCATTAAAGCCTTCAAACGTTTCAGATTCACATATTATAAACAGGTTTAATCTGCGAATCTGTGGCCGTTTATTTATTACGCACTACCTTCGAAAACAAGCACTAAAATGTTCGGCAATACTTGCGGTGGTAATCAACAAATTTTCTTTATTTAAGCATTAATTTATGACTAAATGACTCTTAATTTTTCTGTTGTTTTTACACAAAAAAAAGGCCACGGCAGTCAAAATTCATCCGTTCATTCAACAATCCGAGATGCCGATAGCAAGTTCATTTTTTGCGGCAAAAACGCTTGTAAAAAAGCTGTTGCTAACTAACAACGAACTAGGCTGACACCCTGCAAAGCACCTAAAACACTGACTGTTTTTTATTTAATCAAACATTAAATCGCTTGTTTTACTTATTTAACGAGAGGATTATTCACCCACAAATTAAACTAATTTTGGGTAACTCAGCATGAAAATTATAAACACAATGATTTTACTGGCCTCTCTTTTTGCGATAGCTGGCGCTGCTCTTTTCCAGCTTTTTGTTTTACTAACCAATACCCTATTTGCTCAGCAAGCCTACAATCGTCATACCTAACCATTGAGTTAGTTAGCGCCTTGTCAGTAAGTGCTGATCAATAACAGCCATATCTACAAAAAAGTTTATCACCACGAAGACACGAAGTTTTCTTTCTTCGTGTCTTCGTGGTAAATAAAATCTATTAGCTTTGTTTGTCACAAATATTTCACAAAAACGTCATCCTATTTTAATGTGACTCCATCACAATAAGTCCATCAACTCGTTATTGAGGACTAATTGCCATGACTAAACAAGCTATCAAATATGACTGGATTAGCATACCCGGCATTATGACTCTATCACTTTGCATGATTATTTTTAGCCTCTTGGTAACTTGGGGCGTTGAACTCTTGATGAAAGAATTATTTCGGTTAGGGTAGCCTGTAGACATCGCACTTAAAGCAAAGCGCCACGATTTTACGAAAAAACACTGTTCCCGCCCTCTTCATGGATAATTAATTGGCTTACATTTAATTAAATGCTTGAATAGCCCGCTGACCTTAATTCCTATCACAACGCATCCGGTTACCACTTCGCTACAAGCCAGCACCTTCAAAACCAGCCCAAAACCAAGGCACTGCGCCCTGCCCTTTCTGATTAATTCACGCTAAACAAGCCACTGTAGCTGTGTAGCATCGCTATTGGTTGTATAATCTTGCGTTAACAGCTCATCTTGATAGGACGAACTTCCCTGCCCTGTCACGATAAGATTTTTAATCAGCACCTATTATGAGTTAAGTTATGGATTATGCTATAGAAACCGCGCCATTAGAAACCTTGCAATGTGATTGTCTTATTGTGGGTGTTTACCAGGATCAGCAACTCGGTACGTCAGCAAGCGCAATCAACCAGAGTACCCAAGGATTGATTAGTAAAATACTTGGCCGTGGTGACATAAGCGGAAAAAATGGCGAAACCGTATTAATAAACGCCGTACCGGATAGCGCTATTGAGCGTATTTTGTTGGTCGGACTGGGTGAAAACAAGCCTTTATCAGGCAAGAATTATAAAAAAGCACTGCTTGCCGCTATTAACAGCCTGAAAAAAACCTCAATAAAATCTGTTGCCTGTAGCCTGGCAGATGCTGACGTTATTGGCGCTGACAGGCAGTGGAAAACCCGTCAAATCATCGAAGTATTTAGCGATGCGGTTTATCAATTTACGGCCTACAAATCGAATAAAGAAACCGATAGCAAAGTTGAAAAAATCAGCATTACCGTGCCAGAAACAGAACAGGCGCTTGCAAAAGCAGGTCTGATTCAAGGCAAAGCCATTGCTGACGGCATCAACCTGACCAAACTGTTAAGCGATTTACCCGGTAATATCTGCACACCCGCTTATCTTGCCGAACAAGCGCTGGAACTGGGTAAACAATACCCCAGCCTTGACATCAGCATCCTTGAAGAAGCTGATATGGAAAAGCTGGGTATGGGCGCTTTGTTATCGGTTTCACGCGGTAGTCGCCAACCCGCTAAATTAATCACCATCGATTATCGTGGCGGTGAAAAAAACGGCAAGCCTATCGTCTTAATCGGGAAAGGTCTTACCTTTGATGCAGGTGGTATTTCCTTAAAACAAGCCCCCGGCATGGATGAGATGAAATACGATATGTGCGGTGGAGCAACCGTTCTTGGAACCTTGCTGGCCGCAGCGCAAATGCAACTGCCACTGAATATTATCGGCCTGATTCCTTCCTCGGAAAACATGCCTGACGGTGATGCCAATAAACCGGGCGACATTTTAACCAGCATGTCCGGTAAAACCATTGAAGTGCTCAACACGGATGCAGAAGGCCGCTTACTGCTTTGCGACACGTTAACCTATGCAGAAAGATTCAACCCCGATGTCGTAATCGACATGGCAACCTTAACCGGCGCTTGTCTGGTGGCCTTGGGTCGTGTGCCCAGCGGCTTGCTTGGCAATAATGACGCGTTATGTAATGACTTGCTGGCAGCCAGTGAAACCGCCACCGATAGCTTGTGGCGTTTGCCGTTGTGGGAAGAATATCAGGAGCAACTTAAATCCAATTTTGCCGACCTGGCTAATGTCGGTGGCAAAGATGCAGGTACCATTACTGCGGCCTGTTTTCTATCACAATTTGCGGAAAACTTCCATTGGGCGCATCTTGACATTGCCGGTACGGCATGGCGCACCGGCCAAAATAAAGGCGCAACCGGTCGTCCGGTTCCCTTATTAAGCCAATATCTGATAAATCGGGCGCATGGCTGAAGTCAGCTTTTATATCCTGCCGTCAGAATCGACACAGGAACGTTATGAATTTGCCTGCAAACTCATTGAGAAAGCGTATCGTAGCGGTTGTTTTTGTTACGTGCTCACTGACAATGCAGAACAAAGCCAAAAAATAGACGACCTGCTCTGGACTTTCAGGGCAGGCAGTTTTATTCCGCACCAAATTTACACAGGCGAACTGCCCGCCCTTGAAAAAATCATCTTGATTGGCTCACTGGATGTGCCGGAGCTCTGGCAAAAAACCGTCATTAACCTGTCGTCGTATTGCCCCAAACAAGTCGATAAAATTGAGCGCATCCTTGAGATACTGGATAATAGTGAAGCCACCAAAGAACTCGGCAGAGATCGCTATCGACACTATCAACAGTCCGGTATCACCATAACGACTCATAAAATCGGGCATTAAAGTTAAGCAACAAAAATTTGAAATGGAGATATAAATCATGAATGCATGGGGCTTTGATCCACACTCTGGCGGAGTCAAGATTCCCGCCGCTGTTAAGCAACGCACTGAACAGCGGATTCGCTCCTATGCCGAGGCAAAATACGCCGGAAAGTTTACCCGCTTGGGAATACGCTTTCACGGGATTTTCTGTTATATCGATGCCTACACCGAGCCTGATGAACCGCCAGCTTCGCTGTTCCTGGTCGTAGATGAGACTCTCGAACAATACCTTGAGCGGCTTCGGAGCACACCGTTACATTTGTGCCGGATACGTTACTTCGGGGATGAAGATCAATGGAGCATGGCCTTCTACACCTACAGCAACAATAAATATGAGCCCTGTATATTTGATAACGGAAGTTTCCATGGGACACCAGAAGAAGCATTCGAAAGCTCAGCGGTCTACCTGCAAGACTAGATTGATAGCATAACCAACCAATCAAATACCACTCTACTCAGCACCTCTTTAAAAAGAGGGGGCTGAATAGTTACGTCAGGATCAGCTTCGCATAGTGAGTTATTTTGGAAATCAACTGCCTTATGAAAATATCTGGTATTGAAACTAAGTATTGCTCCTACAATACTGCAATATCGCCTTAACCAGAGACCCTCATGAATTTATCAGAAAAAATATTAATAGCCGTTGCTTCATTGCCCGAATCAAAACAACTGGAAGTGCTGGATTTTGTGGAATACCTTAAATATAAAGCCGAGAAAGAAGAAAATGCTTTTTCTATAACCTCTGCAATGAGAGGTATGGAAAATGAAGATCCTGATTACTAAATCACTATGCTGATTTTTTCGTGATTTTCATGAACTCATCACACATTCAAATCCACCAGCCTGATTCCTGACCTTAATCCTGTTAAAATACCTCATCTCTCACGAAAACATAAAGTCCCCTACATGGAAAAAACATACGCACCGCATTCAATTGAACAACGCTGGTATCAAACCTGGGAAGAAAAAGGCTATTTTGCCGCCAAATCAGAGGGTGAATCTTATTGCATCATGATTCCACCGCCCAATGTTACCGGCAGCTTACACATGGGCCATGCGTTTCAGGATACCATTATGGATGCCCTCACCCGCTATCATCGCATGAAAGGCTACAGCACCTTATGGCAACCAGGCACAGACCATGCGGGGATTGCCACGCAAATGGTGGTCGAACGGCTGTGCAATGCTGAAGGCAAAACCCGTCATGATTTGGGGCGCAAAAAATTTCTTGAAAAAGTCTGGCAGTGGAAAGAAGAATCCGGCGGTACCATTACCCGTCAACTTCGACGTATGGGCTCTTCGCTGGATTGGGACAGGGAACGCTTTACGATGGATGACGGCATGTCTGATGCGGTGCAGGCGGTGTTTATACAACTTTATGAAGAAGGCCTGATTTATCGCGGCAAGCGCCTGGTCAACTGGGATCCTGTTTTACATACCGCTGTTTCTGATCTGGAAGTGCTTTCTGAAGAAGAAAACGGTTTTATGTGGCATCTGCGTTATCCCCTGTCGAATGGCCAAGGCCATTTGGTGGTTGCAACCACCCGTCCTGAAACTCTGCTGGGTGATGCGGCAGTAGCGATCCATCCCAATGATGACCGTTACAAACATTTGCTGGGCGAATTTGTAGAACTGCCGTTAACCGGTCGCCGCATTCCTATTATTGCCGATGAATATGTTGATCCTGAATTTGGTACCGGTTGCGTCAAAATTACACCTGCCCATGATTTTAATGACTACGAAGTGTGGACACGTCACCGTCATACCTCGGTTATTCAGGATTTACCGCATGGCGGTTTGATTAACCTGTTTACCGTTGATGCCGCCATACGCAGTAATTCCGAGGATGAAAATGTCCTGATTCCGCAAAAATATTGCGGCCTTGATCGTTTTGAAGTTCGTAAAATCATGGTTGCTGATCTGGAAGCACTCGGTCTGCTGGAAAAAATCGCCGACCATAAATTGATGGTGCCGCGCGGCGACCGTACCAACAGCGTTATTGAACCCTTATTAACGGATCAGTGGTATGTTAAAGTCGCGCCTCTGGCAGAACCTGCGATTGCTGCCGTTGAAAATGGCGACATCAAATTTGTGCCGGACAACTGGAAAAACACCTATTTTGACTGGATGCGCAATATTCAGGACTGGTGTATTTCGCGGCAAATATGGTGGGGTCATCGTATCCCTGCCTGGTATGACGAACTGGGCAATATTTACGTTGGCAACTCTGAGCAGGACATTCGCGACAAACACAATCTATCCGCAGACTATGCGCTTAGACAAGATGAAGATGTGCTGGACACCTGGTTTTCCTCTGCCTTATGGCCGTTTTCTACGCTGGGCTGGCCGGAAAACACAGAAGAATTGGCTAAACATTACCCAACCAGTGTTTTGGTAACGGGTTTTGACATTATTTTCTTCTGGGTGGCGCGGATGATTATGATGGGCTTAAAATTTCAGGGTACCGTGCCGTTTAAAGAAGTCTACATACACGGTTTGGTGCGCGATGCGGAAGGCCAAAAAATGTCCAAATCCAAAGGCAACGTACTTGACCCGATTGATATTATCGATGGTATAGAACTGGAAACGTTGGTCGAAAAACGCATTTCAGGCATGATGCAACCGCATTTGGCCAAAAAGATCGAACAAGATACACGCAAACATTTTCCCGAAGGCATTCAGTCTTACGGTACCGATGCCTTGCGATTTACCTTTGCCTCTTTGGCATCTACAGGACGGGATATTCGTTTTGACCTGGCCCGGACTGAAGGCTATCGCAACTTTTGCAATAAACTTTGGAATGCCGCACGTTTTGTGTTGATGAATACCGAAGAACAGGATAACGGTTTAACTGATGCACCGTGCACCTACACGCAAGTTGATCGCTGGATTATTTCTAGACTGGATCAAGTAACAGCGACTACCAGCAACGCGATTGATAATTATCGTTTTGACTTGGCGGCGCAAGCGATTTATGAATTTACCTGGAATGAATACTGCGACTGGTATCTGGAACTGGCAAAAATATCACTGCAATCCGATGATGCGTCGCTTCAACGCGGCACCCGTAAAACGCTGCTGACCGTTTTGGAGTCCATCTTACGCTTGGCGCACCCCATCATGCCGTTTATCACCGAAGAAATATGGCAACGTGTGGCACCGTTAGCGGGGGTTATCGCCAGGGATGGTGTGTATGCCGCAAGCCAGTCGGGAACTGGCGCGACGCACGCTGAATCGATCATGCTGCAACCTTATCCGGTCGCTGATGAAGCACGCGTTGATAACAACGCGGTCGCTGAAATCAATTGGGTTATGAGCTTTATTTTAGGTGTGCGCCGTATTCGTGGTGAAATGAATATTGCCCCCGGCAAGCCGTTGCCGGTATTGCTACAAAATGGCTCGGTGACTGACCAGGATTACTTAAGCAACAGTTCGGCTTATTTAAAAAGACTGGGGCGCTTGGAGTCTATAACCTGGTTAACTAGCGATGAGATAACCCCGGAATCTGCGATTGCTTTGGTCGGTGAGTTGAAAATTTTGATCCCGATGGCAGGTCTGATAGACAAAGAGCCTGAACTGGCGCGATTAGACAAAGAAATACAAAAGATTAAAAATGACCTGCCAAGAATTGAAGGCAAGTTAAGCAACCCCACCTTTATTGATAAAGCCCCCCTAGAAGTCATTGATAAAGAAAAAGCCAAACTGGCGGATTTGCTTTCAAATTTAAACAACCTTGAACAACAGCAAGCCAAGATTCAGTCTTTATAACTCAATCTTCAAGTTTTTAATTCAACAATGCCGGTCGGGGTTTACAACCCCAACCGAAACGCTTAAATACTTCAGTAAGGTAACTCGCAATAAATACCACCTCCAATCATTGCCTGACTCTGGGAGCACTACCGACTTAATGATTCCTACAACGCTGTGTACGAAGCGTGTGGAGACTATAAAGTGGACGATTATTTATTGCGAGCTGCCTAAAGGCCGGAGTACAAACCTAGGTTTGTACTCCAAATTGGGGGCTTATTTATTGCGAGTTGCCTAACTTTCAAAACGTGAGTAACAGTGGGAGCAAACCTTACGCATCATGCCACTTTTATTTTAATTCATCTAAATTAACCGCTTCATATTCTCTACGTTCCGCAGCTTGCAAGGCGTTTACTGTTGTTTGATTCGGCAAAAATTCACTCTCTTCTAAAAAAATAACCAGCACTTTCATTCTGCTTTCT
>SESC01000841.1_pt1 | contig 10643 bp, 11 predicted proteins | sample 3171431 | NCBI WGS metagenome assembly SESC01 (sample SAMN06051868, study PRJNA518727) | freshwater metagenome | biome: subpolar coniferous forest; feature: holomictic lake; material: water; isolation source: holomictic Lake 227, 8 m depth | place: Canada: near Kenora, Ontario | collected... | reverse complement strand
AAACCAATCCAGTGTAGATCCCGGATGCGGTGATGGGGTGCTATCACGCTTTGAGTGCGAGGGATGAGTACCTGCCACTTGTTTGATTCTTCACTTATTTTTTGAGGGGACGTAACGATATATGAGTAAGAATATCCAGTGTAGGATCTCCTTTGAACTGATATTCTCTATTCTCATGCAAGAATTGAGTAAATTTTCGCAGGAATATGCAACGTACCCTCCGCCGCAGCGTTGACCATCTCGACCGTTTTAATTTTCGTGATAAGGAACGGGGGGGTTCCCAATATCCTCGCGCAAGGATTGAGTTGATATTCATCGGAGGATAGACCACCCCGCTCCGCAAATCATAGACCCTGCCGATCTTACCTCCGGTTGAAATAAGGAATGAATTTTTTCCGCGTTGTGCGACGATTGTCCTCTTTACTCGGGGTTCTGACATTTTCATGCTCTCGCTGTATTTTGGAATATATGCATATACGAAACGATGGGACAGATCGCTCGGATCCGGGTTCGTTCAGAGATCAGTTTGATGGTTCTCCTCCATAATTGTCCGGAGTCGTTTGAGAATTGCCACAATATGCCCGCTCTCAAGCATATGTTTCAGGTGCCCCTCACAGAATCGCTCCTTCCTTAAGTGAAGTGTGAGGAGTTTGCTGAGTGTATCGAGATCAGCAGAATCCAGTTGTACCGGATCGTTAAAGTACCGGGTTGCTTCATTTTGCCAGGAACCCCAGTCAAAGGGACGAATCAAACCGGACTCGTTAAGAGTTCTGATAAACTCATGGACCTCCGGGGAATAATTGATGTAGGGGAATTGCCCTTTATTTGCGACAACTTCACCGGCTGAAAAACCTTGTTTTTCAAATATTGGAAGAAACGTAAGGACTTTGTCCATGCTTTTTAAATCCGTCATGCCCTCTCCGCCGCCTGTTTATCTATCCATTCTTGAATAACCACCTTGACCTCTGGTAAGGTTGGAGTACCGGGCAATTGAGCATTAATGAACGCGGTCAGATCGTCCAGTTTAGAGAAGATAAATGCCTTTCCCTTCTCGTCCTGCTTCATACCCAGTGCATTGCCAATTTTTATAATAACATTGTCGAATGCACTAGCCGTGCCTGTGGCTTCCAGTAAATCGTTGGTTCCCATAAACCCGGTATTACTTACTATCACTGATTTATTTGCCATCGAGTGTTCATCTCCTTTCAATCATTGCTGTAAGAAGAACTTCGGAAATCATTTAATCCCAGCCATTCACGTTCAGCGATTTCATCGGCTTGTGAGATCTGTGTCTTCCATGGATTAGCTGCATTTTTGTATAGTGACATATTGTAGCCAATGGAACAGATCCCACGGATTGGAGATCGATCGGAGATCACGATAGTTTTTCGCGAAGGAACAATCCCCCAGAAAACATACGAACCGGACAATCCGCATCCCATACCAACCCGGTAAAGATTTTCGTGAATTACGTTTCCATCCTGATCATAATATGCGGAATGAATCAAGCTACCGGAACTCCAAATAGCAAAGAGCTGCCGTAACGTGAGCCGTGGACTTCCCCCGCCAAATGAACTGCCGCACTGAGCGGTTTTTAACATTATATTTGGAACCGGATCCCCCGGGTTCTTCTCATATAATTCCCAGTTATCGAGAATAGCGGACAGCTCAATTACCTTATCCCTCAGTTCAGGATTATTTACCTGAAAAATTACCGGATAGTCCGGTGGCGTTACTTCGGAGTTTTTGCTTGCGTCCATCACATTTCACCATACCATACATAGGCAGTTCGGGTATATATATTATTACTCAAAGAGATGTTTAGTACTATAAAAAATTACTATTGGTAATAAAATAAAACGGAAAATTTCCCCATTTCACTTCAGTAAAACCTAAGATCCTTCACCTACAGAGTATTATTCGGCACAAGTGCAGGTGTCAGAGAAAACAATGGAAGATTTCGTACAGAGCAATGTAACCAAGAGCGTGGTCCGCAAGCTCGTAAATCCGTTCAACAGCAATTAAGCATTTGTGAGAAACAACGTGGATAATCCTACGGTCGTGACACCGGGTTCTGCATCGCCGTTGTTTCTGAATATAACTATCATCCAGAAATTTTGATTGATTTGAATTGGAATTTTACTTTCAAATCATACATCCAAGAATGTTGGATAATTTTTTCATGCTGAAGTCGACCCACTACAATTCCGGGATGAACCCCGATTTTATCTGCGAAAGTTCGTACTGAGCTTTTATCTCTCAATGACAACAAGTTGGCCCCATGTTCCGGTGGAATAAGGAAATCGCGGGCCCACGTGTCGGCCTGATTTTCTTCTGTTGACTCTAAACGGGCCCCATCAAACTCATCGAGAAATACCTCTTTTTTATCGTGCATCAGAATGTGTGCTGCCTCATGGAAGAATGTGAACCAGAAGCGGTCATTCGTTTTTCCGTAGAGGGACATCTGGATTAATGGTTTGTGCGGGTTTAACCACCGTGCCATACCGCTGACATGAGCTCCCGGGATAGCTGGAATTAGTACTAATGCAACACCGGAATCGAAACATAATTTTCGTAACTGTGGTTCAAACTTGCTCGCAGGTAATTTAGTAAATGTGCGAATGGTTTTTAGCGCCTTTTCGAATTTTGCCCGGTCATAACCCGGTCCATCCATCCTCTCTGCTATCATCTCACCTCGTCGAATCCAAGATGAAATGGAAGCGATATCACTCTGTTCTTCACGTGTCCTTCTGAATGCGACTTGCATGCCAACGTACCGCGACTCCCAACCTTCCGGTGAAGCCACACCAAAGAACTGCAATAACTCTTTGACGATAAAGGGCTTTTGTGCTTTGTCACATCTGCGGGTTGGAATGAATTCGTAATCCATTAAATCTTTTATTGGAAAACGTTCCATCCAAGGGATCCACGATGTTAATTTTTTCTTTTCATCGAGCCGGGCTAAACTTTCCCGATATTGCGCTTCACGATTAAGCCAGAAGCTTGCCGTGCTGCCAAGAACGCTTTCCAGTTTCAGAGCAGTTTCTTCAGTTATTGCAGCTTTTCCGTTTAAGAGCAGACTTATGTGTTTGGTAGACTGGCCCATTCGTGCTGCGAAATCAGTTTGCGTCCACTCCCTCTCTTCCAGGATGTCCGCAATCGTTTCCCCGGGCGGAGAAATCCAATCCGGTGAAAATTTTTTCGATATATCAGGCATGGTAATCCTCGACTTCAATAATTTTAATTTTGGTGACTCTTGACCAATCGACATTATCTTTTCCAACTAATGGAGTAGGCTGATTTGCTGCGACAAAGATCAATCGTAAACCCCCATGTAATTCAACAGCATACTGTCCTTTTCTCTTTCCCTCTAAAGCATGGGGTCTACCGGAGGGCAATTCACGTACATTTGACGCAGCGAAAATATCAGATATACGGATTTTTAATTTTTCAGCACATGGAGAACCGAGTTGTTTAACGGCGTACCTTTCACTCTCGCATAACTTCCGCAAATTCTCGTCCCTGAACACAATCTCCATTATTAGAACAACTAAATATTAACCAACTTGGTAAATAAATTTACCTAAAGTTTTTTTTAAGTCTTGCCCCCTCCCAAATACATTACATTTTCCCATTTTTCTTCCGCAAAACCTAACGTCTATCTCCTACAGATTACTATTCAGCACAAGTGCATGAGCCAGGATCCCAATGACAGATTTCGTACAGAGCAATGTAACCAAAAGCCGATTCTTTGAACTCGCGGACCCGATTGCAGACGTTGTGATATTCAACACGCGGACCCGTTCAACAGCAATTAAGCATTTTTAAGAATCAACGGGGATGTTCTCATTCAGCAGCCCGATGCTCCGAGATGAGAACCGCATCCACACGGGAAACCGGGTGAACGGGAGATCCGTAGTCCCCAGCACTTTCCGGTAGCTATTGAGTTTTTGTACAAAGTCGAAGAAGAACGAATCGTTGAGCCCCCGACCCGGTCGTTCGTTTAAAAATTTAAAAAAGAATGCACCGAATTTGCCAAAATCTAAAAGGAAGCTCAGCCTACCTTTTTCGACATAGATCTTGTTTTTACCAAGGGACTCTGCGCCATTGAAGAGGGTGATGGAAGTCATGCAGTTCTTCCTTGATTATGTTGAGAATGGGTTGATATTGGTTTGTTTTTGTTCAGAAAATCAATACGCCTTAAACTTACATCCCGGCCCTTTCAAAAGGCTCTGTCCACCGGTCTTCCTCTCGACAACAATCTGAGTGGTGATACGCTCTTTGATCGCTGCCACATGCGAAATCACTCCAATGAGTTTACCTTCCTGTTGTAATCCGGAAAGGGTGATCAGGGCGCTGTCAAGCGCTTCATCATCCAATGTCCCAAATCCTTCGTCAAGGAAGAATGAATCAATCCGCACATTATGACTTGCCATACCGGATAATCCGAGGGCCAATGCAAGACTGACGATGAAACTTTCTCCCCCGGAAAGATTCTTTGTGGATCGGATTTCTCCTGCCTGATAATTATCGACTACGTTAAGATCAAGAGGCACCAGGGCACTGCGGAACAGCAGGTACCTGTCACTCATTTTCTGTAAGTGCTGGTTCGCATGGGCAATTAATACATCAAACGTAAGTCCCTGGGCAAAGTTACGGAACTTTTTCCCATCCGAAGACCCGATCAATGTATGTAAACGCTCCCAGCGGCCACATTCAACCTGTTGTCTTTCGAGCATCGCCAGCTGGTTATGCTGTCTCTCTTTTTCATTTGTATTGATGGTCAACTTCGCAAGGATTGCTCCAGATTCATTCTGGACAATTTCTAATTGTGCACGGAATGATACATCATCTTCTGATAATTTTTCAACCGGGAGTTGTGTGAGGTCTTTTTTGAGTTCCAGGTCTTGATCTTTTTTCTTCTCCCCAATCCGGACCTGGAGTTGTTCTGCCTCTCTCATCAGAGACACTTCCAACTCTTTGAATTCTTCAAATGTTTCCGGTTGCAACCGGGCTGTAAGGAAAGCATTTTCGTTTAGGAAGCCGACGTTTTGTAACAATGATTGAAAAGTCGTTTCCAGTTGCTGGAGCGTTTTTCCATTGATCTTTATTGTTTCATTGAGACGATCCATCTGGCTCTGGATGGATTGTAATGACAAATGACTTGTGTGTTTATTGTCCGAAGATTTCTTCAGATGGGCCTCGGTTCCTTCAAGCAGGATTTTTATTCGATTTTCTTCCACATCCGGGTCCTTTTCGCCATACATATTCGATCGTTCATCAAAAAATTTCTTTGTAATCTTTTCTTTTTCCGTGATCTGGGTGTTCTTTGACTCAAGTTGTTTATCGGATGCTTCGATGCCTGCCCGGTGTATACCAATTTCAGAGGTAAGACCGTTTTTCTGGTTGTCCAATTGCTGTTTTTTGGAGGTATATTCTTTGAAAACCTTATTCAGGGCCAAAAGAGTTTTTATCAGAGCGGGCCATTTTTTCGGATCTGAATCCTTGTATCCGTATTTTTCGAACGTCTGGTTGATAATAACGACATGATCTTTAATTTCATCCGTATCTTCCTTGATTTCTCCCTCAATTCTTAATTTATTGGCCATGAATGATTTACAATCTGATATTGCAGTTTGCTGAGATGATTCCAATCGTGATATCTCGTCTTGTCCCTTCTGTATATCTCGTTCCTTTTCCCTGAGTTCCTTATCTTTTTTATCTCCCTGTTTCACGATTTCATGGCATGATGTCTTTTCATGTTCATATGTCTTAAGTATTTTTACAACAGCGTCATTTTTATCTGCAGGGTGAAGATCAAGACCAAATTCTTTACATTCTGATTCCCATAACTTCTCTGAGGCCAGTAATAGTTTCTTCTGTTTTACCTGTTCTTTTTTATTATGAACAACGTCGTTGTTTATCCTGACGATTTCATTCGATACTGCAGAAATTTTTTCGGAAATATCTTTCAGATTTTTCTTGAAGCGTTTTAACTCTGCGTCTTTTTTATCCGGTTTAGGAACATTGCCTCTCGCATACGGATGATCAGGAGATCCACATAATGGGCAGGGTCTCTCATCTTCCAATTGCAACCTTTCATTTTCGAGATCCCGTACTCGGTTAAGCAAAGCGGCTCGTTCTTCCAGTTGCTCTACTTGATCCTCTTTCTCCTGTTTTTCCTTCTCGAGTTTTTTGAGATTTGCGTTATTTTTGAAATGTTCCTTGGTAAGTTTTTCGTGACTTTTTACTAGAAGATCAATCTCTTCAAACAGATTTTTGGAAATTTCAGCACTTGCTTTTAAGCGGTTCAGCTTATCACATGCAAGCCTAAGTTCCTCCTCCTTATTACGCCAGGTGGAAATGTCCTCATTTTTAAGGAGAATTGAAAGATTTTTTTGTTGTGTCTCGATATTTTTGCTGAGGGTTAATTGTGTTTTCTTAACTTTTTTCAATTGATTTTTCTGTTCCAAAACCTTTGTTTCTGTTTTGGTAAGGTCTTCTATGGTCTTTTTTAGTTCATTCCGTTTGTTCTTGATTTTTTCATCAAGAGAATGATACGATTTGAACTTGAGATTGTAGACCGCAATGGATTCTGTGAGTCCTTCATCATTCTCGTGTGATGATAAATAATTTTCAATTTCCTGAAGATCTTCCGTTGTGGTCTGGAGTTGTTCTGTAGTAAGAGCAAGTTTTTGTTTTTGTTCATCACAGGCTTCAATAATCGTCCCATGTTCCAATTTCAGACTTTTAACAATCTTCTCCGCTTCCTGGAACCTGACATCCAGATTTCTTACCTGGGTAATAACCTGTTTTTCTTCTTCCCGGAATTTCTTCAGGTCCTCAAGTTTTTTTGCGGCTGCATGCTCTTCTAAAACCGCTTCATCATATTGTGCCCTGATGAGTGGTTGTTGTGTATTGAAACCCTGAAACTCATCGAGATTTTTCTTCTGCTGTTGCCTGTTCGCATCGAGTTTGGTAAATTCTTTTTCGATCTTGTCAGCTTTCTTTGCAAGCTCCAGCCGTTCAAGATCACTCTGTGCATTTTCTTTCTTTTTATTGAACTCCTCTTTTTCTGTATTTAGGGCAAGAATTTCTTTTTCGAGAGTGTTCAGCCGTTTCCGCCATTCAATCGAATCCTGAAGCCCTTTGATAATCTTCGATAATTCCATTGCATTTTTTTGTTTCAGATCCTTCTCCTTATTCAGCGCATCTTCTTCTTCGGCAGTCAGTACCTGTATCATGCCGAGTTTAGTTTGTAAATCGTCAAGTTTTCTCCGTTCATCGGAAGTCCGTTTATGTACTTCTGCGGAGATTATGCTATAAACCTCAGTACCGGTAATTTGTTCCAGAATGGGGGATCGTTCATCTGCTTTTGCATCTAAAAATGCTGCAAATCCTCCCTGGGCAAGAAGGATAGAACGGGTGAACTGATTGAAATCCAGTCCGGTCACTTCAATAATTTTTTCCAATACTTCCCTTTTTTTCGATGCAAGTACTTTGCCTGTTTTCACATCAGAGATCTCATGATTTGGTTGTTGAAGATCTCCAGTAGCACGTTTATCTGCCCGATGTTGCTCCCAGTGACAGCAATATGTTCCCTTGGATGTTTCGATCACAACCTCAGAAAAACATTCTCCGGTCTGACTGGAGAGGATCTCATTGGTTGCTTTTGTAATATCCGGAAGGCGGGGTGTTTTACCATAAAGGGCAAGGGACATCGCATCGAGTATCGTGGTTTTACCGGATCCGGTTGGCCCGATTATTGCAAAAATGGCCCCGGAACTATAGGCCGGATCGGTAAAATCAATGTTCCATTCTCCTCTCAGGGAATTCAGGTTTTTAAACCGAAGATTCAAAACTTTCATCCTCAATTCACCTCCAGTAGTTTATCGGACTGGTGAACCGTAGTGAGAATTTCATTATACGATGCCAGTAATTCCGGTCTTTGCTCTTCTGGAACTTTATTAACGTCAAGGCAGCGGTTGAAAACGGCAGTCTCATCCATATCTGCAAGAGACTCGTCAATCCTCATTTGCTGAAGAACCTGCCGGATTACACGGGTGTTTGTAATTTTCGGAACTTCAATGTTCGAACCACGGATGAGGGTATTGATAGTTTCCTGAAAATCAGGAATAATTCGTTCTTCATTTAAGGTGATCTCAACCCATACGGGCTTATTTATCCTTTTTAATTCCCTGATTTTCGATATGACAGTATCAAAATCACCACTGATCGGCAAAATATCCTGAAAATGGGGAATTGGGATTTCCTTAATCGTTATTATTCTCCCATCGATAAATTCCACTGAAAGAACAATTTTTTGTTGATCAGCTTCGGAAAAACCCATGGGCAAAGGCGCCCCACTGTAACGGATTGTTTCACAATCGTTGATAATCTGGGCGGAGTGTAAATGTCCAAGGGCCAGGTAATCAATACCTGCCGGAAATGTTTTTGTGCTAACTCTTGCGAGATTGCCGATATATAACTCTCTAACTCCATCCCCATCGATCGAATGTCCACCGGCAGCGTATAAATGTCCCATGAAGACAATGGGAATTTTGCCTCCTGATTGGCTGCGTTTACGTTCTGCCAATGCATAGACATCCTGGTAATGTTCCTGAATTCCTTTCAGAAGATTTTGAGTTTTTTGATCGATGCTTTCTCCTGCCTCAACAGACCGTACATCCTGATCACGTAAAAACGGAACTGCACCGACAATTAAAAAAGGATTATCCTTTGGATCTTTTAGTACTAACACTTCGTCTTCGATCTTTTCAGGAATGGAACCAACGGAGTGAATATTTAAAGATTTGAGTAATTCTTTTGGGGCATCAAGCAGTGAGGGGGAATCGTGATTTCCAGCAATCACGACAACATATCGGCATCTGGATTTTGCCATACGTCCGAGAAAATTGAAATAATATTCTATCGCCTTGGAACTAGGGTTGCTCGTGTCAAAAATATCTCCGCTGATGAGTACTACATCAATTTGTTCTTCTTCAACCCGATCAAGTATCCAGTTAAAAAAGAGATCAAATTCATCATATCGCTTTTTTCCGCACAATGTGCTGCCAAGATGCCAGTCAGATGTATGAAGAAGTTTCATCTCATATCCTCACTCAGTAGCATCGCTGCCTTCCGGTTATTTCCCATGCGGGCATATGCAATTAATGCAGTGCCCGGCCAACTTTTTAAATCAATCATTAAAGCCAGGTTAAAAACCGCTATTTTCTCATGATATCGTTTTTAGATGCATTAACGATAAACCTTTGTTGTGAAGCGCCATGTCAAACCGGGGATCAATTTTCAGTGCGTATCCAAATGTCTTCAATGCAGCGTTCCCGGTAACGACGAAAGGTTACCTCCCTGTTCCGTTTGCACTCCGGTTCAGACTCCCCAATCATTGCAAACTCACACCCACTCACCCTTATCCCCCTCCCCAACCAATACCCGGATATCAATGCCCCTCTTCTCCGCCTCAACCCTCCAGACGTACCAGAACTGCCCACTCCAGTACAAGTATTGCTACATAGACAAGATCCCGGCACCCCCAACCCCGCCCATGGTCTTTGGCTCGGCCATCCATTCCGTGATCGAGAAGCTGACCACACATCCCCACCCAACGCTCGCGCCCGTGGACCATTCACGTTCTCTGCTCGATGAGTTCTGGCCATCAGAAGTTTACGAGACCGAATTTGAAGAGTCAGCCGCCCGGACCTCCGCACACGCGATCCTGGACACCTACCTCGCATGGCAGGAACTAAACAAAAACACCGTAACCGGCGTTGAGCACGAATTCACGTTTACGTTTACCGGTCACACGCTGAACGGATTCATCGATCGCATTGAACAGACTCCTGAAGGCGGGTACGTGGTGATTGATTTCAAATCCGGAAAGAAACCCGGCACCATCTCCAAAAACAAGATCAAGCAGGATATCCAGATCAATATGTACTGTCTTGCGGTTCAGCACATGACCGGCTCGCTCCCGGAAAGGGCAGAGCTCTTTTTCTTAAAAGATGGCAAGCATGTTCACTATGTGCCCAATGAGGAGACCATTGCCACATTCACCGAAACTATTCTTGAGCTAATTGAGGAAATAAGTAACGAAAAGTTTCCGGCTGACCCGGATTTCTTCCGGTGTAAGTATTGCGGGTACCGGGATCGTTGTGAACAGAAATGGTCCTATAACGATTGGTGATTTGTTTTTTGGATGTCAATAGTTGGACGGTACTATTCCCACATTCACATATCGAATTGGGTTTTGACCACTTTTTAAAAACAGGCTTACGCAAAAATATTCGTCGCTGTTGATCGTACTCATGTGTAACTATCAGGGACTGTGCCCCGCGACCTCACGCGGATGCACTCGCCCGATGTGAACATAGGGGCTCCGCTGCGGCAATCGTTCTGAAATTTGGATACGACTCGTTCTGGAAAATGTTCTGGAATTTTTTTGTGGTGATGGACCGGGTTGTGGACCCGGTGACCGCTCAACAGTTGGTCGGGATTATTGCCGGGGGTATGAGACATTTTCTCCCCTTTCTCCCTCCTCGGAAACCTCTGGCATGGCGGGGTATGTACCACGAGGGATAATAAGCCCAATTTGGGCTCCGATTGCCGGGTTTTGGTCCGGAACC
>SESC01000840.1_pt1 | contig 10644 bp, 10 predicted proteins | sample 3171431 | NCBI WGS metagenome assembly SESC01 (sample SAMN06051868, study PRJNA518727) | freshwater metagenome | biome: subpolar coniferous forest; feature: holomictic lake; material: water; isolation source: holomictic Lake 227, 8 m depth | place: Canada: near Kenora, Ontario | collected... | reverse complement strand
CCGTCCCGGCTTCACCGGGGCCGCCCCGCCCGAGGAGGCGAACGCCCGCTACGAGGAGGTGGCCGGGATGCTCCGCGCGCGCGGGCTCCCGGTGGCGACCGGCGTCTTCCGGGCCCACATGGAGGTGGAGCTCGTGAACGACGGTCCGGTCACCCTGATCCTCGACTCGCGGGGCGAGTAGCGCCGGGGTATCCTCCCTCGACCGGGCGGTCCCTCGCGGATCGCCCCCTTCGAGGTGAACCGTGGCCGACTGTCTGTTCTGCAAGATCGTGCGCAACGAGATCCCGGCGAAGCTCCTCTTCGAGGACGACGACGTCATCGCCTTCGAGGACATCAACCCGCAGGCCCCGGTCCACGTGCTCGTGGTCCCCCGTCGCCACATCCCCACGCTGAACGACCTCGCGCCCGGGGACGACGCACTCATGGGAAAGATGGCGCGGGTGTCGGCGACCATCGCCCGGGACCGGGGCATCGCCGAGCCGGGCTGGCGCAGCATCGTGAACGTGAACCGGGAGGGCGGTCAGCTGGTCTTCCACGTGCACATGCACTGCATGGGAGGAAGGCCGATGTTCTGGCCGCCTGGATAGAACTTGAGAGAAGTCAAGGATTTCCAGCCCTAGATTCATGCCGCGGTGCGGCTTGAAGCCGGGGGGTCGATTCTGGGATCAAGGGAGTTCATGCCGCTCCTGCGCGTGAACAACCTGATACTTCACTTCCGGGGGGTGACCGCCCTCTCCGACGTCAGCTTCGAGGTCCGCCGCGGCGCCCTGCACGCCGTCATCGGCCCGAACGGCGCCGGGAAGACGAGCCTCCTCAACTGCATCAGCGGGGTCTACCGTCCCCAGCGAGGCTCGGTCGAGTTCGAGGGGAAGGACGTGACCCGGCTCTCGCCGGCCTCCCGGACCCGGATGGGCGTCGCCCGCACCTTCCAGAACATCGCGCTCTTCCGGGGGATGACCGTCCTCGACAACCTCCTCATCGGTCGGCACACCCACCAGAAGGAGGGGCTCCTCGCCGGCGGCATCTACTACGGACCGGCCCGCAGGGAGGAGATCGCCAACCGCGAGGTGGTCGAGGACATCATCGACTTCCTGGAGATCCAGCACATCCGCAAGAAGGTGGTCGGGACGCTCGCGTACGGCCTGCAGAAGCGGGTCGAGCTGGCGCGGGCCCTGGCGCTCGAGCCGAAGCTGCTCTTGCTCGACGAGCCCATGGCCGGAATGAACGCCGAGGAGAAGGAGGACATGGCCCGCTTCATCCTCGACATCAACGAGGACCGCGGGACCACCATGATCATGATCGAGCACGACATGGGGGTGGTGATGGACGTGTCGCACCGGGTCACGGTGCTCTCCTTCGGCGAGAAGATCGCCGACGGTACGCCCCAGGAGGTGCAGGGCGACCGGGCGGTCCAGGAAGCCTACCTGGGGCAAGCGCAGTAACCGGGGGAGCTCGCACGTGGCCGACATCCTCGACACCCTCCTGGGAAACGACACCTTCCCCAAGCTCCTCGTCCGCAACGCCGGGCTTCACCCCGACAGGGTGGCCATGCGGGAGAAGGAGTTCGGGATCTGGCAGCCATTCACTTGGCGTGAATATCACGACCACGTCCGGGACTTCTCCATGGGGCTCGTCTCGCTGGGGATGCAGCCCGGCGACAAGGTGGCCATCATCGGGGACAACCGCCCGGAGTGGGTCTGGGCCGAGGTGGCCGCCCAGGGCGCCGGCGGCGCGTCGGTGGGGCTCTACCAGGACTCCAACCTCAACGAGGTGGCGTTCGTCATCGACCACTGCGACGCCACCTTCGTGGTCGCCGAGGACCAGGAGCAGGTCGACAAGATCCTCGACATGCTCGAGAAGCTGCCCAAGGTCCGCGCCGTGATCTTCACCGATCCCCGCGGTCTGCGGAACTACGACCATCCGAAGCTCCTCTCCTTCGAGGGGGTGGAGGAGAAGGGGCGGGAGTACCTGGCCCACCGGCCCGAATCCTGGGAGGAGAGCGTCCGGCGCGGCAAGGTCTCCGACGTGGCCATCATCTGCTACACCTCGGGCACCACCGGGTTTCCCAAGGGGGCGATGCTCTCCTTCCGGAATCTGTTGTCGATGTCCCTCTCGCTGAGCTCCGTCGATCCCAAGCTGCCCGACGACGAGTTCGTCTCCTTCCTCCCGCTGGCCTGGATCGGCGAGCAGATGATGTCGCTCTCCACCGCGCTCGCGGTGGGCTTCACGGTGAACTTCCCCGAGCAGCCCGAGACGGTGATGGAGGACATCCGGGAGATCGGGCCGAACGTGATGTTCGCGCCGCCCCGCATCTGGGAGAACCTCACCTCCACGGTGCAGGTGAAGATCATGGACACCACCCCGTTCAAGCGCTTCATGTACGAGCGCTGGATGCCGGTGGGGCGGAAGGTGGCCGACCTCCGGTTCCAGAAGAAGCCGGTGCCGACCGGGCTGGCCCTCCTCCACAAGCTGGGGTACTGGGCGCTCTTCCGGGCGCTGAAGGACCGGCTCGGCTTCAGCCGCCTGCGCAGCGCGTCCACCGGTGGCGCCGCACTCGGCCCCGATGTCTTCCGCTTCTTCCACGCCATGGACGTGCCGCTCAAGCAGATCTACGGGCAGACCGAGATCAGCGGCATCTCCTGCATCCACCGCAGCGACGACATCCAGTTCCACACCGTGGGGGTGCCCATCCCCGGCACCGAGGTGAAGATCTCCGACAAGGGGGAGATCCTCTCCCGCAGCGACGCGGTCTTCCTCGGGTACTACAAGAACGACGAGGCCACCGCCTCGACCGTCTCCGACGGCTGGCTCCACTCCGGCGACGCCGGCTACCTCGCCGAGGACGGCCAGCTCGTGGTCATCGACCGCATCAAGGACGTGATGCAGCTGGCCGACGGCACCCAGTACTCGCCCCAGTTCATCGAGAACCGGCTCAAGTTCTCCCCCTTCGTGAAGGAGGCGGTGGTGGTGGGCAAGGGGCGCCCGTACCTCACCGCCATGCTCAACATCGACATGGGCGTGGTGGGGAAGTGGGCGGAGAAGAACAAGATCTCCTACACCACCTACACCGACCTCTCGGCCAAGCCCCAGGTCTACGACCTCGTGCACAAGGAGGTCGACCAGGTCAACGAGACGCTCCCGGCGGCCGCCAGCATCCGCAAGTTCGTCCTCCTCTACAAGGAGCTGGACGCCGACGACGAGGAGCTGACCCGCACGCGCAAGGTGCGGCGCGGCTTCGTGGAGGAGCGCTACAAGGTGGTCATCGACGCGCTCTACGGCGACCGGGAGGCGGTGGACATCGACACCACCATCAAGTTCCAGGACGGCAAGACCACCCGCATCCAGACCACGCTGCTCGTGCGCATCCTGGCCCAGAGCACCGGAAAGGCAGCCTGATGGAGTTCTTCCTCCAGCTCCTGCTCAACGGGGTGGTGGTGGGGAGCATCTACTCCCTCGTCGGGCTGGGCTTCGTCGTCATCTACAAGTCCACCAGCGTGCTCAACTTCGCCCAGGGCGAGTTCCTGGTGCTGGGCGCCTACATCTGCCTGACGCTCACCGTGCAGTACCAGGTGCCCTTCTTCTGGGCCTTCCTGCTCACGCTCGTCTTCTCCGCGCTCATGGGCATCCTCACCGAGCGGCTCATCCTGCGCCCCATGATCGGGGAGCCGGTCATCTCCCTCATCATGGTGACGCTGGGGCTCTCCTCGCTGCTCAAGGCCATCGTGCAGGGCATCTGGGGCACCGAGCTCCAGCCCTTCCCGAACATCTTCCCGGCCGAGCCGGTGCGCATCGGGCCCCTGCCCGTCTCGCAGGGGTACCTCTACAGCCTTCTCAGCGTGGCGGTGCTGCTCATCCTCTTCACGCTCTTCTTCAAGTACACCCGCTCGGGGGTGGCCATGCGCGCCACCGCCTTCTCGCAGCAGGTGTCCCTCTCCATGGGCATCTCGGTGAAGCGCATCTTCGCGCTCGCCTGGTCGATCGCCGCGGTGGTCTCGGCCATCGGCGGCGTGCTGCTCGCCGGCGTGCGCGGCGGCCTCGACGGGGCCATGGCCTTCTTCGGGCTCAAGGTCATCCCGGTGGTGATCCTGGGCGGGCTCGACTCCATCGCCGGGGCCATCGTGGGCGGCCCGATCATGGGCATCCTCGAGAACCTGGCGGGTGGATACCTCGACCCGCTGGTGGGGGGCGGGGCCAAGGAGGTCGCGCCCTTCGTCGTGCTGGTTCTCATCCTCACCATCAAGCCGTACGGCCTCTTCGGCAAGATCAAGATCGAGCGGGTCTAGGAGGACACGGATGCGCTGTGGGGATTTCCGCCAGAGCTACGCCGAGGACATGTCGCTCTTCGAGTCCCCGCTGCCGCGGGTGCTGCTCGCCGGCCTGCTCGTCTTCCTGCTCGTGCTGCCCGGGTTCGCCAGCACCTACTGGCTCGACGTCCTGAGCCGCATCTTCATCGCCATCATCGCCGCCACCGGGCTGAACGTCGTCACCGGCTACACCGGCCTCATCTCCCTCGGGACCGCCGCCTTCCTGGCCGTGGGCGGCTTCGCGACCGCGGCCATGGCCGGCAAGGCGGGCTTGCCCTTCGTGGTGGTGATCCCCCTCTCCGGGCTGCTCACGGCGCTGGTGGGGCTGGTCTTCGGCATCCCCTCGCTGCGGCTCAAGGGGCTGTACCTGGCGGTGGCCACGCTGGCGGCCCACTACATCGTGGAGTTCATCGTCACCCACTGGGACGCGATGACCGGTGGCGTGAACGGCATCTCCGTTCCGCCGGCGCACTTCGCCGGGCTGGCCCTCTCCGACGACCGGAGCATGTACTACCTCATCCTCCCGGTGATGGTGGGGCTGCTCTTCTTCACCAAGAACCTCTTCCGCACCAAGGTGGGCAAGGCCTTCGTCGCCATCCGAGACCAGGACATCTCCGCCGAGGTCATGGGCGTGGACGTCTTCCGCTACAAGCTGCTCTCCTTCGCGGTGTCCTCCTTCATCATCGGGGTGGCCGGCTCGCTGCTCGCCTACCAGGCCCGGCTCATCAGCCCGGAGAACTTCCCCATCACGCTGGCCATCGACTACCTGGGCATGGTGATCATCGGCGGCCTGGGCTCGATCCTGGGCTCCATCTTCGGCGCCATCTTCATCACCCTGCTCCCGGAGATGCTCCGGCTCGCCACCGACGCGCTGGGTTCCTACTGGCCCTCCCTGATGGTCATCGTCGCCCCCATCAAGACCGGCGTGTTCGGCCTGGTGGTGGTCCTCTTCCTGATCTTCGAGCCGGACGGCATGGCCGCCCGGTGGAACCACATCAAGGCCTACTGGAAGCTGTACCCGTTCTCGTACTAGCAGCCCCGCAGCGAGCCCCCCGCGTAGTTGACCGACAGTGAAACAGGAGGAATCATGAACGTGCAGAAGAGCCTGGCAGGCATCCTCGCCGCAGCCCTTGCGGCGCTCGTCCCGTCCTGGGCCTCGGCCCAGCAGGAGATCAAGGTCGGCGGCATCTTCGACCTCACCGGCGTCACCTCGGACGTGGGCAAGCCCTTCGCCCAGGGCGTGCAGGACTGCGTGGCCGTGACCAACGACGCCGGCGGGATCGGCGGCAAGAAGATCAAGCTCCTCGGCGCCGACTACGGCTACAAGATCGACCAGGCCCGCGCCCTCTACAAGAAGTTCGTCAACGACGACAAGGTCGTGATGATCCAGGGCTGGGGCACCGGCGACACGGAGGCCCTGAAGGACTTCGTGGGCCAGGACAAGATCCCCTACTTCTCCGGCTCCTTCGCGGCGCCGCTCTCCGACCCGTCGAAGTTCCCCTACAACTTCTTCGTGGCCCCCACCTACTCCGAGCAGCTCCGCAGCTGGCTCGACTGGGTGAAGCAGGACTACGGGAAGGGCGGCGGCAAGGGGAAGGCCAAGGTGGCCTTCATGTTCGGCGACAACGCCTACGGCAAGGCCCCCCTCGCCGCGGGCAGGAAGTACGCCGCCGAGATCGGCGTGGACGTGGTGGACGAGGCGGTGCTGCCGCCCAACTTCCAGGACGCCACCAGCCAGCTGCTGACCATGAAGCAGAAGGGGGTGGAGTACGCCTACATCAACGTCACCACCACCGGCGTGTCGCTCGTGCTCCGCGACGCCAAGAAGCTCGGCCTCACCGTGAAGTTCGGCTCGAATCCCTACGGCTTCTCCGAGTCGCTGGTGGCCGTGGCCGGCCCCCTCGCCGAGGGCGTGACCGGCGTCGTCCCCCACGTCCCCTTCGGCACCCCGGTCCCGGGCATGAAGATGCTCGAGGCGGCGCACCAGAAGTACCACCCCACCGACAAGCACGACGCCATGTACGTCCGCGGCTGGGCCAGCTGCCTGGTGTGGACGGAGGGGCTCCGGGGCGCCGACAAGGCCGGCCAGATGAACGGGCCGGGCGTGAAGGCGGCCGTCGAGAAGCTGGCCGACTTCTCCACCGGCGGCCTCTCCCAGTCGGTGACCTACACCCCCGCCGACCACCGCCCCACCATGACCACGAGCATCTACCAGATCCAGAACGGCAAGCTCGTGAAGATCGGCGACTACATCATGCCGCGCACCAAGGAGTGGTTCGGTCTGTAGACTATAAGTGAAACCAGGGCGGGCGGGGCCATCGGGTCCCGCCCGCCTCCCTCCTGGCTGGGAGCCCTGCGGATGCTCGAGCTGAAGAACGTCGAGGTCATCTACGACGACGTGATCCTGGTCCTGAAGGGGCTCTCCCTGCAGGTGCCGGAGGGGAAGATCGTGGCGCTGCTCGGCTCGAACGGCGCCGGGAAGTCCACCACCCTCAAGGCCATCTCCGGCCTGCTCCACAGCGAGGAGGGCGAGGTCACCGACGGCGGCATCTTCTTCGAGGGGCAGCCGGTGCACGAGCTCCCCCCCGAGATCGTGGTCCGCCGCGGCATCTTCCAGGTCATGGAGGGTCGCCGGGTCTTCGAGGACCTCACCGTCGAGGAGAACATCGACATGGGGGGCTACACCCGGAACGACCGGGCCGGCCTCCGCGCCGACAAGGAGGCCTGCTACGAGTTCTTCCCGCGCCTCCGGGAACGGCGGAAGAAGCTGGCCGGCTACCTCTCCGGCGGCGAGCAGCAGATGCTCGCCATCAGCCGCGCCCTCATGGCGCGTCCCAAGCTCATGATGCTCGACGAGCCCTCGCTGGGCCTCGCGCCGCTGCTGGTGGCCGAGATCTTCCGGATCATCAAGCGCATCAACGAGGAGCGGAAGACCACCATCCTGCTCGTGGAGCAGAACGCCAACCTGGCGCTCTCCATCGCCGACTACGGCTACATCATGGAGAACGGCCGGGTGGTGCTCGACGGCGACCCCGACAAGCTGCGCTCCAACGAGGACGTGAAGGAGTTCTACCTGGGCGGCGGTGGCGAGAGCGGGAAGAAGAGCTACAAGAACCTCAAGTTCTACAAGCGCCGCAAGCGCTGGCTCTCATAGCGCGGCCTTCAGGCCGCGCAGGAGCGGGTCCGCGGATCCGCCCCGTCCACGGAAAGGTGGCATGACCATGCTCCGCCCGAGCCGCGTCTTCGACCCCTCCACGGAGTGCGAGTCACCCGAGGTCCGCCGCGTCGCGCTGGGCGAGCGGCTCCGGCGCACCGTGGCCCACGCCTTCGCCCGCGCCCCGCGCGCCCGGCGCACGCTGGAGTCGGCCGGGCTCGACGCCGGGTCGATCCACGGGCTCGACGACCTGGTCCGCATCCCGGTGACCCGGAAGGACACGCTGCCCGGCGCCCAGGCCGAGGAGCCGCCCTTCGCCGGCTTCACCGCGGTCGAGCCGGGGCAGCTGGCGCGCATCTTCATGTCGCCCGGCCCCATCTACGACCCGCAGGGCGCCCACGAGGACTTCTGGCGGTTCCGCCACGCGCTCGCCTCCGCCGGCTTCCGCGCCGGCGACGTGGCCCACAACGCCGCCTCCTACCACCTCACCCCGCTCGGCTTCATGCTCGACGCCGGCGCCCGCGCGCTGGGCTGCGCGGTGATCCCGGCCGGCGTGGGGCAGACCGAGCTGCAGGTGAAGGTGGCGTCCCACCTGCGCGCCAGCGCCTACCTGGGGCTCCCCAGCTTCCTGCACGCCCTGCTCACCAAGGCGCGGGAGCTCGGCACGCCGCTCTCCTTCGAGGCGGCCTTCGTCCTCGCCGAGATGCTCCCCGAGACGCTGCGCCAGGAGCTCCAGGAGGGGTTCGGGGTCCGGGTGCTGCAGGGCTACGGAACCGCCGACCTGGGCTGCCTGGCCTACGAGTGTCCGGAGAAGGGGGGCTGGCACGCGCACCCCGAGGCCATCGTCGAGGTGCTCGACCTCGAGACCGGGAAGCCGGCCGCCCCCGGCCAGCCCGGCGAGGTGGTGGGCACGCTCTTCGACGTGGCCTACCCGCTGCTCCGGTTCGGCACCGGCGACCTCTCGGTGCTCGGGCCCGAGGAGCGCTGCGCCTGCGGCCGCACCACCCCGAAGCTGCAGGGGCTGCTCGGCCGCGTCGGCGACGGCGTCAAGGTGAAGGGGCTCTTCATCCGCGCCGGGCAGATCGACGGCGTGATGAAGCGCTTCGCCGAGGTGGCCGCCTGGCAGGCGGTGGTGACCCGCGAGGGGCACGTCGATCGGCTCGAGTACGTGGTGGAGCTCTCCGCGCCCGACGCGGGCGGGGCGCTCGCCGGCCGGCTCACCGAGGCGCTGCGGGACGAGATCAAGCTGAAGGCCGACGTCCGGGCCGCACCCTCCGGAACCATCCCCGCGGGCGCGAAGCGGATCGACGACCGGCGCGTCTGGAAGTAAGCTCTCCGGCCCATGCGCGGGATCCGGGGCGCGACCCAGATACAGGAGAACACCGTCCAGGCCATGGAGGAGGCCGTGGCCGAGATGTGCCACGCCCTCTGCGAGCGGAACCAGATCCGCCCGGAGGACATCGGCTGGGCCATCTTCACGGTGACGCGCGACCTGGACGCCGACTTCCCGGCCCGGGCCGCCCGGGTCCGGAACGGCTGGCATCAGGTCCCCATGATCTGCTCGCAGGAGATCCCGGTCCCCGGGTCGCTCCCCCGCATCATCCGGGTCCTGCTCCACGTGGAGACGCTCGACCGCCCGGTGCGCCACGTCTACCTGCGCGGGGCGCGGGCGCTCCGTCCCGACCTGGCCGATCCGGAGGGCTCGCCGCTGCCCGGCGGGCGTTGATCGGTGCCGGGTGATCCCAGGCTGCCCCGCAGGGTGGGCATCGTCGGGCTCGGTCTCATGGGCGCCTCGCTGGCGCGGGGGATCCGCGCGCTCGATCCGGGGATCCACATCGCCGCGGCCGAGTCGCGGGGCGACGTGCGGGACCGGGCGATCGCCGACGGCGTCGCCGACGCCATGCACGAGACCCCCGGTCCCTGGCTCGCCGACCGGGATCTCGTCCTGCTCTGCACCCCGGTGGCGGCCATCGAGGCGCTCGTCGGGCCGGTGTCCCACGCCCTGCCGGACGGCGCGGTGCTCACCGACGTGGGCGGCGCGAAGGAGAAGGTGGTCGAGGTGGCGCGCCGGGAGGGAGACCCACGCATCCCCTTCGTGGGTGCGCACCCCATGTTCGGGGGGCGCGGTGGATACGAGGGAGCCCGGGCCGATCGCTGGAAGGGGGGGACGGTGGCGGTCTGCACCGACGGCGCCCCGGCGGAGGCCGTGGCCCGCGTCACGGCCCTCCACGAGGCGCTCGGCGCACGGGTCGCCCCCTGCACCGCGGCCGAGCACGACGCGGCCGTGGCGCTCGTCTCCCACCTGCCCTACCTCGTCGCGAGCGCGCTCTCGCTCGCCGCGAAGGAGGCGGGGCCGCTCGCCCGGCTCCTCGCCGGCCCGGGGATGAACGACATGACCCGGCTCGCCGGCTTCGCCTTCGACATCCAGGGGGAGGTGGCGCGCCGCAACGCCCACGTCCCGGAGGCGGCCGAGCGGCTGGAGCGCCACCTGTCCCGCATCCTGGCCGCCATCGCCGAGTCGCCGGGTGCGGCGCGGCAGGCGCTCGAGGAGGCCCGCGCGGCCCGGGAGACGCTCTTTTGAAGGGACCTTTCACGTGTCGCCGCCGGGGCCCGCTCCGGGGCGCCTTCGAGGTGCCCGGGGACAAGTCGGTCTCCCACCGGTCGCTGCTCTTCGCGGCGCTGGCCGAGGGGGAGACCCGTGTGCGCGGGCTGCTCCGCGCCGAGGACGTCCACTCCACCTGGAAGGCTGTGGAGCGGCTCGGCGCGCGGGTGCGGGAGGAGGGGAGCGAGGTGGTGGTGACGCCGCCTGCCCGCCTCTCCGAGCCGGAGGACGTGATCGACTGCGGCAACTCGGGAACGAGCCTGCGGCTGCTGGCCGGCGTGCTGGCGGGGGTGCCGGGGCTCTCGGTGCTCACCGGCGACGCGTCGCTCCGCCGCCGTCCGGTGCGCCGGGTGGTGGATCCGCTCCGGGCCATGGGGGCCGTGCTCCACGCCCGCGACGGCGACCGGCTCCCACCCCTCGTCATCCAGGGGCGACCGCTGCGGGCCACCCACCACGTCCTCGCCGTGGCGAGCGCCCAGGTGAAGTCGGCCATCCTGCTCGCGGGGCTCTCCGCGGACGGCGAGACGGTGGTCGAGGAGCCCGCCCTCTCCCGCGATCACACCGAGCGGATGCTGCGCCGCATG
>SESC01000838.1_pt1 | contig 10646 bp, 9 predicted proteins | sample 3171431 | NCBI WGS metagenome assembly SESC01 (sample SAMN06051868, study PRJNA518727) | freshwater metagenome | biome: subpolar coniferous forest; feature: holomictic lake; material: water; isolation source: holomictic Lake 227, 8 m depth | place: Canada: near Kenora, Ontario | collected 2014-07-08... | reverse complement strand
CTTGGGCTTCTCCACGAAGCCGATCATGCGGCCATCGGGGGCCATCTCGATGATCCCGAAGTCGCAGGCCTCGGCACGCGGCACCGGGATGGCCGCCACGGTCAGGTCGGCCTGGTTGTCCTGGTGGTACTCGAGCATCTGCCGCACGTCCATGCGGTAGACGTGGTCGGCGCCGAAGACGAAGGTGTGCTCCGGCTCCTCGTCGGTGATGATGTTCAGGTTCTGGTAGATGGCGTCGGCGGAGCCCTCGAACCACTTGGGACCGTAGCGCATCTGCGCCGGGACGATCTCCACGTACTCGTTGAGGAGCGAGGTGAGGCGCCAGGCCCGCTGGACGTGGGTGTTGAGCGAGTCGGACTTGTACTGGACGAGCACCTTCATCCGCACCACGCCCGAGTTGGCGAAGTTGGACAGGACGAAGTCGATGATCCGGTAGCGTCCCCCGAAGGGCACGGCCGGCTTGGCGCGGTCGCGCGTCAACGGATCGAGGCGGCGTCCCTCGCCACCCGCCAGGATCATCGCCAGAACCGATGTCATGTGAAGCCTCCCGGGGCGACTTTAGCAGGGACCCGGGTGACGGCAAGGGCGCTTGGCGAGGGGACCGGCCGATGCTAGAAGGACGCCCTTCGTGAGGCAAACCTCCGCCATCGCCCGTTCTCCGGCCCCGGCCCCCGTCCTGCTGCCCGTTCCGGACCACTGCGTCCTCTGCGGCGACGGCCGGCTCGAGCTCCGATTCCCGGCGCGGGGGGAGATGGTGGCGCTCGACGCCGGTGCCTGGCGCTGCACCAGCTTCGGCCACCGGCACCATCCCCCCATCTACGGATGCGAGGGCTGCGGACTCCTCTTCCAGTGGCCCATGCCCCCGGACGAGGTGCTCGAGGCGGCCTACTCCGGGGTGGTCGACCCGCTCTACATGGCCGAGCGGGAGAATCGCATCCTCACCTTCCGGAAGGTGGTCCGGACGCTCGGGCCGGGCGGGGGACGCCGGCTGCTCGACGTGGGGGCCTACTGCGGCTACTTCCTGGAGGTGGCCCGGGAGGGCGGGTTCCGGGCCGAGGGGCTCGAGCTCTCCCGGTGGGCCGCATCGCATGCCCGCGCCCAGGGATTCACGGTGCACACCGAGCCGCTCGAGGTCCGCGCGACCTCCGCCGACCGCTACCACGTGCTCACCATGTGGGACGTGGTCGAGCACCTGCCCGACCCCCGCGAGGAGCTGGCGGCGGCCCACGACCTGCTCGTCCCGGGGGGTCGGCTCCACCTCTCCACCATCGACACCGGGAGCCTGGTGGCGCGGCTCCTGGGTCGGCGCTGGCCCTGGCTCATGGACATGCACCTCGTCTACTTCGACCGGCCCACCCTCTCGGCGCTGCTCGAGGAGGCCGGTTTCCGGGTGCTCGAGATCGGCACCTACAGCCACACGGTCTCGGCCGGCTACCTGCTCCGGAAGATCGGGGCGAGCTTCCCCCTGCTCTCGCCGTTCACCCGGGCACTCGCCCGCGTCGTGCCCCCCGCCTGGCCCATCCCGGTCAACCTGGGCGACAACATGCTGGTGAGCGCCGAGCGGATCTGAGCCGTGGCGAGGCCGTCTCGCCGAGCGCTCGCGGCGCTGGTCGCCGCCTCCCTGGCGCTCACGGCGCTCGTCCCCCTCACGAACCGGACCCCGTACGGCGACCTGTCGGCGGGCTACACCGACCACCTCCACCACGCCCACGCCACCTGGGTCTTCCTCCACCGCGGGCTCGACGCCTGGCGGCTCCCCCTCGTCGAGTCGTCGCGCGGCATCGCCTACCCGCACGAGACCGGGGCCTGGCCCCAGATGCCGGTGAACTACCCGCCCGGCATGTTCGCGGTCTTCCTGCCCACCGCGATCCTCGGGCGCTACCTTCCGATGAGCCAGGAGACCTTCGGCCGGGTGGGCGTCCTCTGGATGCTCCTCCTCGCCCACGCGGCGCTCCTCGCCATCTTCCTCCTGCTCGCCGAGGAGCCTTCGGGGGGGCGGGCGGTGGTGGGGGTGATCGCATGGCTCTACCTGGTCCGGCTCGCCCTGCAGGGGTTCTACGATCCGGCCTTCCTCGGGGCGGGGGCGATGGCGCTCCGGGAGGTGCACCGGAAGCGCCCGGGCCCGGCGCTCCTCTGGCTCGCCTGCGCGGGGCTGCTCCACTACCGGGCCGTGGCGCTCGTGCCGGTGGGGGTGGCGGCCCTCTGGCAGGCGCTCGGCGTGCCGCGGAAGGAGCGCCCCTGGGGCGCCATGGCGGTCGTGGCCGTCGCCGGTGTCGTCGTGGTGGGGACCTTCCTCCTGCAGTGGCCGGTGACCGAGCGCTACCTGGACACCCTCCACCCTTCACTTGGAGTGATCGGGAGCGGGCCGCGCTTCTGGGCGGTGGTGCTGGCCAGCGTCGCCGCGGCCGCCGCGTCCTGGTGGTACGGGGGGCCGCTCGTGGCCGGGCTCGTGCTCGCCGCCCTGGGGCTCGCCCTCACCGACATCTACGACTGGTGGCACGGGGCCGTGCTGCTCTTCGCGCCGATGGCGGTGGGGGTGCCGGGAGCGCGGGCCGCGTCGACGGCGCGCGCGCTGCTGGTGGGCTGGCTGCTCCTCATGCAGCCGCTCGGCTTCGACCAGACGCCGAGCGACCTGTTCCTCGACTTCGCGAAGCACTACCGGCTCCGCGGCTAGCGCCAGCTAGTACGACATGTGGACGACGATCCGGTTCTCGCCGGGGCCGACCTCGACGCGGGCCTTCTCGAAGGTGGGGGGGCCCATGAACCCCTTGGCGTCGTTGGAGGCCGCCGTGCCCTCGGTGGGGATGCCCAGGAAGCCGGTGTCGAGCCGGCCGTTTCCGTTCTCGTCGTGGTAGACGGCGACCGCGTAGCCGCCCAGCGGAAGCCCCTCGAAGACCAGGCGGGCGCGTCCTCCCTGGATGGGGGCTTCGACCTTGCGCATCGCCTTCTCCGGCTTGGTGGGGTAGCCCTCCTCCGAGGCGTAGAGGGCGGCGCGCGCGCTCCCCTGATCGTCCTTCAGACCCTCGACCTGGACGACGAGGGTGGCGTCGCCGGCGGCGAGGAAGAGCGTGAGGATCGCGGCTGCGGCGGCGGCATGCATGGCGGTCAACCTCCTCGTTCGGCGCGGAGCACCGGCCCGTGGGCGGCCTCGTGGGCGAGCAGCCAGGCCTTCTTGTCGGTGCCGCCAGCGTAGCCGCCGAGACCGCCGCCGGTCTCCACGACCCTGTGGCAGGGGACGAGGATGGCCACCGGGTTCCGCGCGTTGGCGTTCCCCACCGCGCGGGCACCGCGGGAACCCAGGCGGGCCGCCAGTTCACCGTAGGTGATGGTCTCCCCCCACGGGATCTCGAGCAGCTCCTTCCAGACCTTCCGCTGGTGCTCGGTGCCGTGCAGGTCGAGCAGCGGAACGACCGGGGGGCGGCCGGCGAAGTAGTCGGCGAGCGCCTGGAGACCCGCCTCCAGGTTCTCCCGGGTCCGCCGGCTGATAGGGGGACGGACGCCGTCCCGGCCGCCGAAGCGGATGCTGCAGACACCGTCGTCGGTGGCCTCGACGGAGAGGGTCCCGACCGGCGACCGGATGCGGGCGAGGGCGGTCATGGGGGGGAGTCTACGCCAGCAGGAAGTCACGGAGATACGGTCGGGGCAGCGCCCTTCCACGGCTACGCCGGTGCGTCGCGCGACAGGGAACGCATGAGCAGCGCACGCGCCCTCGCCGACCGACTCGCCGCGCTCCTCTCCCGGGAGAGGGATGCGGCTGCCGACTTCCTGGAAGCGCTCGCCGACTTCGAGCGACGGCGCGCATGGGCCGAGCTCGGCCACGCGAGCCCGTTCTGCTTCCGGCACCGAGATCTCCGACCGTCCAAGGGAGCCGCCCACTACCGGAAGGCGGCGGAGGTCGCCGCGGCGCTCCGTCGCGGCGTGAAGGGAGGTCACCCTCTTCGCAGGAACTTGGCGATGACCCGCTTCTCCCCGATCCCCGGGAAGATCACCGTCACCTTGGCGTCCGGCCCCGTGCCGTCGCACGCGCGCACCATCCCCTCCCCGAGGCTGGGATGGGTGACCGGATCGCCGGGCCGGAAGGGCTTCGCGTCGTCCCCGCGCTGGTCGTAGGAGTAGTCCACGTCGTACTCGATGACCGGCTCGCCGGGCAGCGCGCCCGGGTGGCGGCGCACCACCGGCGCGACCGGGACCGCCCGGGGCGGAGGGTGCGCGGGCAGCCCGAAGAGCTCCGGCGGCAGGTCGCCCAGGAAGCGGGACGGCTCCCGCTCGCGCCAGCTCGGCCCCGCCTCGCCGAAGGCCATGCGGCGGCGCGCCAGGGAGAGCACGAGGCGCGACCGGGCGCGCGTCATCCCGACGTAGCAGAGTCGCCGTTCCTCATCGAGCTCCGCCGAGCGCTCCCCGTCCGCAGCCGCCTCGCGCCGCCAGGGGCGCTCGTAGGGCAGCATCCCCTCCTCCATCCCGCAGAGGAAGACCGCGTCGAACTCGAGCCCCTTGGCTGCGTGGAGGGTCATGAGGGCCACACGCCCCTCGGGCGTGGGGGCGTCGGCCTCGCCGATGAGCGCGATCTGCTCGAGGAAGCGGGCGAGCGGGGGCGCCACGGGCTCGTCCGGATCGTGGGGCGGCCGCTCGGCGCCGCGGGCCTCGTCGAACTCCCGGGCGGCGGCCACCAGCTCGAGGAGGTTCTCCACCTTGTCGGTCGCCTCGTCGGTGCCCTCGGCGCGCAGCCGCTCCAGGAGTCCGGAGCGGGTCACCGCCTCCTGGACCGCCTCGCCGGCCTCCAGCGCCGGTGCGTCGCGGTGGAGTCCCGCCACCACCTCGTGGAACTCGCCCAGGCTGCGCCGCGCGGCGGTCTTGAGCTCCACGATCTCGTCCCGGCGCCCCACGGCGTCGAAGAGCGTCAGCCCCTGGACCGAGGCGAAGGCCTGCAGCCGCTCCAGCGTCCTCTCCCCGATGCCGCGGGCCGGCCGGTTCACGACCCGTAACAGGTCGATGTCGGAGGACGGGTTCAGGGCGAGCCGGAGCCAGGCCGCCGCGTCCCGCACCTCGGCCCGCTCGTAGAAGCTGGTCCCCCGCACGATGACGTAGGGCACCCGCGCGGCCCGCAGCGCCGCCTCCACCGGGCGCGACTGGGCGTTCACCCGGTAGAGCACCGCGATCTCGTCGCCGCGCGTGCCGCGGTGGCGCTCCGTCTCCACCGCCGCGGCGATGCGCTGCGCCTCCTCGTGCTCGTCCTGGGCGACGAGGAGCGCGAGCGGGGCGCCCGGCTCCCGCGTGGTCCAGAGCTTCTTCGCCCGGCGCCGGGAGGCGCGGGAGATGACGGCGTGGGCCGCGGCCAGCACGTTCCCGGTGGAGCGGTAGTTCTGCTCCAGCTTCACCACCCGCGTGGCGGGGAAGTCCTTGTCGAAGTCGAGGATGTTGCCCACGTCGGCGCCGCGCCACCGGTAGATGGCCTGGTCGTCGTCCCCCACCACGCAGACGTTCTTTCGCTCCCCGCAGAGCAGCCGGAGCAGCCGGTACTGGGCGGGGTTGGTGTCCTGGAACTCGTCCACGAGCACGTGGCGGAAGCGGGTGGACCAGCGGGCCAGGAGCTCCGGGTCGGACTCGAGGAGCTGGGCCGGGCGGAGCAGGAGGTCGCCGAAGTCCACCGCGCCGGCCCGTGCGAGGGCCCGCTCGTAGCGGCGCCACACCTCGACGCTCCGCTCCGTCTGGACGTCGTGCTCCTCGAAGCGGACCGAGGAGGGGGCGTGCCCCAGGTTCTTCCAGCGATCGATGCGGGAGAGCACCTCGCGGGGACCGAACCGGCCGTCCTCGGTGATCCCCATGTCGGAGAGGATCCGCTTCACCAGCCGCTTCTGGTCGTCGTCGTCGTAGATGGCGAAGGCGGGGGGCAGCCCGGCCCGGACCGCCTCCCGGCGCAGGAAGCGGGCCCCGAAGGCGTGGAAGGTCTGGACCCAGGCGTCGGAGGCCTCGACCCCGAGCAGCTCGAGGAGCCGCTCCCGCATCTCGCCGGCCGCCTTGTTGGTGAAGGTGACCGCGAGGACGTGCCAGGGGGCGATCCCCCGCTCCCGGATCAGGTGGGCGATGCGGTGGACGATGACCCGGGTCTTCCCCGATCCGGCGCCGGCGAGCACCAGGACCGGACCGTCGCCGTGGAGGACGGCCTCCCGCTGCGCGTCGTTGAGCGGGTCGAGGATGGGATCGGCCGGAACCACGGGGGCCGAACCTTATCCCAACCCGGGGACGTGCGCCGGGGCTCCTCCCGGGTAGATTGACGGCATGGCCTCCCCGGTCCGCATCACGCCGCTCGGCGGTCTCGGCGAGATCGGGATGAACTGCCTGGCGGTCGAGTGCGACGGGCGGATCACCGTCGTCGACTGCGGGCTCCTCTTCCCCGCCGAGCCCTTCGGCGTCGAGGCGGTCGCCCCCGATCTCTCCTGGCTCCTCGCGCGGCGCGACCGGGTGGACGCGGTCCTCCTCACCCACGGCCACGAGGACCACATCGGGGCGCTGCCCCTGCTCCTGCGGGACGTGCCCGTTCCGGTTCACGGACCGCGTCTCGCGCTGGCCCTCCTCCGCCCGCGGCTCGAGGAGGCCGGCATCCGGGCCGACCTGCGCGAGGTCCGCGACGGGGAGGTGGTGCGCCCCGCCGGCTCTCCCGTCACCGCCGAGTTCGTCCCGGTGGCCCACTCCATCCCCGACGCCTGCGCGCTCGCGCTCTCGACGCCGCAGGGGACCGTCTACCACTCGGGGGACTTCAAGATCGACGACGCGCCGCTCGACGGCCGGCGCACCGACCTCGCCCGCATCGAGGCGCTGGGCAGGCAGGGGGTGAGGCTCCTCCTCTCCGACTCCACCAACGCCGACCGGCCCGGGAGCTCCCTCTCCGAGGCGGAGGTGGGGCCGGCGCTGCGCGGAGCCATGGACGGGGCGCCGGGTCGCGTCTGGGTGGCCTGCTTCTCCTCCCACCTGCACCGCGTCCAGCAGGTGGCCGACGCGGCGCGAGCGTTCGGGCGGCGGCTCCTGCCGGTGGGTCGATCGATGGAGGAGAACGTCCGGCTCGGACTCGAGCTCGGCTACCTGCGCCTTCCCCCGGGGCAGCTCGCCTCGGCCGAGGAGGGGCCCGACCTCCGCCCGCGCGAGACCTGCGTCCTCGTCACCGGCACGCAGGGGGAGCCGAGGAGCGCGCTCGGACGGGCCGCGCGCGGGGAGCTCACCGGCCTCGCGGTTCGACCCGGCGATCGGGTGCTCCTCTCCTCCCGGTTCATCCCGGGCAACGAGGTGGCCATCGGCCGCACCGTGGACGGGCTCGTGGCCCGCGGCGCCGAGGTTCTCTGGGAGGACTACCGGGCGCTCCACGCCTCCGGCCACGCCCAGGAGGAGGAGCAGCGGCGGCTGGTGCGGCTCTGCCGGCCGGAGCACTTCCTCCCCATCCACGGCGAGCTGCGCCACCTCGCACGACACGCGGCCCACGCCGGTGCGGAGGGGGTTTCGGTGGATCGGCGCCACGTCCTCGTGGACGGCGAGGTGCTCGAGCTCTCCGACGCGGGCGTGGTCCGGCTGGGGGAGCGCGTGCCCTCCGGCCGCATCCACCTGGCGCGGGACGGCGGCTTCTCCCCCATCGACGGGGACGTGGTACGAGAACGTCGGGGGCTGGCCGAGCTGGGGATCGTGCTCGTGGCGGTGGCGGTGGACCGGACCACCCGGGAGCCGGTGCGCCCACCGGAGGTGAAGGGGCGGGGCGCCGCGGGGCTCTCCGGGCGGGAGGCGGAGGTCGCCGGCGAGGTGTCCCGGGCGCTCCTCGCGCTGCCACCGGGCGCCCGCGACGCGGCCACCCAGGAGCGGGAGGCGGGGCTGGCGGTGCGCCGCTGGTTCCGGCGCGCGTCGGGGCGGCGGCCGGCGGTGCAGGTGGTGGTGCTGGATGTCTAGCGCGGCGCGACGCGCCGGGAGGAGGAGAGGATGCCGAGCTTCGACGCGGTGAGCGACCTCGACATGATGGAGGTCGAGAACGCCTTCATGCAGGCGCGCAAGGAGATCGCGCAGCGCTTCGACTTCAAGGGGACCTCGACCGACCTGGAGCGTCAGCAGGACGGCTCGATCCTCCTGAAGGCGAACAGCGACGGCCGGGTGGACGCCGCCTACACGGTCCTGATGGAGAAGTTCGCCAAGCGCGGCGTCCCGCTCGAGGGGCTGGATCCACAGAAGATCGAGCCGGGCGCCGGCGGCCACGTGAAGCGGCTCGTGAAGCTGCGCCGCGGCCTGAAGCAGGAGGACGCCAAGAAGATGGTGGCCCTCGTGAAGGCGGCCGGCCTCAAGGTCCAGGCCGCCATCCAGGGCGAGGCGGTCCGGGTCACCGGCAAGAAGCGGGACGACCTGCAGGCCGCCATGGCGACCATCCGGGGCGCGAACCTGGGAATCCCGGTCCAGTTCCAGAACTTCCGCGAATGAGGAGAGCCCCGATGCGAAAGCCCCTGCTCGTCGCCGTCCTCTCCCTCCTCTCCCTCACCGCGTGCAAGAACCCGAGCACCCCCGCCGGCTACGTCGGCTATCTCACCCGCGGTGCCATCGTGGGCAAGGCGAGCTACGTGGGGCTCCAGACCGGGCCCACCAGCTTCGGCCTCTCGTGGCTGGTGAGCGTGATGAACGTCTCGGTCACGCCCTTCAGCTACCAGGAGGACTTCTCCGGCGAGAACGCCGTGCTCACGAAGGACAAGCTCATGGTCTCCTTCCGCGCCCACACCATCTTCCGGGTGCGCGGCGACCGGGTGAAGGAGTTCGTGGAGCAGTACACCACCATCGGGGAGGGACCGAACCAGGTGCAGGTCGCCTTCGGCAACTACCTGAAGGAGCCGCTCCGGACCGAGATCCGCGAGGCGGTGGCCCACTTCGACGCCTTCCCCCTCAACGAGAACATCGGCAGGATCAGCACCGAGCTGACGCGCTGGGCGCAGGAGAAGACCCGGGACACCCCCTTCGAGGTGATGAACGTGGTGGTGGGGAACCTCCAGTACCCGGCCGTCGTCGCCCAGGCCGTCTCCAACAAGCTCGCCGTCACGCAGGATCTCGAGACCCGCGCCACCCAGGTGGAGATCGCGAGGAAGGACGCCGAGCGGCGCGTGGTCGAGGCCGAGGGCATCGCCAAGGCGACCCAGATCATCCAGCAGCGGCTCACGCCGCTCTACATCCAGCACGAGGCCATCGAGGCCCAGAAGGCCATGGTGGGAAGCCCCAACCATTCGGTCATCTACATCCCGGTGGGCCCGATGGGCGTCCCCCTCGTGAGCACGCTGCCCGCGCCCGTCGAGAAGCGCTGAAGGCAGCGCGATGGCGACCCCCGTCTACCTGCACACCCTCGGCTGCCCGAAGAACCGGGTGGACAGCGAGGTGATGCTCGGCACGCTCACCCAGGCCGGCTACCGGCTCGTGCAGGATCCGGCCCGCGCCGACGTCATCGTCGTCAACACCTGCGGCTTCATCGAGAGCGCCAAGGAGGAGTCGGTCCAGGCCATCCTGGAACTCTCCCGCATGAAGGAGGAGGGGCGCTGCAAGAAGCTGGTGGTGGCGGGATGCCTCACGCAGCGCTACCCCGAGGAGATGGCCCGGGAGATGCCCGAGGTGGACCACTTCGTGGGCACCGGCGCCTACGCGGACATCGCCGCCATCGTCTCCGACGCCCAGGCGAAGCGGGTCATCGTCCCCGACCCCGACTTCGTCCACTCGGCTACTACACCTCGAGTGAACTCGCTGGCCCGCCACACCGCCTACCTCAAGATCGCCGAGGGCTGCGACAACGCCTGCGCCTTCTGCATCATCCCGGCGCTGCGCGGCCCGCAGCGGTCCCGCACCGTGGCCGACGTCGTCGCCGAGGCGGAGGCGCTCGCGGCCCAGGGGGTGGTGGAACTCTCGCTCGTGGCCCAGGACCTCACCGCCTACGGCCAGGACCTCCCGGGCAAGGTGCGGCTGCACCACCTGCTGCCCGAGCTCTGCCGGGTGGAGGGGATCCGATGGATCCGGCTCCACTACGCCTACCCGCGCGACTTCCCGGATGCGCTGGTGGAGGTGATCGCCCGGGAACCCAAGATCGCGAAGTACGTGGACATGCCGCTGCAGCACTCCTCCGACCGGCTGCTCCGGTCGATGAAGCGGGGGCGGGATGCGCGGTTCCTGCGCGGGCTCCTCCGGAAGCTGCGCGACCGCGTGCCGGGGATCGCGCTCCGCACGGCGCTCATCGTGGGACTCCCCGGGGAGACGGAGGAGGACTTCGAGGGGCTGCTCCAGTTCGTGAAGGAGCAGCGCTTCGAGCGGCTGGGCGTCTTCACCTACTCCCGCGAGGAGGGCACCGCGGCCGCGGAGATGGGCGGGCAGGTCCCGGAGCGGGTGAAGAAGTCCCGCCAGCGGAAGGTGATGGCGATGCAGCAGCGCATCTCCCGCGCCGAGCAGCGCGCGCTCGTGGGGCAGCGGCTCGAGGTGCTCGTGGAGGGGAAGGCGGAGGGGACCGACCACCTGCTCGTCGGTCGCCACGCGCGCCAGGCGCCGGAGATCGACGGCGTCACCTACATCAACGATTTCGCCACCCCGGGGGAGAAGGTGGCCTACCCGGGCGAGATCGTCACGGTGGAGATCACCGAGGCGGGCGACTACGACCTGGT
>SESC01000825.1_pt1 | contig 10744 bp, 7 predicted proteins | sample 3171431 | NCBI WGS metagenome assembly SESC01 (sample SAMN06051868, study PRJNA518727) | freshwater metagenome | biome: subpolar coniferous forest; feature: holomictic lake; material: water; isolation source: holomictic Lake 227, 8 m depth | place: Canada: near Kenora, Ontario | collected 2014-07-08... | reverse complement strand
CTCTGCTCGTGACAAAACTCATTGTGGATGTCGGACATCACCCTGATAAGCATCAGCAGTTTTGGGTGGGATTCTGTGCGTTCATGTCCTCTGCGATTTGCCAGACAATAACTCTCTCTTCTGCTACCGCAGTAACTTCATCCAGAAGAGCTTCTTCTCGAAGAAAATCATCGAAACTGCTACCAATATTGTTCTGTTCCATTTTTAAATATACAAAATAAGTACATCTCTTCAAGTATTCTTTCGACCCATTTAACAGCTCCAAAACTGCCGAAGTTGATGAATGTTAAAGTGGTCGAAATCGACCAGTTTGCAAATAGAGGCGGATTGGCAGAACGAGGCTCTTAGGCTGGCTTTTCAGTGACAACTTGAAATTTAACTCCAAGTCTTGTTGCTGGCCAATATTTTCTTGAAATAATTAATCCAATGGATTACATTTTGACAATGAATATTGCAACAATAAGAGAAACAATGGATAACGCATTTAAAAGTATAAAGAAAGGGCTGGAAGAGGCTGTTGATTATTCTAAAGGGAAAAAAGTAACGGTCAGGGTATTTTATCCGGAACCTGTTAATGTCAAGAGCATCCGACAAGGAACAAACCTTACGCAGGATGAGTTTGCTGCTGCATTCGGCATCAGCGTCGCCACACTGAGGCATTGGGAGCGGGGTGATCGAAAACCGCATGGCCCGGCATTGGTACTCCTCAATCTTGTGAAAAAAGCACCCGACACCGTATTGAATGTTTTGAACAGCTGATTTTCGGGCTGAGAGTAAAGAGAAGAATAGGGCCTATAAAAGACGGGGTTGGCGGGGCAGTAAAGGTAAAAAACTGACGAGGTATTGACGTAAAATAAGCTTATATTGCTGGATGTAGAGAGGTCGGGAAAAGCGACTTCAATCTCAAAAGTCCTTACCGATGAGAGAGTGATAATGGCCGAAAAGCTTAAGGAGATTCATCGATGAGCCGCAAAGAAATAGAGAACAAACATCACCAGACTTTTGAAGAGATAAAGTATATCAACTCAAATGGCTCGGAATATTGGATGGCACGGCAACTGGCGAAGATTCTCGATTATGCGGAATTTCGCAATTTTTTGCCGGTTATTGAGAAAGCTAAAAAGGCTTGTCAAAACAGCGGTCAAACAGTTGAATACCATTTCGTGGAGATGCACGAGATGGTTCTGATTGGGTCGGGCGCTGAGCGCAATATGGAATCTTATGCCTTTTCTCGCTATGCCTGCTATCTGATTGTCCAGAACAGCGATCCATCCAAGCCTGTTATCGCCAATGGGCAGACATATTTTCCTATCCAGACTCGCAGACAGGAATTGTCGAACGATGAGGCTTTTAAAAATCTCAAGGAGGAGGAAAAACGACTGTTCCTTCGCAACGAAATGCGCGAGCATAACAAACAATTGGTGGTAACTGCCCATCAGGCGGGGGTAGAAACCAATCTCGATTTTGCCATTTTTCAGAATCATGGTTACAATGGGCTTTATGGCGGACTTGATGCTAAGGGTATTCATCAGCATAAAGGACTGAAAAAGAGCCAACAGATTCTTGACAATATGGGCAGCACTGAGTTGGCAGCCAACCTCTTCCGTGCCAATCAGACAGAGGAAAAACTTCGTCGTGAAAATATTCAGGGAAAGGTTAAAGCCAACCGGACCCACTATGATGTCTGTAAAAAAGTCCGCCAAACCATTAAGGAACTTGGCGGCACCATGCCCGAAGACCTGCCGAAACCTGATGAGGATCTGAAAAAAATCGTCGGAGAAAAAGCTGGATGGACCAGCTAATGAACAGCAATCGGAATAAATTAACAACTTATAAGGCAATGCTTGCGAGCATTGATTTGAGCAATGAATGTTAAAGTGGTCGAAATCGACCAGTTTGGAAACAGAGGCAGATAGGTATTCGGTAATAACCTTATCGTTATTGGCTCATCAGAAAAAACCCATTTTTATTCTGCTTAAGCAATTCTGCGATTTCGGGTTACATCAAGTCTTATTGTTCAATAAGAGCGAAATAAATTCGTATATTTAGTCAGTTCTATCGATATCTGCTACTCTATCGTTGTTATCCGCAGATTGTGGGTACGTTGTCCCCTCAAACCGCGTCAGAGGTGATCGCCTGGATTGAGCGTTAATCTTATAGCCTTATTGATTTGTTGGTGGATATTTATGATGATACCAAGCGGAATTTTAGTGAATTCGAGTGTATAGAAGGTAATTGGTCTGTTCGAGAAGTGAAAATGCAGCATCAAAATTTAAAAACTGTTAGGTACAGAATGAATTCGAACCAAGAAGAGCTCTTTAAAAGAGAGATGATCCAGGAAAAGGGTTGTTCTGGTCAGTTCATAATGAAGGATTAAGCAATGGATACTCTCGGATTACCGATTTCCATTGAATCGCTTCTGCATGGCCAGTCAGTTGAGTGGGAGCGGCTCGAATTCAAGAAAGGCTGGAATCCGCAGGCTGTGCTCCACACAATCTGCGCTTTTGCCAACGACTTTCACAATCTTGGTGGCGGCTACATCGTGGTCGGTATAGAAGAACAGAGCGGTCTGCCAAAATTGCCACCCGTCGGATTAAACCCAAATCAGCTCGATGCTATTCAGAAAGAGATCCTGCGCCTTGGTCATAATGCTATTCAACCGGTCTACCACCCGCGCAGTGTACCGGTTACCTATCAGGGCCAAACCATACTTGTGATCTGGGCTCCCGCGGGCGAGACACGCCCTTACCGCGCTAAAGTTAATCTCTCTGAAAATGGCAACGAATGGCGCGAATACATTCGCAAACAATCAAGCACCGTTGTTGCCAGAAATGACGACTTGAAAGAGCTGGTAAGCCTGACGGCAACCGTGCCATTTGATGACCGTTACAATCAACAGGCCACACTTGGCGAGTTGTCGTTACGACTGATTGATGAATTTCTTCGCGAGGTGGGCAGTGAGCTGGCAGAGCAGGTCGCCCAACTGCCAATCGAAACTATCGGCCGGCAAATGAACATTGTTGGCGCCCCCAGTGAAGCACCATTCCCGAAAAACATCGGTCTGATGATGTTCAACGAACATCCGGAAAAATTCTTTCCTGTGACCCAGATCGATGTGGTCTATTTTCCCGATGGCCCAGGTGGTGATGTTTTTGAAGAGAAGGAATTCAAAAGCCCTTTGCCCCGCATGATTAGGGATGCGCTTAGCCATATTCAACGCAACTACCTGAAACAGACAGTCATCAAACACCCGCATCGTGCCGAGGCCGATCGTATCTGGAATTACCCCTATGCAGCGATAGAAGAGGCCTTGGTCAACGCGATTTATCACCGATCCTACGAAATTCGAGAACCGGTCGAGGTTCGCATTACACCCGAAGAGCTGGTGATAATAAGCTTCCCAGGACCAGATCGATCAATCACGATGGCAGATATCGCCGCAGGCAATGCAGTCAGCCGTCGTTACCGCAATAGACGTATTGGCGAATTTTTGAAAGAACTTGAGCTGACAGAGGGCCGCTCCACCGGCATAAGAAAAATCAAACGAGCGATTGCCCAAAACGGCTCGCCAGATCCTGTTTTCGAAACGGATGATGATCGAAACTATTTTTTAGTACGCTTTCCAGTTCATCCCAAATCGGTCCGCCAAAGAGAAGCAATAGGTTACCGAAAGGAGTTCATCGAGCGCGCTCAGGGCCATGATGAGGCCCATGTGACGGGTGAAGTAACAGGTCAAGTAACAGGTGAAGTAGCGGCGTTACTCAGAGCCTTGGTGAATACTCCGCTTTCAAGAAGCATGGCGCAGAGTGCTCTCAATCTGAAAAGTCAGGCAAATTTCCGGGAACGCTATCTTGAGCCTGCTCTGGCAGAAGGGTGGGTGGGGATGACCCAGCCCGATTCGCCCCGGAGTCCGACCCAAAAATACCGACTGACAGCACAAGGCAGGGAAATTCTTGAGAATCTCCCCTGATACTGCTTTGTGAGCGGTCAAAAATAAAAAAAGAGCCGGCACATAACATGGAAGCTAAGATAAAAAAAATGGTAGGTCCCGAATGACTTCTAACCAAGAAGCGCTGTTTAAAACAGAGATGATCCCAGCAAGTAACCCAGCAGGTAATGTAACAGTTGATGCAGTTATAGAAAGGCTGAGATGATGAGGGGTGCAAAGAGGGATATGGATTGCATATCATCTTTGATGACGGGGCAAGAGGAGTGTTGATTTTTGTGAATATCCTTCAAAAGGGCCAATCTTTGAGCCGTTAAAGGATAAACGCTTTTTTTGCAGGCATCTATAGACGGGGGAACAATTTCATGGCCGAATGGGGCTGACATGGTTCTTAAGCTTTTTTTTCAGTGACGACCTGAATTTCACTCCAAGGGCGTGGAGCAGAGCGTTTATTGTTTCAAATCTTGGATGAGTGCCCACTTAATGTTTTGTAACGGCTCTCTCTGGATAATCCTACTGGTTGCGGCGAGGAGGGCCATTTATGATTTGCAATCAAATAAAAAGAACCATAAATAAGGGGATAAGTGTGGTGATTATACATGCCATTATTTTATAGGCAGATAAGGCTGATCGGCAGGCTCCGTGATCCCTTGCAAGCAAAATTTATGAATAGAGTAATGAGGGGCAAGTTATGAATCTTCAGCAATTAAACATGTCCGAAAGACTTGAATCTCTCCTCGAATTCACAGCTGAAACTGAAGTGGTAGAATTCAAAGAGGCAAAAAAAACTTATGACTTTACAAAACTAGGCAAATACTTTTCCGCGTTAAGTAACGAAGCCCGTCTAAAAAATCAACATTCAGCTTGGTTAGTTTTTGGTGTAAACGATCACCGTAAGATAGTCGGCTCAGATTTCCGTTTTCAGCGGAAAGATCTGGATAGTCTAAAAGAAGAAATCGCTAATAAAACCACAGCTCGGATAACTTTTATCGACATTCATGAAGTGTGGCATAACTGTGGTCGTGTGATTTTGTTTGAAATTCCTCCGGCGCCCAAAGGGTTGCCTATCGCGTTTGATGGGCATTATTACGGCCGTAACGGCGAGTCGCTTTCCCCACTCAATATAGAAGAGATCGAACGGATTCGCTCCCAAGCGCTACAGGAGGACTGGAGCGCAGTAATCATACCCGATGCCAATATTGATGATCTTGACAAAGACGCCTTACTTGTTGCTCGGAATAACTTTAAAAGTAAGTTTCCGGATAAATCAAGAGATGTAGATACGTGGGGCGATATTACTTTTTTGAATAAAGCCAAGTTGACTATTAAAGGAAACATAACCCGCACTGCATTAATATTGTTGGGAAAAGATGAAGCAGAGCACTTTTTATTACCCTCGGATCTTAAAATTCGATGGATTCTCAAAGACCGGGACGGTAATGATCGTGACTATGCCTTGTTTGGTTTGCCTTTATTGCTTGCCGTCGATAAGGTTTATGCCAAAATTCGTAATCTGAAATACCGATATATTCCAGATGGGACGCTGTTTCCAGAAGAGATTGATCAATATGACCCCTATGCTATTCGTGAAGCATTAAATAATTGTATTGCCCATCAGGATTATACCTTGGCTGGTCGCATCAACGTAATAGAGGGCGAAGAAAGCTTGATATTTACTAATCTGGGGAGCTTTGTTCCGGGGGATGTGCAACGGGTTGTGATGGAAGACGCTCCTGAGGAGCATTATCGTAACCAATTTTTAGCTACAGCGATGTTTAACCTGAAAATGGTAGATACAGCTGGCGGCGGGATTCGTAAATTGTTTCTATTGCAAAAAAAACGATTTTTCCCATTACCAGAGTATGATTTATCTGATAATCGGGTGAAATTGACGCTTATCGGAAAAGTGCTGGACATGGAATATGCTCGATTGCTTGCAGGTAATGCAGGCCTAACCCTTAGCGAAATTATAGCTCTGGATAAAGTACAAAAGAAGCATGCCCTCAATAGTGCTGAAGAAAAATTGCTGAAGGCGAAATCATTTATTGAGGGGCGCAAACCAAACTTTTATATCGCTAAAACTGTCGCTCAAAAAACAGGTCAAAAGGCGACTTACAGTAAAAACAGGGCGTTTGATAAACAGTACTATCTTGATCTTATCTGCAAAGCGATAGGAGAACACGGCACGTTGACCCGTAAAGAAATTGATGAGTTACTTTGGGATAAATTGCCAGCTTGGATGAGTGAAAAGCAAAAGAATTATAAAGTGGGTAACTTAATTGGAGAGCTCCGTAGGAACGTAAAAATTATCAATAATGGCAGCTTGTCTTGCCCTCAATGGGCTTTCGTAAAATAGATCGATCATAATATTTACGAGACTGTCAATTTCTTATTAAATGCCATAAGAGTATAAAATAATATAGCTTATGCTTATTTATGGCTTTCGTAAAACGAGAAAACCTACGAGTTCGCCGATCGGGAAATGTTTTCATATGTAGATGTTATAGCGGTTAGTCATTTCTGAAACGTCATGAAACTCCCTCATTGCCGGGGCAAGAGGAGATGTTGATTTTTCTGAATATCCCTCAAAAGAGTCAATCTTTGAGCCGTTAAAGGATAAAAGCTTTTTTTGCAGGCATCTCTAGACGGGGGAACAATTTTATGGCCGAATGGGGCTGACATAGCTCCGGAAACACTCTACAAGAAAATCCAGCACTGAACGGAACCCTCACTTTATTCCTGATCCTGATGTCTGCACTCTTGGAGGCAGCGACGGGCAGATAAAATAGCTTGATTCAAAAAAAGCCCTGCGGGCAATAGAACCGCATCAGTTGAACATTAAACTCAGAATTCCTCCCCTTCCGCCCACATCATGTTTTGGTTGAGAGAGTATTCTTCAAATAAAGCAGTAAACGGCTTTATTTTTTTCATGTGACGGGTTTATTTGGTAAATAAAAGCTGGTTATTCCGAATCGCTGTTTTTGCTGGTTACATGTGAGGTTCCAGATAATGAAGAGAAGAACAACATGGATCATATTCAAGTAACTTGCGCTATTATCGAACGAGATGGACTTGTTCTTGCTGCACAGCGGAGTGTGGCTATGAGTTTGCCTCTTAAATGGGAATTTCCGGGAGGTAAGATCCATCCTGATGAATCAACTCAAGAGTGTTTGCGTCGTGAGTTATTTGAAGAGTTGAGTATTCAGGTTAGTGTTGGAAAATCTCTTTCAGTTAGCACGTATCAGTATCCGACGTTCACGGTCACACTTCATCCGTTTATCTGTTCAATTGAAGCGGGCGAGATAGCCCTCAATGAACATGCTGCCATAACTTGGTTAGCACCTAATAACCTCCATTCTCTCGACTGGGCTGAGGCCGATGTGCCGGTAATAGAGTCTTATCTTGTTGAAAATAGAGTTGATGTCTCATGAGCCAACTTGCTTTTGGTATATATGAAGCACTCCTCGATGAGCTTCTGCAAGAGGCTTTAACTCAGCACCCAGAGTTACGAAGTGTCTTTGGTAAAATCGATCAAGAAGAGCAGCCAGCCATCTATGCATCATTTGTGGCCAAGGTAATCGAGCAGGCATTGCGAGAAGAGAAAGACCCGGAAAAACGTCTGGATATCTGCAATCGGATTCTTGGTCAGGTTGCCAGTGAACCGGGCTTGAGTCACCTCGCTAACCGTCGCCTTGTACAAGAAAAAAAACCAATACTTCTTGAAATCACCCCATCCAATTATGGGTCATCAAGAGTTCCTCGCCCCCAGACATCTTTAACTGAAAGCAGTCTTTTTACTGGTTCGCCACAAGAGCCTCAACTTGCACACGAACTGCTTGAAGAGATGAAGTCTGCAGACAGTGTTGACATTTTGGTTTCGTTTATCAAGTGGTCCGGGTTGCGTCTGCTAATGCCTGCTTTTGAAGATTTGTCTCTGCGCAACATACCGGTCAGGGTTATCACTACGTCATACATGGGTGCATCCGATGCACCTGCCGTCGAATGGCTGGCTGAAATGTCGAACGTTAAGGTACGCGTATCCTACGATACCGAACGCACGAGGCTTCATGCGAAGGCCTATCATTTTAAGCGGAAATCTAATTTTTCAACTGCTTATATCGGTTCGGCAAACATGTCCAATGCTGCCATTACCAGCGGACTCGAGTGGAATCTTAAGGTTACTGCTCAGGATATGGGGCATATTCTGGAGAAATTTACTGCCGAATTTGAGACCTACTGGAATAGCAAAGAATTTATTCCATTTAACACTGAAGAGCCTGCGCGATTCAGAGATGCGATTGTTCGTGAACGAACTAGAAGATACGGTACCACATCGGTTTTCTTTGATCTTACACCGCACCCTTTTCAGGAGCGCATCCTTGAGGCCTTGAAGCGAGAGCGTGAAGTGCACAATCGCTATAAAAATCTTGTCATTGCGGCTACCGGAACCGGTAAAACCGTGGTTGCTGCATTCGATTTTAATGAGTTTTATAAGGGACGTAAGCGTAATGCAAAATTACTGTTTGTTGCTCATCGCAAAGAAATCCTTGAGCAGGCGCGTATAACTTTCAGAAATGTTCTCCGTGACCAGAATTTCGGTGAACTTCTTGTTGGAGATTTTGCGGCCGACCGATTGGAACACCTGTTTTGCTCGGTACAGATGCTGACAAATCGCGAACTTTGGAAGCAGGTTGGAGAAAAGTTCTACGATTATATTGTTGTTGATGAGGTTCATCATGGAACCTCTGACAGTTATCGCCCCATCTTCCAACATTTTGATCCAGAGATACTTCTCGGCCTAACCGCCACGCCGGAACGAATGGACGGAAAATCTGTTGCTGCCGATTTCCATAACACATTCGCAGCAGAAATCCGACTTCCCGAAGCATTGGAGGAGAAGCTCCTCTGTCCATTCCATTATTTTGGGGTGTCAGACCCGATAGCGACTGATAATGATCGTTTCTGGACCAACGGCAACTATAACAAGTCAGAGCTGGAAAACGTCTATACTTTAGACCGATTGAATGCATCTCGGCGAGTTGACGCAATCGTTGGAGCGTTAGAGCGCTATCAGCCAGACTATTGTATCAGTGCGAAGGGGATTGGGTTCTGCGTCACAATTAAGCATGCGCTCTACATGGCAGAGCGCTTTAATGAGAAAGGGATCCCTTCCGTAGCAGTTGTAGCCAACCTTACACTTGATGTGCGTAATAAGGCCATCTCAGACTTCAAGAACGGGCATCTGCGCTTTCTCTTTACCGTTGATGTCTTTAATGAAGGTCTTGATATTCCGGAGATTAATCTTGTCATGTTCCTCCGTCCTACAGAGAGTCTCACCGTGTTTCTCCAGCAGTTAGGGCGGGGCCTTCGTCATGCGCCTGAGAAAGAGTGCCTCACGGTTCTCGATTTTGTAGGGCAAGTACACCGGCGCTACCGGATGGATACAAAATTTCGAGCATTGCTGCCCAAGCATCGCTATGCAATAGATCGTGAAGTTGAGTTGGATTTTCCGCACTTACCTCCAGGGTGTTCTATCCAGCTTGACCGGCAGTCACGGGAATATGTACTCCGAAATATTAGGGAAAACCTCAGGAATCTTACCGTGCAGGTGCCTGACCGCTTGCAGACATTCACGAGCGAGACGGGACAGGAGTTGACCTTTGGCAATTTCATTCGCTACCACGAATATGAACCGGAAGTGCTGCTGGCCAGAGAATCCTGGTCGGGGTGGAAAGCCAAGGTACAGTTTGCTCCGATTCCTACGGATCCTGATCTTGTAATGCTGAAAAAAGCTCTGATTCGAGCTGCATTTATCAACGGCCCAAAGGAAGCTGCGTTGTTGCGAAATGTCATTAGTAAAGTTTCGCAAGGTGCAATAGCAGAAGCAGTCGCACTTGCTGGTCAATCGGCCATGGTAGTGTATTATCGAATATGGGGAGAGAAAGGTAGTAATCTTGGTATTTCATCCTTTGAAGATGCGTTACTGCAGCTTTCGAAAAACCCATCAATTCTTGCCGATTTAGGAGAAATCTTGAACTGGTCGATCGACTCGAGTGAAGTGAGTGGTCTTGTGCCGGAATTGCCTTTTCCTTGTCAACTTGAGCTGCATGCACAATACAATGGTAGAGTAATCCAAGCAGCATTCGGAAAGGCAGATATTACAACGACAGGTCAAACAGGGGTAGGGGTATTCCACTTTCCAGAGGTGAAGACTTATGCGCTATTGCTCACGTTTCAGAAAACCGAAAAGGAGTTCTCCCCGAGTACCATGTATGCTGATTACCCCATCAGCAGAGAACTTCTCCACTGGGAATCGCAGGCAAACACCGCCCAACATCACAGTGATGGCCAAAATCTGATTCATCATGTTGAAAGAGGATATACTATTTTGGTTTTTGCCCGTGATCAGAAAAAGCGGAACTCGACTTCCATACCCTTTACCTATCTGGGCCCGATGGAAATTGTAAGTTATGAGAGCGAAAGGCCGATAAAGATGGTCTGGCGGTTACGTTACCCAATGCCTGTCGAGATGTTTGAAGAAAACCGAAGAGGCGGGTAAGCATTAATTCGCTCTTTAGCTAGAATTTAAAGCCAATGTTTTGTATCCCGAGACTGACAAGCAAAAATACTCAGGGTTCAACTCAAGCGAACCATCAAGGATGTTAAAGCTCGGTTCACGTTAAGTGTTCAAACCCTATACTATCAGAACACATACTTTTTGATTACGGGAAAGCTCAGTTAAAGGAGATCAATATCCTTAAACTGCAAGTTAAAATTGGATGCTTCCTGAGTATTCAA
>SESC01000824.1_pt1 | contig 10746 bp, 7 predicted proteins | sample 3171431 | NCBI WGS metagenome assembly SESC01 (sample SAMN06051868, study PRJNA518727) | freshwater metagenome | biome: subpolar coniferous forest; feature: holomictic lake; material: water; isolation source: holomictic Lake 227, 8 m depth | place: Canada: near Kenora, Ontario | collected 2014-07-08... | reverse complement strand
CGAACATCGCCTTAATGGTGTTGTCGTCTAGAGAGGCGGCGTATTTTATGAATTCAGTGTTCTCTTCAAGCCCCGCCTGCGCGATATCCTTGCCGTCCCGGTCGGAAAGCTCGTAGCAGAGCGAGGCTCTCAGGCCGGTTTCCCTTACGGCTTTTTCTATGGCTTTAAGCGAGCCTTTTACCGCGAAAGGGCTGGCGTGATGATCTATCAGCGTGGTAGTGCCTTTCCTCACGGCGTCCATGAGCGGGATGACCGCGCTATAATATGAATCGGCATTGGTAAGTTTCTTGTCCAGGCGCCACCAGAGATTCTCAAGTATCTCGGTGAAGTTCCTGGAAGGAGCGGCCTTGCCGAGCCCTCTGGCGAAGGTGCTATAGAAGTGCATGTGGGCGTTGATAAAACCCGGCATGGCCAGCTTGCCGGCGCCGTCTATAACTTTCGAGTATTTTCCTTTAAAAGACTTCTGCGGGGCTATTTTTTTTATCAGGCCGTCTTCCACCAGGATGGCGTGGTTTTTAAGCAGCCTGTTGGTCGCGCCCAGCGTGGCTATTGTCGCATTTTTAATCAGGATATTTTTTTTCATAATAAATCCTTACAGATAAGAGGATTGGTCCTTTTCATTATTCAGGCGTCCGCGCCTGTTCGGCCGGGGTGCGCTTTCGCATCTTCAGCGCGCCGGCGAAGCACTTTTTAACGCAAAGGGAACACCCTACGCATTTTGAGGCGTCAGCCTTGGGGACCTTCTTGCCGTCGAGGCTTATTGCCAGGTAGCCGCAGCGGAGACAATTTCCGCAGTGCATGCAGAGCTCTCCGTCGGACTCCGGAATGCCCTTTACCGGAGACAGATCCATAAAGTCCGTGACGGGTTTTGGCAGCGCTATGCCGATAAGCTCGTCCACAGATTTAAGGCCCTTTTCCTCAAGCAGGTGGCTGAGGCCCCAGTTCAGTTCATCAATTATCCCAAAGCCGTACTTCATCACGATAGTGCAGAACTGCACTGACCTGGCGCCCAGGGCCAGAAAGTGGGCCGCGGCTTTGTAATCCATGGGCCCGCCGTTACCGGAAATCGGAACATTGAGCTTTGAAGCCTTGGAAATAGTCAGATTGCTGATGGGCGTTACGCCATCGCCGCTCATCCCCACTATCATTCCTTCGTCCCATGTGCCGACGCCTTTTCGGAAAGCGAGCGCCGGGAAGGAGTTGGCCAGCGTGATGCCGGCCTTCTTGTGCGGATATTTATCGTAGACTTTGCGTATGGCGTCCACTATCTGGTAGATGGCGGTTACGGCTCCGGTCAGTTTAAATAATTTTGGAACTTCCGGGTCTGAGACTTCCATAACCCAGCCGATAATCTTGGCAGCCAATTCCGGGTCCTGGGAGACGATGTCGCCTTTTGTTCCGTCTCCGCCCTGCGGGCAGGATAAAGAATATTCAACAGCCATAGCGCCGGCGCGCTCAAGCTTTAACGTGTTGGACTGCCAGACCTTGCGGTCAGCTTCGTCGTTGCCGGTAACAGGTCCGCCTGTGGAAGCCGCAGTCAGGCGATCCGGATATTCTTTTACGAGTTTCGCCACTTCCCGGCACACGCGGTCAAGCGCGTGGCCTGAAACATTGTCGGAATTACCGTAAGTTGAATCGCTGAACGTGACCATGTACTCCGCAGGAATATGTATATCCAGGCCGTCGAAGGCGGTTTTCATCACCACGCCGGGCCAACCTGCCTCGTAGGCCAGCTTCACCTGGTCGTAGCCGTCGGAATGGGGAGAGGCTGAGATGATGAAGGGGGAACGGATCTTGCGGCCGAAAAAGTCCGTGGTCAGATCAACCGGCAGCATATCTCTGCCCTTAAGAATAGTAACGCTTTTAAGGTTGTTGGGAATAGATGGGGGTTTCTTGCCTTGCATAAAAGTATGGGCTTCCATGGCGGCGTTCTTGCCGGAAGCGACGCCCTCCACCACGGTCGCGGCCCCATTGCGGCAGTCGCCGGCGAGAAACACTCCCTTCTGCTTTTGGTCGTCAAAGACAGGTGTGTTTTTTATGGCTAGCACAACAAAGTTTATATCCGCGCGTGCCTGTTCAGTGCCCGGGATATCTTTAGCCTTGTTGTCGAGGCGCACAACTCTTATTCCTTTCCCGGCTTTTAGTATCCCCGTGAGGCGGCTCTTGGCGTTTATGTTGATCCCTGCCTTGAGTATGTCGCGCAATTCCCGTTCCGGCAGCTGTATATCGCCTATATTCTTGCGGGTGAAAATCTCCGCCTTGGCCGCGCCCAGTTCCAGCGCCTTCATGGCGCAGTCGGCTGCTACGGCGCCGCCGCCTATTACGCCCACATTTTTGCCCTTTACTTTGTATTTGGAGGTGTTGCGAAGGTATTCCAGGCCTTCCACACCGAGGTTTTCGTTCTCGATGTTCAGTTTTATCTGCTTTTCCACCCCTGCGGTGACTATAATCGCGTCATACTTCTTAAGCAGGGAAGCGGGGTTTTTGACGGCCGCACCTGTTTTAACACGGATATCGCCCAGAGTTTTTACAAATTCTATTTCAGTGCGTAGGACTTCCTTGGGGAAGCGAGCGTCCGGTATCAGATTGCAGGCGCCGCCCGCCTTTTTATCCTTCTCGAAAACATCCACTTTATAGCCCAGCTGGGCGAGGGTCGCGGCCGCGGCGAAGCCCGCCGGTCCCGCGCCTATTACGGCGACCTTTTTACCGGTGGAACCGGCCTTCTTAAACTTTGGCATCACTCCCATTTTTTTAGCCTTCTGCACAATTGCGGCTTGGACGGCGGGAATATTGATCGGATTGTCGAAAAGTTTTCTAGAGCAGGCTTTCACGCAGAACCAGTCGGGGCAGACGGCTCCGCAGACCCCGCCGAAAGTATTGTGACCCATTATCAGCTTGGCAGCCCTCTTGAAGTCTGATTTTTCCATTTGACGTACCGCCATTATGAAGTCGGCCGGGGAGCAATCCGCGGGACAGGCTGCCTTGCATGGTTTTTCTTCGCAATAGAGACAGCGCTCTGCCTCCGATTTAAGCTGAGCGTCTGACAGGAAATTTATTTTTTCTGACATATTTTTCTCCAGGCTATGCCGGTGCCGTATCAAGAGCTATGCTCATCAAACGGCCCAGGCTATGCCGGTGCCGTATCAAGAGCTATGCTCATCAAACAGCCCGGATTACAATAGATTCTATAATTTTTAGCATTATCGTTGTGAAACCGTAAAGTTTAACAGCGAAAAAGGCCTGTCTGAGACTATTTCGTAAAGAGGTTTGGAACCTTTAAATACCGTGACGCGGCCTTTTTCCGCGCGAAGTGAATTTCCGGCCGCTATCTTGCGCGTTAGTTCTTTAGGCAGCAGGCCTTCGGGTTTGGTTATGCCTCGGTAGCGGACTTCAGCGCCCTTTGCCAGACCATCCAAAAGCAGGTACTCGTATTTATCCCGGAAGAGAACAGGTTTTGCAAGTCGGCTTTTTAGTTCCGCCGCGCGCCCGGGCAGATAATGTTGAAGGAATGAGAAGATCTCTTTGGCAAGTTTCCCGCTGGGGCCGCAGTCATAGGCGCAGGGGTGCCAGCTGATTATCTGCAAAGTTGAAATATCCAGGTCTTTATTGGCTGCTCTTATGCGCGCGAAACCTTCCATGTCGGCCGGCTTTCCTGTCAGCCGCGAGAAATAATTAAAGATGTTGTTTAGGCCGAAGTGATATCGTTCTTTTTTCCGGGTCCTGCTCAGGGTGAAATTAACAAGGTCGGTTTTGTCCGCCACCGAACGCCATTCTATATAAGCCTTAACGCAGCATTCCGGATAGCCGAGCAGGAGGCCCCAGGCCGGATCGGTGGGGGAGCGATGCCAACTTTTGGCGGCGTCTTTCAGGGTTTTCTGATTTTTACCTATAAGCAGCATCCGTTTTCCGGAATCCGGTACAGCTTTGAAGCCCGCCGTTCCGTAAACGGGTTCAGGCATAAGGTACTTTAGTTTCAGCGCTTCGCACAGTTCTTTTATATAGGGCCAACCGGCGGCGGAGAAATCCGTGTAAAGCACCGGCTTGGCGCCTATCAGCAGGGCGGCAAGATCGGAGAGGCCGGGATCAAAGTCCCGGAGTTCCTTAAGACCGTTAAGAGGCTTTCTTAATTTGAGAAAAGACATAACCTTCTGATATTATTCCACAAAAACGGACGCGATACAAACATATGGTTATCCGATGAACAAATTTTGGATAATATAAGGGTGGTGGGTTTTTATAAGGAGCGATCATGGCTTATAAGTCTATACTCGTAAAGAACGCTTTGGTCCTGGCGACCATGGACGGCGAAGGCCGGGAAATTAAGGGCGGCGATATTTATATAGAGGGCCCCGAGATAAAGAAGATCGGCAAAGGTCTCAGAGTGAAGGCCGATACTGTTATAGACGCTAAAAACTGCGTGGTCCTGCCCGGCTTCGTGAATACACATCATCACCTTTATCAAACACTGACGCGCAACCTACCCGCAGTGCAGGACGCCAAGCTTTTTGACTGGCTCCTTTACCTCTATGAAATATGGCGGCATATCTCACCTGAGTCTGTTTACGCCAGCACTCAGGTCGGCCTGGGCGAACTGCTTTTAACCGGTTGTACGACCAGTACCGACCACCTTTATCTTTTCCCCAGAAAGAACAGCGGATTTTTTATTGATACGCAGGTGGAAGCCGCGCGGGAAATAGGTATGCGCTTCCACCCGACCCGCGGCTCAATGTCACGCGGCCGTTCAAAGGGAGGGTTGCCGCCCGACTCTGTTGTGCAGAGCGAGGATTTTATCATGAAGGACTGCGAGCGCCTGGTCCATAAATTCCACGATAAAAATAAATTCCCCATGACGCAGATGGTTATGGCGCCCTGCTCGCCTTTTTCCGTGACCACCGAACTCCTGAAGCTTACCGCTGAAATGGCCAAAAAATGGGGCGTCAGGATGCATACTCATCTGGCCGAAACTATAGATGAAGAAGCTTTCTGCCTTAAACTTTTCAAGATGCGCCCGCTTGATTATATGGAATCAGTGGGCTGGGTTTCCGAGGGGAACGCCTGGTTCGCCCATTGCGTTTATATAAACGAGTGTGAGGCCAAAAGGATGGGGGCTACCGGAACGGGGGTGGCTCATTGCCCGTCCTCCAATCTGCGTTTAGGCTCCGGCATAGCGCCTGTGCGAATGTTCCTGGATAACAAAGTGCCGGTAGGACTGGCAGTGGACGGCTCTGCCTCCAACGACTCTTCGGATATGCTGGGCGAGCTGCGCCAGTGCATGTTGGTTAACCGCGTGAAGTCCGGCGCGGAGTCCATGCCGGCGAGAGATGTTTTTAAAATAGCAACTTTGGGCGGCGCAAAAGTGCTGGGCCGCAACGACATCGGTTCCATAGAGCCCGGTAAGGCCGCCGATCTGGCTGTTTTCGACGTGAGCGGACTGGATTTCGCCGGTTCAGGTTCGGATCCGCTGGCTTCGCTGCTCTTCTGCGGGGCCGGGCACAGGACCAAGTATACGATCGTGAACGGCAAGATCGTGGTCAAGAACGGCCGACTCGTCAATGTCGATGAGTTCATGCTTGCGGAACGAGCCAATAAGCTTTCCAGGAAGCTGGTTGAAAAGGCTGCTAGATGATAAGCGCTTTAGTGCTGGCCGGTGGGGATTCCTCCAGAATGGGGCGGACAAAAGCGCTGCTTGAGTATGACGGGCGTAATTTTCTGGAATCGGTCTGCGCGGGAGTCAATGCCGCGGGCGTAACGGAGACTATTGTTGTTCTCGGCGCCAGCCGCGCGGAAGTTCTTGCCGCCTGGAACCCCGGTGAGATAAGAGTTGCTTTCAATGAGACTCCGGAATTGGGGCAGATAGCTTCGGTCAGGGCGGCCCTTAAACTTGTCAGTTACCGGTCCGAAGCCGTGATGATCTGTCTGGTTGACCAGCCCCTAATAAAGCCGGAAACCTATAAACTGATAGCCGATTTTTGGCGATCCAGCAGAGATTTCCTTGTTATTCCCAAGTGCCGGCGTGACGAGGCCCCGGAAAGCGCGACAGCAGGACAGTACGACAGCAAGACAGTACGACAGCAAGATAGCGTGGTGCCTCCAGCTGGCGTTAATCCTCTTTCCTTCAAACGCGGGCATCCAATAATTATTCCGCGAAAATATTTTCAGCTTTGTTTTGAAGGCCCCAATGACAAGGGCCTGCATTGGGTCACGCATCACCAGTCGGTGAAAGTTCTGGATCTCGTGGTGGCAGATGCAGGTGTTATCCGCGATTTTGACACGCCAGAGGAGTACCAACAACTACTTGGTCGCAACTGGTAGGTAGTAAATCCGCCTGACTTAAAATCTCGTTGCTATCTGACGTGCCATCTTGCTGTCGTGCTATCGCGCTACATTATGTTTCCCATAATCGTCCTCATTATTGTTTTTGTGCTGATTGCCGTCCGTCGGGTGGGGCGTTTCCGGGTTGAGATCTGGCAGGTGATGTTCGCGGGCGCGGCCGCGGTGCTGCTATCGGGAGATATCGGTCCGGCGGCGGCTCTGCGAGCGATAGATTTTGATGTTATCTTTTTCCTGTTCGGCATGTTCGTGGTCGGGGCCGCGCTTGAAATGAGTGGTTATCTGGCACATTTGGAGTATTCCTTCTTCAAGCGGGCCAAGTCGCTTGGTCAGCTGGTGTTCTTTGTTCTTTTTGGCTCAGCCTTCGCTTCCGCCGCTCTGATGAACGATACATTGGCTATTATCGGTACGCCAGTGGTCCTGCTGTTGGCCAAAAAGCACAAAATGTCCCCGAAGCTTCTGTTGCTGACTCTGGCGTTCGGCATTACCACGGGCAGCGTAATGAGCCCTATCGGCAATCCGCAGAATCTTCTGGTGGCCGTGAACGGCGGCGTGGCGGCGCCTTTTATTACCTTCTTAAGATATCTTTTCCTTCCCACGGTTCTGAATCTGGTTTTCGCTTTTTTACTGCTGAGAATTATGTACCGCGGGCATTTTTCTAAAGGTGCGCTCGTGCATTCCCAGGAGCCTATAAAGGATCATTACCTCAGTTTTCTTTCCAAGGTCTCGCTTATCGTTATGGGTGTCATGGTTGCCGTTAAGATTCTGGCTGTTTATTTAGTTCCCGCTGCGAATTTAAAACTCACCTATATCGCGTTGGCGGCCATGCTGCCGCCGCTCGTTTTTAGTTCGCGAAGGACGGAACTGCTGAAAAAGACGGACTGGAGCACGCTTGTTTTTTTCGCGGCTATGTTCATCCTGATGAAAAGCGTTTGGGACATCGGATTCTTTCAGGAAGCAATAGCGAGCTCCGGCCTTGAAATCGCCTCCACGCCTATGATACTCTCCGTGAGCGTGGTCGTGAGCCAGCTGATTTCCAATGTGCCGCTGGTCGCTCTTTATATGCCGGCGATTGCGCACGCCGGAGCCGGGACCCCGCAGCTTATGGCTTTGGCCGCCGGCTCAACTATCGCGGGTAATATGTTCATCCTGGGCGCGGCCAGCAATGTCATCATTATCCAGAACGCAGAGAAAAAAGCCGGGGAGACCCTGACCTTTACAGAATTCGCGAAGGCCGGAGTGCCGCTGACCCTGATAAATGGGATAATATACTGGATTTTTCTGTAGTCACATAAGTTATATAATATTCTGGATTCTACGATTACAACATGAGTGAGGTGACGAGTATGGGCGGTATTAACAGGTATTACAGGGCTTTATTGCAAGCGCGCGGGAACGCGAATATGTGCCCGTCATACGGTGTGAAGCTCAACGCTGGACCGAAGTCTCTGAAAGTTGAAAAAAAAAGCTCGCCGCGATTAAAAATACTCTTTGTGATTCTTTCTCTTGCCATAACCGGCAAGCTTGTGGATAGTTCGTTTTCCGCCAAAGTGCCGGACGCGCCGGTTAAAACAGGCGCAATCACTAATGATGTAAAAGACGGACTGATACGGGCGATAAAGGAAAAAGGGGCTGGCGAGCTGAGTAATCTGGGCGTGGATGATATCGGTTATAAGGATGACGCGCTGCGTGTTTATGTGGATCAGCGTTTCAATAGCCTTGAAAGATCCCAGCAGGAACAATTGGTGAAGATAGTGGCCAACGATTGGGCTAAAGCCCTGGGAAAGGATTCAGCCGCGGTTGAGATCGTTGAGTACGGCACGGATAAAAAAATTGACGAGTGGGTGGTGAAATAATGAAGGAATCCAGGAATCTTATCAAAATGCTGGGCGAAGCGGTGGACGGAGGGAAGAACGCCGCTTTCGTGATCGTCATTGACGTGGATGGTTCCACACCGCGCGAGGCCGGCGCCAAAATGCTGGTGTTCGAGAACGGTTCTATAGAGGGTACGGTCGGCGGGGGGACCCTGGAGGCTCTGGCGATAAAACAGGCCGTGGCCTGCATTAAGAAAGGCGTCGGGGGCAAATTTGTTTTCGACCTCAAACCCAAAGGCAATACCGGCATGATATGCATGGGCCGCGTGGAAATATTTATAGATGTATACAAGAGCCCGCTTAAAATATTGATACTGGGCGCGGGCCATGTGGGAATGAAGATAGCCGCTGCCGCGGATATGGCCGGCTACCCGTACCTTGTCGCCGACGATAGGCCGGAATTCGCCAACAAAGAAAGATTCCCACACGCCTCCGATATCATTCTTGAAAGGCCGCATGAAGCCGTAGCACGCGCCGGAGTGGACGAGAATACCTATGCGGTCATTGTCACGCGGGGCCACGCCCTGGACAGGGAATGCCTTGAAGCGGTTATGCGGACAAAGGCGGCTTATATCGGAATGATAGGCAGCGCCGATAAAGTGCGGGAAATATTCCGTCTGGCAGGTAAGAAAAAGCTTTATCCGCTCAAGGACAAGCGGGTTTATTCGCCCATCGGTCTCAATCTGGGCGGCAAGACGCCTGGCGAGATAGCAGTTTCGGTGATGGCCCAGATAATAATGCTGCATTACAAAAAAGACGGCAAGCATATGAGGGTGGCGGAAAGTCGTAAAGCGGAAAACGGGAAGCGGAAAGGGTAAAGCAACTTTCTTTCCGTTTTAGATATAGCGGGTAAATTTATGGATAACCTTTCTTATGTAGGAAAATCATTGCCCAGGAAAGACGCGCTTATAAAGGCGACTGGACGGGCTAAATACGCCGCCGATCAGGAATTCTCCGGTATGCTGTACGCGGCAGCTGTGCGTTGCCCAAAACCCCGCATAAAAATCCTGTCCATTTCCGACGCCAAAGCCCGGCAAGTTCCCGGCTATGTGACTTTAGTTACATACAAGGACGTGCGAGGCGTAAATAAATGGCCGCTGGTAGTGAACGATTATCCTTTTCTGCCTGAGAAGGAAGCGCGGTTTCAGGGCGAAACCGTGGCGCTTGCGGTGGCGGAGACTCAAAATGCCGCTAAGAAAGCGGCCCGGCTTATGGAGCTGAAGTATAAAGAACTCCCGTTCATCGAGGACCCGCTGAAGTCTCTGGAAAAAAAGTCAATAAAACTTCACGGCGACGACAATATTTTTGCCAAATTTATCATTAAGAAAGGCGACCCGGATAAAGCCATTAAAGAAGCTTATGCCGTGGTGGAAGATGAATTTACCACTAATTACCAGGTTCACGCTTATCTTGAAACCCAGGGCGTTGTCGCCGTTCCGGAATCCGACGGCGGCCTGACCATATACAGTTCCACCCAGTGTCCGTTCTATGTTCTCGACGGAGTCGCGGCCGCCGCCAGCCTTGGCTATCACAAAGTGAAGGTCATACAAACCGTGACCGGCGGCGGTTTTGGAGGCAAAGAAGATGTCCCGGCGCTTGTGGCGGCGCACGCGGCCCTGTGCGCCCTTAAGACCGGCCGTCCGGTCAAACTCATTTACGACCGCAAAGAAGATTTTAACTCCATGTCCAAGAGGCATCCGTCGTGGTCCAAGGTTACGTATGCTGCCGACAAGAGCGGGAAGATCACCGGCTGCGTGGTGAAATATGTTCTGGACGGGGGCGCTTACGCCACCCTGTCACCAATAGTTCTCTGGCGGGGCGCAGTGCACGCCGCCGGGCCTTACAAGATAGATAATATCCGCATAGAAGCCTATGCCGCGGCCACCAATAAGGTGCCTTGCGGCGCTTTCCGCGGTTTCGGGCAGCCGCAGATCTGTTTCGCGCAGGAATCGCTGGTGGATGAATTGGCGCACAAGCTGAAAATTGATCCGGTAGCGCTGCGCATGAAAAACATTCTGCGCACTGGAGATAAAACCGCCACCGGTCAGATAATCGGGGCTTCCTGCGGGCTTGAAGAGCTTCTTGAAACCGTGAAGAATAAATCCGGCTGGGACAGTCGAAAGGCTGAAGGCTTAATGCTGAAGTCTAAAGGTGATGTTGTGAGGGGCATGGGCGTTTCCGTGGCGTATTACGGCGTGGGCCTTGGCGCCAAAGGGCGTTACCTTGACCGAGCCGGCGCGTATGTCAATATTTATAAAGACGCTACCGTCGGAGTAAATGTCGGCAACGCAGAGATGGGTCAGGGCGCCTTGACCGTGCTCAGCCAGATCTGTGCCGAGACCCTTAACGCCCCTTATGAGAATATAAAACTGGAGGAAGTGGATACTTCCAAGGTGTCGGACTCCGGCCCCACCGTGGCAAGCCGTACCACTCTGATGAGCGGCAACGCCATCATAGAAGCCGCCGCGCCGATGAGGGCGAACATCTTTAAGACCGCTTTTAATCTTCTTTTGGCCAAGGGCGCTGAAGGCTCTAAACCCAT
>SESC01000817.1_pt1 | contig 10797 bp, 9 predicted proteins | sample 3171431 | NCBI WGS metagenome assembly SESC01 (sample SAMN06051868, study PRJNA518727) | freshwater metagenome | biome: subpolar coniferous forest; feature: holomictic lake; material: water; isolation source: holomictic Lake 227, 8 m depth | place: Canada: near Kenora, Ontario | collected 2014-07-08... | reverse complement strand
TCTGTCATCACCACCCGGCCCTGGAATGCCATATCCAGCGCATCTCTCGTCTTTTGGATAAGTTTGTTTGGGACCCAGCCCCGCACCATCACCGTATAATCAGTTTCACCGAAATTGTTGTAGGCACTGAGTTCTTCGCCCCGCTCTGTCAGGACCTTTTGTAATGCCGACAGCTCGTGGCCCCATTCCTGTGAGACACGGGCGAGATCGTTATCAATAGTATCTTTCTCTGCTCCGGCATCCCGGCGGTTTTTATCGATCAGGATCAACGCCTTATCAAGCGGCATGTTCGAATAATCGGCCGGTATACGGACTTCATTAATGCTTTTGGAGAATAGGAAGCGGTGGACATTTTCAGAATAATGTTTATTGAACACGGTGATTACGGCAATTGTCTGTTCATCCAGGTCAGCGGATATCAGCTCAAACTGGCCATTCGTAATATCTGATAACGCCGGACGAATGATCTCAAGGACGTCCTCATATTCTTTTTGGATCACAAGAACCGTAACTTCATAGCCATGAAGTACCGGCAGTTGCTGTTCGAGTGGCTGGATTTTATCGATAATTTTCTCGTAACGGTTCAGTCCGGTGATGGTGATCTCAAGATCACTCTTTTTTGTTGAAAGGTCCCGTGTTGTCTCCCCGACAATCCCGACTACGTGACTGGCCCTGGACAGGATTTCAGGCGTTGACAGGTGATGGATCTCTTCATACCGTTGTGCCGTGAGATTGGAACGGTCCTTTACTGCAGGGAGAAGTAGTGAGATCCCTTCTATTGTGGCCAGGAGTACCGGGATCTCCGTCATGCTGCCGACCAGTATCTTCCTTACATTCCCGCTTCCCGGTTGAAGATATTCGCTCACCTCTTCAAGGTGGATTGTGCCCATGTGGTACAGTACATCGACGATCTGACTGAAGTCCGATTTAGGACCCACCACCAGCACACTCTTCATCTTCTGTATCATACCCGGTTACCCTTTGCTGATCTCCCGAACCACGCTGTCGACGACCCCGGAAAACCTCCGCTCCTTCCGTTCCCGTTCGAGGCGTACCATCTGCTCTCCTTCGCCGAGGACCCGTTCGACATCAGAATTGATGCGGTCCATTGCCTCCCGCCAGACAGAATCCGCCTCAGTCTGCACGAGAGTCCGTTCCCGGGCAAGCCTGGAATCTGTTTCCTTCCGGGCATTTTCAACATCCGCGCTATACTGTAGCCTGGCAGCTTCAATCCTCCCGTTCTGCTCCTCCTCCTTGGCACGGATCTGCTCGAGAAGTGACTCCTCTGACGTTACATTACCCGTCGCAGCAAATTCCTTACTTTCATTGCTTTTACCGATCCCTACGATCGTTTTTTTATCCATACGACCCTCCTTTTCACAGCCCGTGATTCCGTTTCAGGAATGATGTGATCCCGCAATGCGATGCAGGGTTAAATATCATCTCCCCTGCCGAACCCCGCTTCCGCTCAGCTTCTGCTACCCGCTCTGAGCATCTTCTTAGCGCCATTGCCTTCAATTTCTCGATCTGCTCCATCTGCGGGTTACTCATATGGGCATCACCACAATATCCTATCGCCTAACTAATTCATTTTATAATATATAAAATTTATGAACATTCCTGCCGTAAACGGGATAAATTATTAGTATGTATTTCATTTTATCAGGGTTAGCGCGCATATCACGAAAGCAAACTTTTCAACCCATTATAAATGAGGGTATAGGTAGATCCTGCGTCTCCAGCTAAACCAAGGTATGGTTATTGGGTGGTATAGCCTTTGTACATCGGGAATGGCACTCCCGTAATGCAAATTTTTCCAGAATATGCCCCCCTTTTTTCTTGTACCCAAATGGAGGTGGATGAACCGCCTCAGTACCTTCAACAAAGCAAACGAGTTGGAAACCGGTGGGACCATTGCCCGGTCCCGTACCCAGGATCTTCCCCGGACACAGGGACCCGGGTTATATTTCCGTTCTCGATTGCGCCCCGTGGGTCCTGTGTTCCCCGGGCTGGAGCATGGGGGTGAACCAATGAGTACCAGTTGATGTAATGAAAAACGGGTTGACAGACATCCTACCCGGCAACAATTCCTATAATCCCCTGCCAGTGAACCCTTCTACAAAGGAGACCGTTAGACAGAACTCTGGCTGCGATGTAAAATTATGGATATAACTTACAATGTGGCCCGATTTGTTTTTTCTGGATTTTATGGACCAGTTAACCTTGAAAATAGAATGGAGATCTGCCAATTGATCCCTGGATGGGCAGGCTTCGCAGGACACAACCAATCACGTCACTTTCACCCCACGCCCGCTCCACCCTTATTGACCGCCGGGCACACTGACGTACCATGGAGTTTGAGCTCGCACCCATGGTATCGGTGTTAACGGGCACGTTCTGTACCCTGATTGCACCTGAAGAGCTCGTGCTCCCGGCCCTCACCAACCCTGACAACAGGCGTTACCTGTTCCTTTATCTCGCAGGGACTAGATCAGTGATACTTCCTGCACTCACGAAGTACCCCGGCAACATGGAGGTCAGAAGGGCAGTTTCGCCAGGCCAGCTCGCTGCAGAGATCCTGGCGATACGGCATTCCATTCTCTTCGTCGAGCATGACCCGTCACTGTACACCGGTGAGGAAGATGCCGCATCAGTCGCACATGCACTGAAGATAGCATCAGAAGGTGCAGTTGTGGTGCTGTATGCTCATAGAGCCGATCCCTGGTTTGATGTAATCCAGTCCCACGCAAACCAGGTGTACTTCTTCCGGGAGCAGCCCGTAATCCCACGGGATACTCCACGCCGGGTGCACCCCTCGCGAAAACTGCAGGATACAGGAAAGGGACAGGTCACCCTTGAAGGGTTCTTCGCAGGGGTGACATGATGGGACGAAGTTTCCAGAGTGTCCGCATGGGGGTAAACGACATCGCCGGACGATGGGGACGTGCAGCCCGGGCCATGAGGTGCGAGGATGCCGTCTACGCGGACAAAGTGGTGGCAATGGCAAAAACATATGCAAGCGAGGCGTTTTATACGTTCGATGACCCTCTTGAAGCTGCCATTTTTTCGGTAATCCTCTGCATGTGCAGGGAGTATGAGACAAATTGGATGGATGAGGGGCATGTTGTTCCCGACGACGTTGACTCTTTTCCTGGGTTACCACCATACTATTCAACCGAAAATTTCCCTCGTTGGCCGGGAAACGGGCGGGTGTGAACGACCATGTGGGTCATCGACTCATATTACCGGAACGGCCATGTTGAACTCTGGGAGCGTGGCAAACAGGGCAGGACAACCCTCCACCGGGTACCCTGGACACCTGATTTTTATTTCCAGCTTCCTGATGCGGACGCCCACTGGCAGATGATCGAGGCACTTTCTGAGCAGTACAGCATCCAGGAATGCCAGTTCGGGACCGTGTACGGTACCTGCCACGGGTACCGTGCCAGTGCAGGACGGCGGGTAGCAAATGCAATCCTGGAACAGACCTGCAATATCGCCAGGTTGTACAATGTAGATTCCAGGCCTGAACACCGCTACATGGCCGAACATACCCTGTTCCCATGCGGAGAACCGGAAGAGTCCAGGTTTTCCCTGGAATTTTCTCTCCCGGACAGGGTCCTGGAGATCGAAGTCCTGGAAAACCCGTATGCCGCTCCGGAGTGCAGTTCAGTCCGTGTAACCAACCGGGAGTCCGGCGTAAAAGATCTTCTTTCAGGGGATGAAAAAACGGTGATCACCGATCTCTCCGGGATTGTCGGTTCCTGTGACCCGGATATCATTCTTTTTCCTGGTGCAGATATCTGGGTACCGCGGATCGTAGCAAAGGCCTGGCATTATGGTCTCGACCCACCGTTCAGCCGGAGTGGAATGTTCCGGAGGATTGATGCAAAATCGTACATGAGCTATGGCAGGACCGAGTACCGTGAAGGTTCGCTCATGCCGGATGGCCGGGTACTGATCGACACGCTTACCAGCTTTAATTATCGTGAAGGTGGGTTGTTTGGGGTCCTCCTCGCATCGCGGCTCACCGGCCTCTGCCCAAACCTCACAGCACGGTTCACTGCAGGAACCCTGATATCGGGATATGAAGTGTACGAAGCACATCTGCGGGGGATAGCGGTACCGTACCGGAAGGCCGATGCAGAAAACCTCCGAAACGTAAATGGCCTCCGTGCCTGCGACCGGGGAGGGATGATGTTCCAGCCGGTGCCTGGGCTCTACGAGGACGTCTTCCAGATCGACTTCACCTCCCTGTACCCGGCAGTCATCGTGCTGTACAACCTCTCGCCCGAAACGGTTACCAACCCCGAAAAGCCAGGTTTTCTCCCGGCGGTGCTTGCACCGCTCCTTGATCTCAGGTACAGGACAAAACAGCTGAAGAAGACCGTCCCGCACTATCGCGGGGCCGATTCCATCCTCAAGTGGATGCTGGTCACCTGTTTCGGCTATACAGGGTATAAAAATGCCAAGTTCGGACGTATCGAGGTCCACGAACGGATCACCTCCTGTTCCCGGGACATCCTCATCAGGTCGAAAGAGATCGCCGAGGAGGAAGGGGCAACAGTCCTCCACGGAATTGTCGACTGCCTGTGGCTCCGGGGACCCGGGCGTGAACACCTGAAAGCCCGGATCGAGGAGGAGACCCACCTGCTCACAGAACTCGAGTCCTACGACTGGCTGGTATTTCTCCCGATGCCGGACGGGTTCGGAGCGTATAACCGGTATTATGGCAGGCTCGACGACGGGTCTGTTAAAATCCGCGGTATTGCCAGCAGGCGGGGTGATACCCCCGAATACATCAGGCGGGTACAGGCGGAAATGCTCGACCTCCTGGGTTTGGCATCCTCACGGAACGAGATCAACGAGGTTTCCAGTGCGGTGAGAGAACTGTACAGGGGAGCCAGTGAAGGACTCCGTACTGCGAGCCCGCAGGAGATGGCAATCCACCGCCAGGTAAGCCAGCTGGATTATTCCCGGAACTGCCCTGAGGCATCGGCAGTCAGGGCATGCAAGGCTGCCGGTATTCCGGTCTCGCCGGGGATGGAGATCGGGTATGTCGTCCGTGATGCCAGAAAATGGGCCGTAGACCTTTCATGGGAGGCCGAAGGGTTCGATCTGGCCTATTACCAGGGGCTACTCGACAGGGCATGGCGTGAGATCGAGTTTTCCCTCGATATGGCAGCCAGGGGTGGAACAGGTCCCATGTGAGTATCCATCAAACAGTGATGCGGCCGAACTATGGCTTCCGGTTACGGGGGTTATAACCGAAAGACTGTGTCAGTGAACGATATACTGTAAATGGTCAAACGTGGTAACTGGGAGCCAGGGGTTACCATCTCCAGGGTTGTCGTACCGTAACATTATAGTAGGGAGAAGGCGCTCATTCAATGCAGGGTAGGGAGCTCTTGCGGATGACGAAAAAAGATACCAGTAACCAGAAAAAGGCAGATGTGTACCGGGAAGCCCTCGAACTCCACGAGCGGAAACAGGGAAAACTGGAAATCCGTTCCAAGGTCCCGCTCAGGACCAGGAGAGACCTCGCACGGGCGTACACACCCGGAGTTGCCGCGGTGTGCAGGGAAATTGAAAAGGACAAGGACCTTGCGTACCGGTATACCCTGAAAGCAAACACCATTGCGATCGTTACGGATGGTTCGGCCGTCCTGGGGCTTGGAAATATCGGTGGGTATGCAGCGATCCCCGTCATGGAAGGAAAGGCAATTCTGTTCAAGAAATTTGCCGATATCGATGCCTTCCCCATATGTTTTGAGCATTACCATGCAGGTTTTGCCGATGACATAAAGAATATTGCACCAGTTTTTGGCGGGATCAACCTCGAGGATATCGCCGCGCCGAAATGTTTTGAAGTCGAGGAAGCGCTGCAGGATATTGGTATACCGGTCATGCACGATGACCAGCACGGCACGGCAATCGTCATACTGGCGGCGCTCCTGAATGCCTGCAAGGTGACGGGAAAGGAATTTGAGGACCTCAATATTACCATCTGCGGCGCAGGGGCTGCAGGATATGCAACTGCCAGGCTCCTGAAATGTATCGGGTACAACCCGGATTACTGCCGTTCGGTCCACGATATCATTGTCTGTGATACCAAAGGCATCATTCACCGGCAGCGGGAGGGGCTTTACGCCAATAAATACAAGTTTATCCTCGCTGATGAGACGAACCGCCAGGGCAGATCCGGGGACATTGCAACGGCGATGGAAGGTGCGGACGTATGCATAGGAGTCTCTGCACCAGGGATTATTACAAAAAAGATGGTCAGTTCAATGAATGATGACCCAATCGTCTTTGCAATGGCAAACCCTGTACCTGAGATTATGCCTGATATTGCACTTTCTGCAGGTGCAGCCATTGCAGGAACAGGGAGGAGCGATTTCCCGAACCAGATCAACAATGCACTGGTATTCCCGGGAATGTTCCGTGGTGCTCTCGATGCCCGTGCCACGAAAATCACCAACGGGATGAAAGTGGCAGCAGCCCACGCACTGGCAGGCTATATCCAAAAACCTTCAAAAGATCGGATCCTCCCCAGTATTCTTGACCGCCGGGTGACGGCGGCGATTGCGAAAGCTGTGAAAGAAGCGGCGATTGCTGGCGGGTGTGCCCGCCGGACATCGGAATGAGAATGCTATTTTTTAATCATTTTTGCCCCCCTTTCTTGTAAATTTTCAGGATGCCGGCAGCCCAATATCAAAAAAAGAATGGCAAGTAGCTATTGTAACAATTCATTTCTGGTACCTGGGCCCCGGGTCGCATGGCTTAATCAGGTCAGGGGATCAGACTATTGTTGAACAATATGCCGGTCGTTATTATTAAAATGGCAAAAGGAAGGACTACAGAGCAGAAAAAAGTCCTCATCAGAGAATTTACAAAGACGATTACCGATACCCTAGGAGTAGGGCCTGATATGGTCACGATAATGATCGATGAGCTTGACCGGGATAATATTGGGAAGTCGGGGTGGATGCTCTCCGAGGGTGCCTATACGTAAGGTAGAACCAGTTCAGGAAGGATAAGTGGGCGGTCAATTTTCGGATCCCACATATAAAAATTAATCAGTTTCTTCCGGCAATTACCTAATGGATGAGTTCTAAGAAGGAGGGTTCGTTCTGGCTTGCAGTTGCTGTCGGGTTTGTCCTGATGGTTGTGCTCGGATTTGCACCCGTAATTGGTCCATTGGTTGCGGGGCTTATTGCAGGACTGATTGCTGGTGGTGGAGTATGGAACGGTGGGAAAGCCGGGTTTTTGAGCGGGTTGTTAGGGGCAGTCATTCTGTCTGCCATGGCAATTATAGGGAGCACATTCCTGCTCGGGATTTTTGGCCTGGTTGCCGGACTTGGCATCGCGGGAGCCCTGATCATCCTTGCGCTCTACCACGCGGTACTTGGTTTAATCGGAGGGGTTGTCGGGGGATTATTGAGATAACCCCGGGATAACCTGTGGAAGAGGCACTAATCCGGGGTGCCGGTACTCACCCCATTGTGCCAGGCGCTGAAAGGTACTGCTATCTTCTCTCACGCTCATTTTTCAGATCCAAAGATACTGCCCGTGCTACTCTAACTCAGGCAGCCCCTTGGGTGAGCGGACAATGGTACGCTATCCTGGTAGTCGGGAATCAATAAACACCTTTTAGAAAATCAAGAGGTTTTTCACGGACCATCAGAAGGCGCCATATCTTCCCCATTCGTAACATAACTTGTTGAATTCTGCAGTATAGCGGAGTACTGTTCTTCCTGTTTCATCATACCGGGAGGGTCAGGACAGGAAAGTCCCTCACATTTTACTTTGCTGATACTGACACGACGGCCATCAGCCTGCCAGGTCCCGGTTTACCTGTTGCAGCGGTCATACCCGCTGAAGCTGCCATTAGTATCGAATTCAATAGTAATACCGGTGAGTGGCAGTGGTGCTTAGGAAATATGGCTGATCACTATCGACCTTACCTACCATGTCCCGACGACGACGATGAGCTGTACTCATCAGTTGCCGGGATATTCGTGTTGTTCTGCTTTTGATTAACGGTATCCCGGGGCAGGGCCGGTGCCTGATTAACACACCCTGAAGTGAAAATAAGAAATAATATCAATGTGATTACAGAATACCTGCATATCTCATTCATCCATCCTTTTCTGAATGAAGCAATAGTTCCCGGAATACCTCTGGAAAAATTGTTGTGATGATTATCTCTTGTAGACCAGCATACTGTTTAAGTTGTCTGTAATGGTCAGGCCATCACCGTTAACGGTGTACGTTTTTGTGTTTTGCAAGACCTGAAGATACGTGGTTTCCGTGTTGCTCAGGTCCGTACAGAATTTCTGAGTGGATGTGATTGGTCCGATCGTCATACCCATTCCGGTGTACAACTGCTGGCCTGAAAGGGTGTACCGGGAATTGTAGTTGTTGCACCCAGCGAATCCTACCACATTACCCTGGTTATCGAATGTTGCGGTGATCTGTGCATTGGTGGGGAATGTAAATGCCGTACCCCCCTGGAGTACCATGGATTTTAAGTTCCATGTCCCGAGAAGGGTGGGGTCCGTAACCGTGACGGGTGTTGGTACCGGTGTGGACACACTAACTGAACTTGTCGGTGCAGGTGTTGCGGGCTGAGTCGAGGGCATACTTGTACATCCTGCGATCATGACCACAAGTACCACGCAGGCGATGCTGCATGCAGTAATTACTTTCATACCTCTTCCCTGTTACTCCAACCTTTTTCAAACTTTCTCTAAATGGGGACTCATCTCCCTGGACATTGAAAAAAAGTATCCTCTCGAAAAAGCAGGAGACCGATGAGATTTTCCCCAGTAGACTTACCCTTTCACAATGAAAATCACAACGTGGAGAATTAACCATTTGGTGTCTGGGGTAGCGGTACATCCGCCATTTTATGAATTAAAACTCCACGTCGATCAATCGCTTACAATCGAATAGGGGGATGGTGGTAACACCTCTTCCCTATTCGACGAAAAGAAAACAAAGGATATTCTGGAAATGGCAGAAAGTATATCTTTTTAATTGAAAAAAATCAAACGGATTTAGTGTTTACTGTTGATTCACAATAAAAAAATACATGTTTTAACCTTTCTCATCCTGGGCCTGCTCATGATAGCGGGGGTATCGGCATCAGGATCATATGGAGTCCATGCAGCAGCTGCAGACCAGGAGTCGGGAAAGTCACCCGGGGTAACGCATGCCCTCCTCGTCGGGGTATCCTGGTACACGAACCCTTCCGATAATCTGGTTGGGGTGCAGTATGATACACCACATATGAGTGATATGCTCATCAGTGACTGCGGATATTCCTCCACGCGGATAACAACCCTAACCGATAATCAGGCTACCAAAAGCGCCATTCAGTCTGCAATAATCCAGATGGGTTCCCGATTAGGCCCCGATGATACGTTTATATTTTATTTCAGTGGGCATGGGGTGCAATCAGGGTCCGCCTCGGCACTTGTTCCGTATGATCTCGATTCGATTTCAAGTTCCGAACTGAAGCAATGGCTGGATGGGATCCCATGCCGGAATATCCTTATTATTATTGATGCCTGCGAAGCCGAGGGTATAATGAAGGGTGGCAGGAAGGCACTTGTCAAGGCCCCGCAGGTAAATGGGGGGGGCAATACAATTTTAGATGCAGACTTGTTTTCAACAAACTTCCTTGGTACATTTGAAACCCGGAATAACCTCGTACAAAGTTCGGGAGAACAGCGGAAATCCCTTACCGGCAGCCAGTATATCGTCCTCGCTGCCTGTAGATCTGGTGAGGGCTCCTGGACAGATGCGTTTTCCGGCAGCTTTTTTACCACATATTTCGTGGAGGGAATTGGTAACCCGTTGGCAGATACGAATTTTGATAACTGGGTCTCTGCAGAAGAGGCCTTTTATTATGCCTCCCCGCTAACTACGTGGGAGTCTACTGCACAGCACCCGGTACTCTATGACGGGGACCCGTCAAATGACCTCCGGATGAACAATTATGGGTTGTTGCCGGTGGGGAGGATTTCTGTAAACTCAAACCCTACCGGCGCCACGATCTATCTCGATGAGACTAATACCGGATTCAATACACCAGCGACACTTACCGGAATATCTGCAGGGACTCATACGATCACCCTGAAAAAGAGCGGGTATCCTGATTACCAGACAAGTGTTACCGTTACAGCCGGGCAGATGGCGAGTGTATCGGCAACCCTGATGGTTCAGCCGACAACGGGATCGATTGGCGCCAAGTCAACACCTTCCGGGGCAACGATAGTCTTGGATGGGATGAACAAGGGTACAACCCCAACAACGCTTACCGGAATATCAACCGGAAGTCATACAGTTGTCCTGAGGAAGAGCGGGTACACCGACTACGTGACGAGTGTTACCGTTACAGCCGGGCAGACGGCGAGCATATCGGGAACCCTGACGGTTCAGCAAACGACTGGGTCGATTAATGTTAAGACAACACCTTCCGGTGCAACGATCGTATTGGACGGGATAAATAAGGGTACAACATCCGCGACGTTAACAGGAATATCAGCCGGGAGTCATTCGCTCGTCCTGAAAAAAAGCGGGTACACCGATTACACGACGAGTGTTACCGTTACAGCCGGGCAGACGGCGAGCGTATCTGCAACCCTGACGGTTCAGCAAACGACCGGGTCGATTGGTGTCACGTCAACACCCTCCGGTGCAACGATCGTGTTGGACGGGATAAATAAGGGTACAACACCCGCGACGCTAACAGGAATATCAGCCGGGAGTCATTCGCTCGTCCTGAAA
>SESC01000816.1_pt1 | contig 10803 bp, 8 predicted proteins | sample 3171431 | NCBI WGS metagenome assembly SESC01 (sample SAMN06051868, study PRJNA518727) | freshwater metagenome | biome: subpolar coniferous forest; feature: holomictic lake; material: water; isolation source: holomictic Lake 227, 8 m depth | place: Canada: near Kenora, Ontario | collected 2014-07-08... | reverse complement strand
GGCGACCTGGCGCTCTCGCTGCTCCAGCGGCTCCAGCGAACGACGCGCCCCGAGCTGAAACTGGCCGTGATGTCGGCCACGCTCGACGCCGCGCCGGCGGCCCGCTTCCTCGACGCCCCATCGGTCCGCTCCGAGGGGCGCCTCTTCGATGTCGCGGTGGAACACCTCTCTCCGGCCGACGCGGCCCGCGACGATCGGCTGGAGGACCGGGTGGCCTCCACCGTCCGCCGTGTCCTCGGCGAGTCACCCTCCGGGGACGTCCTCGTCTTCCTGCCGGGCATGGCGGAGATCCGGCGCGCGGCGGGGGCCTGCGCGCCGCTCACGTCGCGGCTCGGCATCGACGTCCTGCCCCTCCACGGCGACCTCTCCCCGGAGGAGCAGGACCGCGCCGTGCGCCCCGGCCCCCGTCGCAAGGTGATCCTCTCCACCAACGTGGCGGAGAGCTCGGTCACCATCGAGGGCGTGACGGTGGTCATCGACTCCGGCCTGGCCCGGGTCGCCTCCCACTCGCCCTGGTCGGGCCTCCCGCGCCTGGAGGTCCGGCGGGTCTCCCGTGCCTCGGCCGCGCAGCGCGCCGGCCGGGCCGGACGGACGGCGCCGGGGCGCTGCCTGCGCCTCTTCACGCGCCACGACCTCGACACGCGCCCCGAGTTCGACCTGCCGGAGATCCTGCGCGAGGACCTCTCGGAGACGCTGCTCGCGGTGGCGTCCCTGGGCGTCGATGACCTGCGCTGGCTCGACGCGCCTCCCGAGGCCGCTGCCGCCGCGGCCCGCGAACTGCTCCGGGATCTGGGCGCGCTCGACGGAGCGGGAAAGATCACCGCGACCGGGCGACGCCTCCTGCGCTTTCCCCTCCACCCGCGCCTGGCCCGCCTGATGGTGGAGGCCGGGGATCGCGGGGCGGGGCGCGAGGGAGCGGTCCTGGCCGCCTTGCTCGCCGAGCGGGACGTCCGGGAGCGCACGGCGGGCGGCCGCCGCGGCGGACCCGTCACGGGCCCCTCCGACCTGCTCGAGCTGGCGCACCTCTTCGAGCAGGCGTCCGCCTCCCGCTTCGATCCCGACCGCCTGCGAGCGCTCGGGCTCTCCCCCGGGGCGGTGCAGGCGGTGGAGCGGAGCCGTCGGCAGGTGTCCCAGCTCCTGGGACGAACCCCCGCCAGCCCACGGCCACGCCCCGAACAGATCGAGGAGGCGCTCCTCCTCGCCACCCTGGCGGCCTACCCGGATCGCGTGGCTCGACGTCGCGCGCCGGGCAGCCCCGAGGTGGTCCTGGCGGCCGGCGGCTCGGCCCGCCTCGACGAGGGGAGCGTGGTCCGGGAGGCGCCGCTCGTCGTGGCCGTGGACGCCGACGAGCGGAGGGACAGGCGCCCCACCGGAACCGGCCCCGCCCAGGGTCGCGGCGGCCAGGTCCTCGTCCGCATCGCCTCGGCGGTGACGCCGGAGATGATCCTGGAGCTCCTCCCGGACGCGCTGCGGTGGGAGGAGGAGCTCGTCTGGAACGAGGGGGCCGAGCGGGTGGATGCGTTCGAGCGGATGCGCTACCGGGACCTCATCCTCGAGGAGACCCGCAAGCCGGTCCCCGATCCGGAACGAGCCGCAGCGCTTCTCGCCGACATGGCGGTGGCCCGGGGCGCGCGCACCTTCGCCGAGGAGGGCGAGGTCGATGGGCTGCTCGCCCGGATCGCCTTCGCGGCGAGGGCGGCGCCGGAGAGCGGCTTCTCGGCTCCGACGGAGGAGGACGTGGCCGGGGCGCTGCGGGAGGCCTGCTCCGGACGGCGCAGCTTCGCCGACCTGCGCCTGGCCGGGCTCGTGCCGGCGCTCCTGGCGCGCATCCCACCCGACCGGCGCGCGCTGCTCGAGCGTCTGGCCCCCGAGCGGATCACCATCGGGGCGGGGCGCAGCGTCCGGGTGAACTACGGCCGGGGGGAGGACCCGCCCTGGGTCGAGAGCCGGCTCCAGGACTTCTTCGGCGCCGCGCGCGGGCCGTCGGTGGGCGGAGGGCGCGTGCCGCTCGTCCTCCACCTGCTCGCCCCCAACCAGCGCGCCGTCCAGGTGACCACCGATCTGGCCGGATTCTGGGAGCGCCACTACCCGGCGCTGCGGCGCGAGCTCATGCGCCGCTACCCGCGACACGCCTGGCCCGAGGACCCGCGCACGGCGCGGCCGCCCGAGCCGCGCGGACGCCGCTGACCGGGCACACTACCCCGTGAGGGCCCGCACCGCGTCCGCCGCCACCGCGAAATGGAGCCCGGCCGCCGCGATGACGAGCGCGTGGAAGATCTCGTGGTAGCCGAAGACGCGCGGGAAAGGATCGGGGCGGCGCGCCGCGTAGATCACCGCCCCCACCGTGTAGAGCAGCCCACCGGCCGCCAGCAGCAGGAACGGGCCCATCCCCAGCTTCTGGATGAGGGCCGGCATGAGCGGCACCGCCGCCCAGCCGAGCAGGAGGTAGAGGGACGTCGAGAGGGCCCTCGGCGCCCTCGGCCACAGCATCGCGCGCAGGATGCCGAGCCCCGCACCCACCCAGACCACGCCGAGCAGCTTGCGGGAGCGCTCGTCCCCGAGCAGCAGGCAGAGCGGGGTGTAGGTTCCGGCGATGAGGACGAAGATGGCCGAGTGGTCGAGCCTCCGCATCCAGAGCCTCGCCCGCGGGCCCCAGGTCGGCCGGTGGTAGAGGGCGCTCACCCCGAACAGGACGACGAGGCTCCCGCCGTAGATGGCACCCGCCATCCGGGCCCGGGGACCGGGGGCGAGGAGGACGAGGGCCACGAGCCCCGCGATCGCCACGCCGGCCGCGATCTCGTGGGAGACCCCTCGCAGGAGCGGTTTCGTCCGGGGTGCGTCGGGAGGAGGCGCCATGACCGGAAGCTATCCGCCGATCGTCACCCGTGTGTCACGGCGGGGAGTTCCCGGCGGGGTGCTACCGCGCCGGGAGCTTCAGCCCCATGCCGATCATGGCGAGCAGCGCCTCGGCGTTGGCCCGGGCGTCGTTCACCGGATCGTGGTCGGAGACGGTCTTCCGGAGGTGCTTCCAGGTGGCGTAGCCGTCCTTCACCATGCCGCAGTAGAGGTCGCCGATGCGCCGCCCCGACCACCCGAAGGGGTTCCGCCCCAGGAGGGAGTGGAAGTACCAGTTCACGTACTGCCAGTCGAAAGCCAGGTTGTCCGAGAAGAGGACGGGCCTCCCCTTCGAGTTCTCCACCACCCAGGCCTCGAAGCGGGCCATCACCTCGCGGGGGTCGTCGAAGGCCTCGTGCTCGGGCCGGGAGAAGCCGCTCACGGCGAGCGCCTCGGGCAGCCACTCGGAGGAGATGGGCCGGGTCCTCCCGTAGAAGGTGCGGGACAGGGTCGGCTCGACCACGATCGCCCCCAGGCACACCATGGAGTACTTGCCCGGGATGGGGCCGTCCGCCTCCACGTCCACGACGATGAGCGACATCGACTACCCTCTTCCGGCCCGGGCTGCTTCCTGAAGTTCTTGCCAGAGCGCCTCCACGTGACGTCGCTCGGTGGTCTCGGCGCCGATCGAGACCCGGAGCGTCTGCCGCCCCTTGAGGAGGCTGGGCGTCAGGTAGGCCCGTCCGCCCTCATTCACTCGCCGTGAAATATCGAGATTGTGGGCGGCGATCGCGGCCTCGTCGGAAAACCCCTCCGGGACGTGGCGGAACGTCACCGTCTGCAGCGGCACCGGCGCGAGCCGCTCCCATCCGGCCGTGCCGTCCACCCGGTCGGCGAACCAGCGCGCGTTCTCCACGTCGCGCCGGATGCGGTCGCGCATCCCCTCCACCCCCTCGTCGAGCAGGTGGAACCAGAGCTTGAGGGCGCGGAAGCGGCGCCCGAGCGGGATGCCCCAGTCGCGCAGGTTGCGCACCTCGCCGTCCTGGGCGGTGCGCAGGTAGCTGGGGTTCGTGGACATCACGCGCACGAGGTGCTGGGGGTCGCGGACGAAGTAGGCCGAGAGATCGAACCCCGGACCCATCCACTTGTGCGGGTTGAACACGATCGAGTCGGCCTCCTCGATGCCCCGCCACATCCACCGGTACTCGGGGACGACCATCGCCGTCCCCGCCAGCGCCGCGTCCACGTGGAGCCAGAGTGCGTGGCGCCGCGCCATCCCGGCGATGGCGGCCACCGGGTCGAGCGCCGTCGTGCCGGTGGTCCCGACCGTGGCCACCACCGCGCAGGGGCGCAGCCCGGCCGCGAGGTCGGCCTCGATGGCCTCCCCGAGCGCGTCCACCCGCATCGCGTGGGCCCGATCGGTGGGCACGATGCGCAGGTGCCTCTTCCCGAAGCCGGCGAGCAGCACGTCCTTCTCGATGGAGCTGTGCCCCTGGTCGGAGGCGTAGACCACGAGGGGCGGCTCGCCCCCCTGCAATCCCTCCCGGTTCTGGCAGAAGCCGCCCGTCCGCTCCCGTGCGCAGAGCAGCGCCGTGAGCGTGGAGGTGGAGGCCGTGTCGTGGATGACCCCCGTGAAGGCGTCGGGCAGCCCCACCATCTGGCGGAGCCAGTCGATCACCACCTCCTCCAGCTCGGTGGCGGCCGGCGAGGTCTGCCAGCTCATGCCCTGCACGCCGAGCCCGGCGCAGACCAGGTCGGCGAGGATGGAGGCGCGACTCGTGTTGGAGGGGAAGTAGGCGAAGAAGGACGGGTGGGTCCAGTGGGTGATGCCCGGCAGCAGCACCGGGTCGAGCGCGGCGATGGCCTCGGGGAGGCGACCGCCCTGGAGCGGCGGCTCCGACGGCAGCCGGGCCCGGATCTCGCCGGGGCGCACCCGGCTCATCACCGGAAGCCCCTCCACCCGGTCGCGGTAGTCGGCGACCCAGTCGACGAGCTCGTGCCCCAGCTTCCGGAAGGTGTCGGAGTCCATCGCTCAGGCGCCGAGCAGGAGCCGGCTGGGGTCCTCGACGAGCTCCTTCACCTTCACGAGGAAGCCCACCGCCTCCCGACCGTCGATGATCCGGTGGTCGTAGGAGAGGGCGAGGAACATCATCGGGCGCGCCACCACGGCATCGTCGGGACCGACCACGGCGCGCTTCTGGATCTTGTGCAGGCCCAGGATGCCGCTCTGGGGCGTGTTCAGGATGGGCGTGGAGAGCATCGAACCGTAGATGCCGCCGTTGGAGATGGTGAAGGTGCCTCCGGCCAGGTCCTCCATCGTGATCTTGTTGTCGCGGGCCCGGCGGGCCAGCTCCACGATGGCGAGCTCGATCTCCGCGAGCGAGAGCTGGTCGGCGTCGCGGAGGATCGGCACCACGAGCCCCTTGCCGCCTCCCACGGCGACCCCCACGTCGTAGTGGTCCTTGAAGAGGACCGCGTCGCCGCGCACCTCGGCGTTCACCGAGGGGAAGGTGACGAGCGCCTCCACGGCGGCCTTCACGAAGAAGCCCATGAAGCCCAGCTTCACGCCGTGCCTCTCCTGGAAGGCGGCGCCGTGGCGGTCGCGGAGCTCCATGACCCGCGACATGTCCACCTCGTTGAAGGTGGTGAGGATGGCGGCGCTCTCCTGGGCCTCGAGGAGGCGGCGCGCGACGGTGCGCCGGAGCGGCGACATGGGCACCAGACGTTCGCGCGGACCGGGAGGGGGGAAGTCGGCGGGGGCGACCGAGCCCTTGCCGGACGCAGCCTCGAGCAGCCGGAGGAGGTCGGCCTTGCCGAGCCCCTTCTCGGCGAGCAGCTTCCGCGCGGCCGGCGTGAGGCGCGGCCCATCCCCCGCCGGGGCGGGTGCAGGGCGGGGCGCGGGCGGGGCGGCGGGCTTCGGCGCGGCGGGGGGCGGAGTCTCGACCTTCGGGGCCGCGGCGGCCACCGCGCCCTCCTCGATCTCGCCCAGGGGCTGCCCCACGGCGACCATCTCACCGGTCTGCCGGAGCACCCGGCGCAGCACGCCCGAGGCCGGGGCGGGGACGGCCACGGTGGCCTTCTCGCTCTCCACCTCGACGACCGGCTCGTCGCGGAGGACGGCGTCCCCCTCCTTCTTCAACCACTGCCCGACCTGCGCCTGGGTGACGCTCTCGCCCAGCGACGGGACCTTCAGCTCGACGGCCATGGAATCCCCTTCTCCCCGTTTCGACGGATCAACCCAGCGCCTCTTCGACGAGTGCCTGCTGGACGAGCTTGTGGCGCGTCGCCGAGCCGGACGCCGGGCTCGGACTGGGCGGGCGGGCCACCACGGACGACCGGGCGTCGAACCCGCGCACCGCCTCGCCGAGCGCGTCGCGGATGAAGTGCCAGGCCCCCATGTTTCGAGGCTCCTCCTGGACCCAGACCACCGAGGCGGAGGCCGGGTACGGGGCGAGCGCCGCCTGCAACTCGGCCACCCGCAGCGGGTAGAGCTGCTCCACCCGCACGATGGCCACGTCGAGCCGCTTGCGCGCGTTGCGCTCCCCCACGAGATCGTAGAAGACCTTGCCGGAGCAGAGGATCACGCGCTTCACCGCCGACGGGTCGGTCAACCCCTCGTCGGGCAGGACGGGGTGGAAGGAGCCCCCGGTGAGCTCCCCGATGGGGGAGACCGCGGCCTGGTTCCGGAGCAGGCTCTTCGGCGACATCACCACCATGGGCTTGCGGAACGGGGAGAGGACCTGCCCGCGCAGCGCGTGGAAGATCTGCGCCGGCGTGGTGAGGTTCATCACCCGCCAGTTGTCCTCCACGGAGAGTTCCAGGAAGCGTTCCAGCCGGGCGCTGGAGTGCTCGGGCCCCTGCCCCTCCATCCCGTGGGGGAGCAGCATCACGAGGCCGGAGAGACGGTTCCACTTCACCTCGGAGGAGGAGAGGAACTGGTCGATGAGCACCTGGGCCCCGTTCACGAAGTCGCCGAACTGGGCCTCCCAGATGGTGAGCGACTCGGGCTGCTCGAGGCTGTAGCCGTACTCGAACCCGAGCGCCGCCGCCTCGGAGAGCGCGCTGTCGTAGATCGAGACCTTCCCCTGCCCCTCCCGGAGGTTTCCGAGGGGCATGTAGGGGGCGCCGTTCCGGTGGTCGTGGATGACGGCGTGCCGGTGGCTGAAGGTGCCGCGCTGGACGTCCTGCCCCACCAGCCGGACGCGACGCCCGTCCCAGGCGATCGAACCGTAGGCGAGCACCTCGGCGAAGCCCCAGTCGAGCGGGCGCTTGCCACGCGCCATCTCGGCGCGGGCCTCGAAGAGCTTGGCGATCTTGGGATTGGGCTCGAAGCCGGCCGGGATCTCGGACAGGTGGCGGGCCACCTGGGCGAGCCGATCGTCGGGAACCGCGGTGACCGCGTCGTCGCTCGAGAGGAGCGGGCCGCCCCGGTAGCGGCTCCACACGCCCTCGGCCGGCGCCGGGACCGGCACCGCCGCGACCGCGGCCGAGGCCTGGTAGGCCTCCTCGAGCCGGGCCTGGAAGGCGCGGGTGAGGCCCGAGACCTGCTCCTCGGTGGCCACGCCGTCCTTCTGGAGCGACGACGCGTAGGCCCGGGGGAACGGGGTCTTCGCGGCGATGGCCCGGTACATCACCGGCTGCGTGAAGGTGGGCTCGTCCCCCTCGTTGTGGCCGAACTTTCGGTAGCCCCAGACGTCGAGGACCACGTCCCGGTGCCAGCGCTGCCGGAAGTCGGCGGCCAGCAGCACCGCCTGGGCCACCGCCTCCATGTCCTCGCCGTTCACGTGGAGGACGGGGATGTCGAGCATGAGCGCCACGTCGGTGGCGTAGGTGGTGGAGCGCGAGTCGCGCGGGGAGGTGGTGAAGCCGATCTGGTTGTTCACCACCACGTGGATGGTGCCTCCGCAGTAATTGGCGGGGAGGCCGGACATGTTGAAGGTCTCGGCCACGATCCCCTGCCCCGCGAAGGCAGCGTCGCCGTGGATGAGAACCGGGATGGATCGCTGCCCCTCTGCGTCGCTGAAGCGGTCCTGCTTGGCGCGCACGCGCCCCTGCACGACCGGGTCGATCCACTCCAGGTGGCTGGGGTTGAAGGCGAGCGAGAGGCGGAGCCCGCCGTCGGGGGTGTCGCGGGTGCTCGTGTAGCCCAGGTGGTACTTCACGTCGCCGCCGGCCGCGCCGTTGATGATGGCCTGGTCGCGGAACTCGGCGAAGATGCTCTGCAGCGGCTTTCCGAGGACGTTGGCGAGCACGTTGAGACGTCCGCGGTGGGCCATGCCGATGACCACGTTGCGGACGCCGTAGCCGATGGCCCGATCGACGAGCAGCTCGAGGAGCGGGACCAGGACCTCCGACCCCTCCAGCGAGAAGCGCTTCGCGCCCAGGAAGCGCGTCCCCAGGAACTGCTCGAACATCCCGGCCTGGAGGAGCTTCTCGGCCAGCCGTAGCTTCACCTCGGGTGCGAGGGTGAGCCGGTTGCGCGTGCGCTCCATGCGCTGCTCCAGCCAGCCGCGCAGCTCCCGGTCGTGGATGTGGCCGAGCTGGATCCCGAGCGTCCGGCCGTAGGTCTCCTGGAGGCGGGCCACCCGCTCGCGAAGCGCCTCCACCCGCCCCCCGTCGTCCCCCACCGGGCGGTCGAGGTCGTCCTCGGTGAGGCCGAACTCCGACAGCTCGAGACGCTCGGCCCGGCGCGGCTCCAGGCCCAGCGGATCGAGGTCGGCCTGCATGTGACCGAAGGTCCGCCAGGCCCGGGTGAGCCGATCCACCCGGAGGCGGAAGGCCTCCCGGTCGTCGGCCGGTCCTGCGCTCGCTTCACTTACGGTTCGTGCAGGCCAGGCGGTGGGCGCGGGCGCCGCGCCGGGCGCGGGAGGGAGCGACGCGAAGTAGGTGCGCCATCCCTCGTCCACCGAGGCGGGGTCCTCCCGCCAGGCGAAGTAGAGATCCTCCACGAACCCGAGGTTGGAGGCGCTCGGGGCCGGCGTGGCGGCTTCGTTGGCGTCGGACATGGCCGGCCGATCATACCGGCGGGGGGCCGGCGTGGCGACCCACCACCTCGAGGAGTTGCTCGAGATCGAAGGGCTTGGCCAGGTAGGCGTCGGCGACCGGGAGGGTGCTCGCCCCGGGCATGGCGGCGGTCATGATGGCCACCGGGACCCCGACCGCGATCCCCTCGCTCCGCATCCGCTCGAGGAGCTGCGGACCGTTCATGACCGGCATCACCAGGTCGAGGACGAGCAGGGAGGGCCTGCGCCCGCGCAGATAGGTGAGCGCCTCCTCCCCGTTCCCGGCGATGTCTACCTCGTACCCCTCGAATCCGAGGAAATCGGCGATCCCCTGGCGGATGCCGGGATCGTCCTCTACGACGAGGATGGCCATCCCTGGGAGATAACGGTCGGGGAGCGCAGCCGCCACGCCCCCCACGCCACCAGGAGGACCGCCCCGTACTGGGCCGGGGTGAGCCCTGCGTACCTGGCGTCGGCGGAGGCGATATCGGTCGCCCGGAGGAAGTCGAGCAGGAACCGGGCGGTACCGTAGAGGACGGCGAGCAGCGCGAGGAGCCGCCCCTCCAGCCGCCCCCGCGCCCAGAGCCGCCAGAGCAGCGCCGCGATGGCGAAGAGGACGAGCGCCTCGTAGAGCCCCAGGTCGTGGCGCGCCCCGCCCGGGAAGGCGACCGCCAGCGGGAAGTCGGTGCGTCGGCCCGGGTGGTCGTGCACCAGGAAGCAGCCGATGCGGGCGACCGCCCAGCCGGTGGGGACACCCACGGCGAAGGCGTCCCCGTACCGGACGAGCGGAACGCCCCGGATCCGGAAGAAGAGGACCGCGGCGACGATCCCTCCCGCGAGCCCGCCGAACGAGGAGAGGCCGTCCCAGAACTCGAGGAGCCGGCCGGGGCTGCGCAGCTCCTCGGGGTGGTAGAGGCCGACGTGCACCAGGTGGCCGACGGCGATGCCGGAGAGCACGCCCCAGATGGCGAACTCCAGGACCGGGCGCGGGTCGAGCCCCCGGCGCCGGGCCGCCCAGGCCGCCGTTCGCACGCCGGTGGCCACTCCGAGCGCCGCGAACAGGCCGAAGACCTGCAGGGTGACCGGTCCGAGGTGGATCGTCGGTGGATCGAACCAGGGGATCAAGGCGGCCGCCGGGCGCCCTACCCGTCCTGCAGATCCGCCGCGAGCGCAGCCTGCTGCTCGGGCGTGAGCGCGACCTCGGCCACGAGGCGCGGATGGTCGGACCCCACCGACACCGGCCGCTCCCCCTTCACGTCGAAGTGGAGGTACTGCACCGCGGAGAGCCGATCCTCGCCGACCTGCCGCGCGTCGAAGGTGGCCGGCGCCTTCCAGCCGGAGGCGGTCCGGACGTAGAGGCTTCCGGGCAGCCCCATCCACTCCCGCAGCTTCGCGGCCCGTTCGGCCGGGTCGTCGATCTCGATGAGCAGAACGGCCCCCAGCTCCCCCGGGCGCCCGAGGAGCTCGTTGTAGGTCTCGAGCTCGTGCTCGATCTCCTCGTCGCGAACCATGCGCTCGGCTCGGACCATCTCCTGCACCTGGTAGCGGACGGTCTCGCGGTTCTCGAAGAGGAAGGTGAGGGAGTCGCCCAGGTGGACGCGGCGGGGTGATTTCACTGCGAGTATGGCCTGTCGCGTCTCCGGCCGGACCTTCTCGTAGGCGGTGAGGTCGAGGATCTCCTCGCGGACCACGGGCTTCATGACGGGGTTCCCTTCCCTCCCTCCCCGAAGCCGTTCTCCCGGTAGGCCCGGGCCAGCACGGTCATGGGGTGGAGCGGCTTGTTCCCGGCGAACTGCTCGAACTGGACCGCGGCGAGCGGGCAGTCGGTGCACCAGACCTGGGCCTCGGCGCCCTTCATGCCGTCGAAGGCCGCCTTCCCGATGCGCCCCGACGCGTCGTGCCCCTCCACGGTCATGGCGTACGTCCCGTCGTGCCCGCAGCACTCCAGGACCGACGCCGCGATCTC
>SESC01000811.1_pt1 | contig 10834 bp, 5 predicted proteins | sample 3171431 | NCBI WGS metagenome assembly SESC01 (sample SAMN06051868, study PRJNA518727) | freshwater metagenome | biome: subpolar coniferous forest; feature: holomictic lake; material: water; isolation source: holomictic Lake 227, 8 m depth | place: Canada: near Kenora, Ontario | collected 2014-07-08... | reverse complement strand
CAATTCCAAATAGCGTTGCAGACGGTCGTCGGATTCAATAAAGGTAAAACCTTGAAAGTTGACATCATCCAACAATTCGGCAAGACGGCTGTAGGCAATGGGGTAACCATTAATGGGAGGAAAAGCAAAGAGTTGGATTTTACTACCCTGGTTAAGCAGAAGATGCTGATTCTCCTGATATCCCTCAGCAAAGAAGACTGTCCGCTCGCACACCCGGGCCAGTTCATATAATGAGGCGTGTTGAAACAGGGATATCAGGGGTAGGCGTATGCCAAGCTGTTCGCGAATCGCTGCGACAACCCTGATGGCGGCTATGCTATGCCCGCCGATTTCGAAGAAAGAATCGTATCGGGAGGCCCCCTCGCACCCAAGAATCTGTTTCCATATGGCTGCCAGACGCTTTTCCATGGATGTTGCCGGCGCGTCGACCGTTCTAACGGTCAGCTCTCGACCGATGGCGCCAGACGCAAGCCGTTTGCGGTCAACCTTTCCATTGGCGTTTTGCGGAAACGCCTCGAGCAGGACAAAACGGGACGGGATCATGAACGAAGGAAGTTGATTGGCCAGTTCAGCTTTCAGGCAGCCCAGATCCAAGTCGCCATTGGTCACGAGAAAAGCGACGAGATCTCTATTCGGCCCCTCGCCTTGCGCAACCGCAACCGCGCCTTTCAGATCCGGATGTTTCAACAGTACCCGTTCCACCTCACCGCACTCGATCCTGAATCCGCGGACCTTGACCTGATCATCTCTCCTGCCCAGAAACTCGACCGCCCCATCAGCAAGCCGACGTCCCAGATCACCACTCCTGTATAGCCGCTGACCGTTTTTGAACGGATGAGCTATAAAGGCGGCAGCGGTCAGTTCCGGTTTATTTAAATAGCCCCTGGCAAGTCCCGGCCCGGCCACGCATATTTCTCCGGTAACGCCAAAAGGGACAAGCTGCTGCTGATCATCCAGCAGCAGCAGTTCGCTATTTGCCATCGGAGCGCCAATTGGAATCGAGCCGTGATAGGGGCGCATGAAATCAAACCTGTGGATGGCGGAACAGACTGAAGCCTCGGTTGGACCATAGGCGTTGAACAACGTTTTTTTTCTGGCGTAGTGGACTACATCGTCGGCAATGGCCGCTTCACCCGCCGTGATGATGATCCGTAGCGGGTCAAGCGATGCCCCGGTTGCCCGGAGGGCGTTCAGGTAGACCGGCGGCAGAGTCGCCACTGTTGTTCCGGTCTCTTCCAGCAGGCGGGAGAACAGTTCCGGGTCGGCAGTCTGTTCCCGACGGGCGATCACAAGCCGTGCGCCGGAATGAAGCGCAAGAAAGATTTCCGACATAGCGCCGTCAAAAGAAAAGGAGGAGAACAGCAGACAGCGATCCACAGGAGTGATGCCGAAGGTGCGGATCTGGTCCAGGATCATGTTGACAAAACCGCCATGCTGCAGCAGCACACCTTTGGGGAGACCGGTGGAACCGGATGTGTAGATGATGTAGGCTGCTGAAGAGGAGGTGGAACGGTTCTGTACCGCACCCTCAGACATATCCCGCAGCAGGGTTGTAATCTCGATAACCTTGACCATCCCGACAAAGCGGATCGCCTGAGACTCGGTCTCTTCATCAACAATCATTGTCTTCAGACCGCCGTCGGAGATAATATGACGAATGCGCCTTTCAGGTTGGTCCGGATCGATCGGCAGGTAAACCCCACCCCCCTTCAGGATCCCGAGCAGGGCAATGGGCAGGGATGAGGTTCGTCCGGTCATCACCCCGACAACCTGTTCCGGTTGCAGAGCATGACGCTTCTGCAACTGAAACGCACAGCGATCTGAAAGCTGGTCCAGTTGGGCGTAAGAAATCGTCTGATCACAAGCAACAACCGCGACCGCATCGGGAATTCGGTTCGCCTGATCCCGGAACAAATCCGTCATGCTCTTTTCTCGTGGCCAGGGAAGGGCCGCGCCTGTTGAGCAGGCGCACAAGGCGGCATGCTCATGCTCCGAGAGCAGATCGAGCTCTTTTAACCCGGCTTCCGGCGTTAACGCTACGGAGTCGGCCAGTTTCAGAAAACGTTCTGCGATACGCTGAGCTGTATCCGGATAGAAGAGGTCGGTGGCGTACTCCAATTCCATGGTCAAACCGTCATCCGTCTGAGCGAAGTTAAAGACCAGATCAAAACGGTTTGTACCGGTCACCAGGGGAACCGGTGACACCAGAAGATTGCTGAAGCCTGGGATCTGTTCTCCCTTTTCCTGCATTACCGCCATGACATCAAAGAGGGGAGCACGCCCCGTATCCCTTGGAATAGAGAGTTCATTCACCAGAACATCAAATGGATAGAGCTGATGTTCATACCCCCCCAGGGCACTCTGCCGCACTAAGTCCAAAAGCTGGAAGAACTGCTGATCAGGAGTAATCCGGCTCCGGAGAGCCAGTATATTGACAAAAAACCCTATCGTCCCTTCGAGCTGTTGCATCGGACGCCCGGCAACCGGAATGCCCACAGTAATCTCTTCCTGACCGCTCATCCGATATAACAGGGTCTTGATCAGGGCCAGCAGAACCATAAAGAGTGTTGCCCTCCGGCTTCGGCCCAATTCTTCCAGCCGGGTCACGGTATCCACGGGAAGGATGACCATAAGACTCTTGCCGCCGTCACGCCGAACAGCCGGCCGCGGGAGGTCGGTGGGGAGGTTGAGCGGAGCGCCGGTTCCGGCAAGTGCGCTGTGCCAGTACTGCTGTGAGCTCTCCCAAGCCCCGCAGGCAAGAGCATGGTTCTGGTGGTGCGCCCACTCCTTGTACTGCACCGCGGTAAGGGTGCGGTGAGAAGTGCGGCCGCAGGAATACAAATGATACTGTTCAGCCAGTTCACGCAGCAGAATCTCCCATGACCAACCATCACCGTTGATATGGTGCATAAGAAGCAGCAACAGCACCTCATCCCGGCCGGTCTGATAAAAAAATGCTCTGAACAAGGGCCCTGCTGACAAATTGAAAGGTAGTGCCGCCTGGTGCCGGGCCAACTGAAGCGCCTTTTCCCAGGGAGTTGCCTGATCACACAGGTCTACTATTGTCAAATACTCTCCGGTTGCCGGCAGGATTACCTGCACCGGTGTGCCGCCCTGATCCCGAAATATGGTCCGGAGCGCTTCATGACGCTCAACAAGGGTGATTAAACTCTTTTCCAGAGCCACCAGGTCAACGCGTCCCTGCATCTTCAGGGCAACCGGCATGTTATAGGCGGCGGATTCCGGGGCCATCTGCTGCAGTATCCAGAGTCGGCGCTGCCCTGGAGAGGTTTCGTACCATTCTTGGGGTGGCAGGGGCAAAAGCGTATGATTAACAGCAGACGTCCCTGTCAGCGCAGATGCCAGTGAAGCAAGAACAGGGTGCTCGAATATCAGCGACAAAGGAATTTCCCGGCCAAGCTCCTTGGCAATGGCAGAGGCGATCCGGATCGCCTTGATGCTGTGACCGCCGAGGTCAAAGAAACTATCATGCACTCCCACCAGTTCGATACCAAGAATCCGCTGCCAGATAGCTGCCAGACGGGCCTCCGTCTCCGTGCGCGGCGGGAGATATGCCCTTGGTCCGGCCGAACCAACACCTGACGTCCAGCCTGTCGGCAGGGGCAATGCCTTGCGGTCGGTCTTGCCGTTAGGGGTCAAGGGAACCCTGTCCAGCGCCACGTAGTAGGTGGGAAGCATGTAGTCGGGAAGAGACTCGGCCAGCCGTTCCCGCAACACCGATGGCGCCGGAAGCGTCTCACCCTCCGGCACCAGGTAGGCGGCAATCTCGTTCAGGCCGTCAATCTCGATAATATGCGCCACAGCCTCCCTGACACCCGGAATCTTCAGCAGATTCTGCTCGATCTCGCCGGTTTCGATCCGGTAGCCCCTCACCTTGACCTGATTATCCAGCCGGCCGCCGCACTGAATATCGCCATCCGGCAGGAATCGCCCCAGATCGCCCGTTCGATAGATCCGCTCGCCTGGCCGCCAAGGATGAGGGATAAACCGGTCCAGCGTCAGTTCCGGCCGATTCCAGTATCCCCGCGCCAACCCATGGCCTCCGATGCATATTTCTCCCCAGACACCAACGGGAAGAATCTGGAGTCCGTCCAGGGTCATGATCAGCACCTCTTCATCAACCAAAGGCATGCCGATGGTGAGGTCGGCATTATTTATCTTCTTGGTTGTGGACCAGATGGTTGTCTCGGTCGGTCCATATACATTGAACAGGTCGATATCCGGCAACTCTTTTAACCATTCGAAAAGTTGGCCCGGTAACGGCTCCCCCCCTATCAGCAGGGCTTTGAGTTCAGAGAGTATCGATAGTTCCCTGTCCTCCAGCATCAACTTCAGTCGGGAGGGGGTAATCTGTAAAACGTTGATGTTTTTCTCGCCCAGAAGGGCTGCAGCCCTGGCGGGGTCATTGGCTATGGCGTCGGACGCCAGAACGACTGTCATGCCTGACATCAACGAACAGATCAGCTCCAGCACGGAAATATCGAAGGTGATCGTAGTAAGGGCTAATATGGTGTCCCCCTGCGTCAGCCCGTACACGTCTGCCATGTTGCGGTTAAAACTGATCACATTGCGCTGTTCCACCATCACCCCCTTGGGTAGGCCGGTGGACCCGGAGGTGTAAATCAGATAGAGCAGGTTATCCGGCCCGGTGCAGCGTGGCGGATTTGTGGTCGGGGCTTCGGGCAGTTCATCCAGTTCGATGATAACGGCATCCGGGCTGATGCCGTCGAGTGCCCCCCGGTATTTGCGCTCTGACAGCAACACCAGACATCTGCTGTCCGCAAGCATATAGCTGATGCGGGCGGCAGGGAAGGCCGGATCGAGCGGCAGATAGGCCGCTCCGGACTTAATGATTCCTAAAAGCCCGGCCATCATCCGCTCCGAGCGATCCATTAGGATGCCGACCACATGATCCGGCCGCACGCTGCAGTGCTGCTGCAGCATGTTGGCTACCTTGTTTGCGGCCTCGTTCAGCTCCCGATAGGAGAGTTGCATAGATTCAAAGACAAGGGCGATCCTTTCCGGGTGTTCCGCAGCCCGGCGTTCAAGAACATCGGCTACGGCTTCATCGCCTTCAGCCCCTTGCGGCCGATTGAATACTCTCAGGATCAGTTCCTTTTCACGAGGGGAGAGGATCGAGAGTCCGGCAAGCGGAGCATGTTGATTCTCTATCAAGGTATCAATCAGATGTTCCAGCGACCAGGCGATTCTTTCCATCTGGACTTGGTCATATACAGACGGATCGTATCCCATTTTGAACTCGATCTCGCTCCCCGGAATTATGGAAAGTTCGAATGGGTAGTTGGTGTTCTCCCGGATTTCTGCTTTGACAATATCAAAACCGCGTTCATCCGATCGCTCGTCGGTGGTAATTCGCTCATCCAACGGGAAGTTCTCAAAAATCAGGATATGGTCCAGCATGGCTTGTTTCAGGAAGCTCTCTGCCTGAATGTCGGCAAGGGAACACCAGTGGTGGCGTGAAGCGGCGAGGGTCTCCGCCTGGTGCACTTTGAGCAATTCGGAGAACGTTACGCCCTTACTGAGCATGATGCGTACCGGTACGGCGTTGATGAAGATCCCCACCATCTTTTCGATACCCGGGAGCTCATCGGGGCGGCCCGACACCGTGGCGGCAAAGACAGCTTCTTCCACGCCGTTCAGGCGGCAGAGGAGAATGCCCCATAATGCCTGCAACAGTACATTCAGGGTCACGCCGTTTGCGGCTGCTAAAGTTCTCATAGAGTCGCTGATTTTACTGTCCAGCCGGAAGTTGCGGTTCCCCCAGTCGGCTTGCGCCGGTTCTCTGTGAGGGAAACGGGGTATCCCGGCAGTTTGGGAATAGCCTCCTATATACTCCTGCCAGAATCTGCGTGAAGCCTCCTGATCCTGCTTCCCGATCCATGCGATATATTCGGAAAAGGGGACCGGTTCCGGCAGTTTATGACGCCCTCCCAGCTTAAGAGCCGTGTAGACCTCCAGCAGTTCCTCCTGCAGAATCCCTGCAGACCAGCCGTCAAGGATGATGTGGTGGTGGCTCCAGACCACCTCCGCCTCGTCATCGGCAAGTGAGATGACCTTCACACGCGTCAGGGGATCCTTGGCAAGATTAAACGGCGTCGCCCGATCCTCCTTCTTAAGGGAGACGATCTTTGCCTCAGCGTCCCACCTGGCCAGTTTTCGAAAATCAACAGCAGCGAAGTCTATCCGCCACTGTTTCAGAACGATCTGCAGCGGCCGGGGAACATCCCTGTGCACAAAGATGGTTCTGAGGACATCGTGGCGTCTGACCAGTTCTTCCCAGGTTGCACGGAAAATGCCCGGATCTAAATCCCCTCTGATACGGTATGAAAGTTGTTCGAAATAGGCGCCGCCGGGATCGTGGAGGGTATGAAAGAGCATCCCCTCCTGCATGGGAGAAAGTGGATAGATGTTTTTGACATTGCCCTTGGAAATCATGGGATGGATACCTGTGGTTCACTTATTTCCCGGTTTCGCATAGCGTCGGGGAAAAGGGGGTGACATTGTCAACCCCAACGACCTGATTGATCCCTTTCTGGGCGCTACTCCAGGATTTTTCATCCCTTCTGGCCAGGCAGCGAAGGAATTTAACGATATCTTCATTACCAAATATGGCCCTCATCAGGCGAACCTGTACGCCGGGATCGAATTCATGCCCCACCTCTACCTTAACCATGCCCCCAATCCGTTCTGCCACAAGAAATTCCGCATAATTAACAAAGAGATCCCCTTTGATACCCTGATAGTGGAACAGCGTGCCGATAGCGCTCCTCATCGGATCATTGGCAAGTTTGCCCAAAGATAGCGGCATCACCCTATCGGGGCCATTAAAAATGCGTTCCTTGGTGAGCTCCCCGGATGCCAGCCTGACCTTGATCGTTTGAGGAAGGTATATATTGTTCTCCTTGATCAGTTCATCCACGAAGTCGTCCCAACTGCTTTTTGAATAGTCCCCCTCAATCCTGATCTTGACCTTGATCCCACGCATACAGGAGTCTACCTCTGCCGTCGGCCTGGATGTCTCGCAGATCGCTGCGGAGGTGCGGAACAATGCGAGGGCGCGGTGATGGCCGTCGGTCAGATAGATGCCACCTCCAGGAGCAACTACGGCGCGCAACGGTTTTTCCTGCAAAACCTGATTACGCAGTGCAGCCTCATCCCTGATATTCTTGAATTTCATGAGTTGGTTGGCTTCGGAAGCGGCATAGCCAGCTGCCGGTTGGGTTGGATGGATATCGAGCACCGATACTTCGGTAAACTCCGCACCTCTGGCGAAGTTGCCGAAAAAGGTGATAATCAATAGTAAACAGACGATTGTTAAACGTTTCATGATGCTCTCCTTCAATGAAATAAAAACACTTGTTGTCGAGTACCTTATGTCGTTTTTAGCTTCCCTTCACGAAACTGGTCCTCGAAATAGGCACGGACTTTTTTCGGATCGAAATCCAGGAAAGTCCCCCCTGCTTCGAAATGCTGAATGAACACCTTGCCAACCGCATAGCTTATGGCGGCGTTGATTGCCGGCATTGCCGCATAGCTGAAGATTCCGAACAACGGAATCATCTTGATAAAGGCGCCTCCTCCTAAATATCCCGCACTCACACCACCAATGAGACCGGACACCGCCGCCTTAGATTGTTGTTCCTTGTAAGGAATGCCATAGTGCTTGGCAAGTTTGTGAACCATCAACATCTGCAAAGTCATCATTGCCGCCATATCAAGAAGCGGGATGGGCACAACCCCCGCCCCGGCAGAGCACAGGGTGTAGTTCCTGACAATGTTTAAAGCACTCTTCTCCTTGTCGGTTTCCGGATGAACTATAATCTCGGCGGGCGGTTCGAGCGCCTCAACTTTACTTACCAAGGGAGGTAGAATCGATTCCTCGATAAAGGTTTCGGCAGCATCTGCACTCATCTCTGAAACCTTTGCCGGCTCAACGGCTTCATACACCCTTTTTCTGGCCCGCTGAATCTTTTGCCCCTTTTTAGTCGATTCAGTCATCTTGTACCCTCCTTTAATTCTATGTTTGTGAAATATATATCCCAAGAATATCACGCACGTACCGGTCGTAATCGTCCCGGGCCTGACTCTTTCGAAATGAGGAAAAGACCGTTTTTCCGGCGGCCAGGGCCTTTGAAAACTCGCTGCTCGTGCCGATCACGGTTAAAGGCAGATGAGCATAGCGATGACGCAGGGAATCGAGCATATCCATTGAAACCTTTTCTCTCCGGTCATGCCGCGAAAAGAGTATTCGTATCTCCGGTATCTGCTGACCAAAAGTGTCGCGAATGGATGCAACCTCGTTCAGAGTTATCTCAAGCCCTCTCATCGAGAAGGCATCGCTCCCGACCGGGACGACAATCGCGTCAGCCGCGCAGATTGTGGATATCACGGCTATGCCGAGCGATGGGGGACAATCGATGATTATGGTGTCGTAACCGCACGCGGTGAGCGCCTCGCAGACTCCTTTGACAGCTTTCTTTTGAGAACCGATTGATTAGGCTCGCATCCAGCAGGGCGTTTTCCAACGATGACGGAAGTAACGCCAGGTTCTCTCGTATCTGCTTTAGGGCGTCCGGAATAAACTCGCGCGGGTTCTGCCAGACATCGTAGAAGATCGGATCTCCTTCATCAGGAGCAGCATTGAAGGCAAGCGTCGAAGAACCTTGCGGGTCAAGATCAAGAACGCACACCTTGAAACCATATTGGGCTGCGCGCACTGCGGCGCTGATTGTGGCCGTGGTCTTGCCGATGCCGCCGCGCATGGTTATGTGGGCGATTACTCGAGGTTGATACACAACCCCCCGTTCTTCTAGAAATCTCCGGACAGCCTCTGCGGTCGCACCTTTAGTGGCGGAGGTAAGAGAAATGGTGCGCCCGGACCCCAGGAAAGATTCTACGGCCTCGACGGATACGCCGGCTACGGCGGAGAGTTCTCGAGTGGTTAGCGGAGTTGCGTGCGGGGCCTCCTGTTTCATGAGTTAAGTCCCTCCAGAAATGAATCCAGTTGATCAATATCAAGACCGTCATAACTGATGTCGCTAGGCGAGATTACCACCTCATCCCTTCCCATGCAGTGGGTGATCACCTCACGCAGATTCTTGATGAAGTCGTCCACAAGTAGCCGGGCAGTTTCAGTTGCAATCAGTCGTCGGTCATAGCTGAGATTGAAAGAAAACTCTCCCCTCAAAACCGAACATGTGAAATCCAGGTCGAAGGAGGACTCAATATCCGGCCCCACATTGTCGCCATAGGGTTCGCAGGCCGGAGTAAAAGGCCCGCCGCCGAAGTCGGCGTCAAATGTTCCCAGGTAGTTGAAGCTGATCCTTGGCAATAGCGGCAGTTCATAGCCCTGCTTAAGTCTGTCCGGGGTAAGATATTTAAGCACGCCGTATCCCATTCCACAGTTCGGGACGGACCGCACCCCTTCCTTGACTACCCGCAGGCGGTACCCTGTGTCTTCACGCTCCACCACCTCCAGAAGATGTGGGAAAAGAGTAGTAAACCAACCAACTGTGCGGGTTATGTCCAGTCCGTCGCCGCTATCCTCCCGCCCGTGCCCTTCCATTGTGATCAGATGACGTGACGAACCGGTCCATTCCCGTAAAGCCAGCGCAAGGGAGAATAGCAATAGGTCACGGGTGTCAGTGCCGTAAGCTCGGTTGGCATCCCCAAGAAGCAGGGAGGTTTCCTCGGGTGTCAACATAAACTTTGCTTCGTCCATGTCACATGAGTTCCCCCTTTCCCGAACCGGAGGAAGCGGAAGCGTTTCCGCTCCGCTTCCGGCAACTCTCTGCCAGTATTCCAGTTCATTCAGCAAAACTTGGCTTTCGGCATAAACGGCAAGCTTTTCGCTCCAATTCTTGAACGAATCGCTTTTGGATGGCAGCCTGAGCGGCTGTCCCTCAGTCAAGGCTCTGTATCCGGCAATCATGTCCTCCGCAAGGATTCGCCACGACACGCCATCCACCACCAGATGGTGAATCACAATCAAAAACCGGTCGCCCTCCGGCAGGCGATAGAGTGCACAAGCCAACAGTGGCGGTACCGAGAGATCGAACCCCGCCTGCAGCGAAGAAGCATGGAGCTCCATAACCATATGCGGGTTGGAAACAACCGACAGATCAACCAGCTCGAAGCGGGGCGGCGGACTCAACTGTTGTAACTCCTGCCGCCAGCCGTCAGCCTCCCGGATGAAAGATGTGCGCAGGCTGTCATGATGTTCTACCATGGCGGTGATAAGCGTTTGCAGGGCTTTTGCATCCAGTCGTTCCCTGGAGCCAAGGAGGATCGCCTGGTTGTAGTGGTGCAACCCTGTGGCATGTTCCGTAAAAAACCACTGCTGCACAGGGGTAAGGGGAACCGTCCCGGTAACCGGCGACTGATTGACGATCCGGAACGATGTTTCGACCCTGCTCGCCAGACCGGCCACCGTGGGGAATTGAAAGATATCGAGCATTTTGGCCTTCAACCCAAGCTGCTGAAGCCTTGAAATGACCTGGATCGCCTTGATGGAGTCCCCTCCCAGGGTGAAATAGTTGTCATGGATACCGACCTTGCCGCACCCTAGCACCCCTTCCCATACCTGGGCCACCCTCTGTTCCAGTTCATTGAGCGGGGGTGCGTATTCAGTGCCCAGATCAAGAGCGGCCAGTTGCCCGGAGCGCGGGTCGGGCAAAGCATCGTAGTCGAGCTTTCCGTTCACGGTAAGGGGCAATTTCCCCAGGGGAGTAAACCAGGATGGTATCATATAATCGGACAGTTGCTTCGCCAGGTGCTCGCGAAGGTCGGTAAC
>SESC01000807.1_pt1 | contig 10873 bp, 7 predicted proteins | sample 3171431 | NCBI WGS metagenome assembly SESC01 (sample SAMN06051868, study PRJNA518727) | freshwater metagenome | biome: subpolar coniferous forest; feature: holomictic lake; material: water; isolation source: holomictic Lake 227, 8 m depth | place: Canada: near Kenora, Ontario | collected 2014-07-08... | reverse complement strand
GCGCGGAAAATTCAGCCTCCACCGGTACATGAAGTGCGGTTGTGGTGTCTGCGGTTCCTGCTGCATCGACCCCTCCGGGCTCCGCGTATGCAGCGACGGACCGGTATTTTCGGGTGAAAAGCTGCTGGATAGTGAATTCGGGAACTATTCGCGCGACGGATCTGGAAGAAGGAGACCTGTGTAAAAAATCCTTAATGAAGTCTGGTTGACTATTTCCAAAGTTTACTGGTATGGGTAACTAAAAAAGGCCCACATCTACGTAATTTGATTCATTTTATTCAATTTAAGCCCGAATAACAAAAAGAAAGTTATTAATAAAACCACAAAGGATTTTAATCTGAACCTATACGAAAGACGAATTCCATAAGGGAGTATAGGTATGACAAACGGAGAGGTGTAAAAAAATGGTATTTCATCCCCCAGTAGCCATCGTTGCGAAAGCCGGTGACGCTGGTAAGTACAAGGTAAGCCTTCCGGCATGGAACATGGTAATGCGTGGTTTCATGTCAGGGGCTTACATCGCCATGGGTGCAGCCCTAGCAACGGTCTGTTCAACTGGTATTATGGCAACTGATGTTGCGCTGCGCTACGGTACGGCTAGTGCAGGGTTCTCGCAGCTCATTCTTGGTGCGGTGTTCCCTGTCGGACTTATCATCACCGTGTTAACTGGTGCAGAACTCTTCACTGGTGACGCAATGCTCGCCCCGATGGCAGCATTTATTCACAAGGTCAGCTGGATGCAGGTCCTCAACCTGTGGGTCTGGGTCTATATCGGGAACCTTATCGGCTCTCTGGTATTTGCTTACATCATGGCATACGGCCCCTTCACTACCTGGGACGCAGCCGGAGCTGCAACAGTAACAGCGTTCGGTACGAGGGCGATAGCTATCGCGTCGGCGAAGGTAAGTTATGTGGGTGTCGCGGGTATGTGGTCCGCATTCCTCAAGGGAATCGCCTGTAACTGGCTTGTCAACCTCGCTATCCTGCTCGGAATTTGTTCTGACGACATGGTCGGGAAGTTCTTTGGGATCTGGTTCCCGATCATGGCCTTCGTTTCCAGCGGTTTCGAACACTCTGTCGCGAACATGTATTTCATCCCCGCAGGGATCATGACACAGGGATTCATCACTGACCCGACCAAGATAAATGCCGGGCTCAACTGGGTCACTATGTGGACGAATAATATCATTATCGTCACCATCGGTAATATCGTCGGGGCGTTATTCTTCGTCGGTGTGATCTACTGGGTCGCGTTCAGAAAAGAGATCGCCGCGTTAAAGTAGAGTAAACCCGGATGAAAATCGGAAATATAACTGTGAGGATATCGATCGTCGCGCTTGCGGTGGTCGTTCTCTTCGCAATTCTTTTATCTTTTGCCTATATCAATTCGGGCGAGACAAGGTTGCTGTTATTCGGCATTCCCGGGGTGTTACTTCTCCTCGTGATACCGATGGCACTCAATTACATGAGCCAGAAGCAGTACCAGGAACTCGTCCCGGAATATGAAAAAGAGGCAAGGCCGGTCCGGATTAAGATGATTAACAAAAGTATGATGGGACAGGTCGTCAGGATCGAAGGTGTCGTGGAACGTACCTATTTCCAGTTCCTCAACCGCCCGCAATTCCTGGTCGGCGACAGGTCCGGTGAAATATCAGTAAAGATGTTCACCAGTCCCGAAGAAACGATCAAAAAGGATGACGTGGTTGAGGTGCTTGGGACGATCATACAGCGGTACATATTCACCGGTGAACCTGTGGTAAACTGCGTCTCAATCAGAAAAATTCCCAAAAAAATCGAGATTAAGAAGGATTCCTCAAAAAAGGAATAATCCTTTCTCGAGCTTGATTTTGCAATTTGTTTTTTTTCAGAACCCTGTATCCAGCCCGTCATATGCGGAAGGGCGGTGCTGCAGGTTCAGTTCATCAACATAGTCCTCGAAGAGGTGAATCCTTGTACTGACCGGGAACGGGATCCCAATTGTGCTGATGATCGCTTCACCGCGGTCGAGGGTCTGGATCTCGGTGTCCATCCGTGAGAGGTCCTGTTTTGCACTCCCCGCGATGATATCCCGGTCACTCCGATCGCCGAGGCCCATCACGACAAAGGTATTGATCTGGGCAAGCACCCGTGCATCGATGTTCTTCGGCTGCTGGGTGATGACACAGAGACCTACTCCGAACTTCCTTCCTTCCATTGCACATTCACGGAATGTGCGTGTGCTTGCACCACCAGCACCAAGCACACGCTGGGCTTCCTCGATGGTGATAAGCACTTTTCCCGGTCCTTTTTCTCCCTCGCAAAGTCCGAACTCTTTTGACTTCTCCTGGTGGAGGTCCATGATCTTCCGCGTGATCACCGAGAGGACAAACAATTCACTCCGTTCCCCCATACGCGGTATATCAATTAGTACCACGCGGTTCTCGTGGAGACGCGAGAGAATTTCGGGGACCGATGAACCGTTTTCGCGGAAGAACTCCCTGTTCCTTCCGACGAGGTTATCAAGGCGGCGTTTCAATACACGGATAGGTCCACCCTTCGATGTCCGGATTTTATAGGCGATATCCTTGTCCTTCCCGCCCATCGAGATATAACTGGTCTCCGTGAAGCTTTCAGGGTCGACCCCTGCGAAGAACCTGATCACATCCCCCCCTGAGAACTCCTCCAGTGCTTCGATAATATCCCGCTGCGGGCTCGAGATGTCCTCGTACAGGACATTGAGATCCTCCATCCGGAAGTCGTCCCATGCAAGGTAGAGCCGGTTCATCCCGTATTTTTTCCGGTCCGGTTCGCTCCGGATGGTGAAGATAGACAGGCCATCTTTTTTTCCTTCCGAATAATGGACGAGCCCGTACTTTTTTTCGCCTTTCGGGCTCCTTCCTCCCCCTTCCACGTACTCGCCGTGGGGGTCGATGATGAGCAGGCCGAACTTCCGTTCTTTCATGCATGAGGCACAGAATACCTTCATAAAGTTGCTTTTTCCCATACCGGTGGTGGCAAACACGCCCATGTGCTGCGGGAGGATGTCGGCAGGAATCTTCACCCTTACGTCTTCAAGAGCCCCCTGGCCGGTCCTCATCAGGCCGACTTCGATCTCACCCATCAGGTCGCGGAGGAACTGGAAGTCCTCACCTCCCGGTTCTTCAACGGGAGAGAACTTTGCAGGAAGTGTCCTTGGTTTCCGGAATTTCCCGGCCTCGTCAATAAATCCGAGTGGGACCGCTTCCACCTCGAGAAAAACGTCTTCAGAGAGTCCGTAGAACTCCTCTCCATAGGGCCGTGTGTCCCAGCGTTCGTCGGAAAAATTGCTCGCGTGGACAAGGTCGCAGACCTTTGCGAAAAACGTATAATGTTTTATCGTATCCCTTATTTTTTTAATATCGCCAACGTACACGACCGCATCGTGTGGGACGATGAACCGGTATGAAAGGACGCTGTTTCCGATCAACCGGTACTTCGAATGGTCCTTTGGCTCAATATCGCCTGAATTCGTCATGGTAATCTCCAAATATCTGGTTAAATTCCCGTTCGTCCATTCCTTCCCCGTTACATCCCCTGGTAATGTCCTGTCGTACCCGGTCAAGGATTGCGGAATCGATTACCACCGCCCGGTGTGCATCGAGCAGGGGAAACGGGTACCCGGGGATCCGCCGGTCATCGGCCATGCCGGCGAGCCTAGCGAACGTAACCCCTGCGATCTCATCAGGGGTCCCCACCGGGAGCTCGACTTTCAGAGGCATCCGGGCCTGTGGGTGCAGTTTCGCGATGTAATAGTCCCCGTGACGCCACTGGTCAAATTGGTGACGGTCTGGTATGCTGCCATCTACTTTTACCCACCATGGTGCAGTTATGCCCGCCCGGGCCGCAACCCCGGCAACGGAGGGAAGGAGCGGATAGCCCCCACCCCACGTGGCACTCGTCCGTTTTGAGACGGCGGCGATGAGGATCCCCCGCCTCTGTGCGGAACGGACCGTCTCCTGCAGGACTGAATCATGGCTTGCATGGGTGACCCGGAGGGCGCCATCAAGAAGGAGAAGGGAGTCTTTCTGCAGTGATTGGGCCTGTTCAAGAGCAATTTGGTACTCTAACGTATCGCGAAGCACCGATGCTGCAACGGAAGAGTCTTCGTTGCTTAACGGGATCCCGGGAGGCATCCCGAAATATTCCTGAAACAGGATGGGAAAATCGGGGTTGACTTCTTCCGGGCCGATCATAAAGACGGATAGGGGGGTTACAGATCGTGTCAGGCGGATACCATGTTCAAACCCGGTCTCTGCAGCCCGGACAGCTGCGATGGAAAAATTTCCCGAATCGAACACCATTGCATTACTGCCGTCGACTGCGGATATTATACCCTTCTTTTCGGGCTTGAACGAACGGAATAACTCTCTGCTGACACCTTCCGATGCCAGAAACCTGTCAACGAGGTCAGTCGGGACGGTCTTCCTGATCTTTTCGACGGTTGATGCAATCGACCATTCATATTTCTTCATGTACTGACCTCCTGCACCCGGCTCACCTGGTCAGGACCGCACTCCACGAGGAGTGTATTCGAAAATTCTCCCTCGATCTCGGGGATATGTGAGATCAGGATGATCTGCGGGAAGTATGCTTCCTGCGTCCTGAGTGCGGCGATCAGGTTGTTCCGCCGCTCCTCATCCTGGCTCCCGAATATCTCGTCAAATATGAGGAAAGTGCTTTCGTGGAGCTGGTGGAACTCTGCCAGGTACCGGCTGAGGGCAATCCTGAGCGCCACGGCGATATCGTCCTGCTCTCCACCGCTAAAACGTTCTACCGGGTAATCGGCATCGATGTCCCGGACGAAGAGATTGAAGTCCTCGTCGATGATCACCTGGTCATATCTGCCGCTCGTAATCTCTCCAAGGATCCGGCTGACTTCTGCCTCTATCCTACCGCGGATCACCTGCATGAGGTAGATTACATAGTCCTTGAGCACGGTCCCGGTGAGTTTGTGGTAATGGATTTTTTCTGATAATGACTGGTACTGCCGACTGTACTCTTCGGATCTGGCTTTCTGTTCACGGATTTTCTTCTCTTCATGAAGGAGCTGGGTCTGTCTCTCCTCCTGCCGGGCGATCTCCATGGCACACACCGAGACCCGCTCCATCAGCGTCGTTTCCTTTTCTGTTGCATCGCGTATGACGTATTCATCGAATGGATTTTGGGTAATTTCCATTTCAAGTATCTTTTGTTGTTCTTCTGTGGAGGCGAGGGACATCGCATCGCTTCTTTCTTTTGCTGTGACATCAGGAATACGGGAGATCATTGCTTCAAGCTCGAGGCTGCGCCGGTAGAATGTCTCACCTGCATGGACTTTTGACTGTAATGTGAGATAGTCGTCTTCCCTGAATGCGAGGGCCTCGATCGTTACCGTAAGGGCCTCTTGTTCCTGCAATAAAACGGCAATACGTTCTGAAATGGCGATTTTTTCTTTTTCGTTCTGTCGAACAGTCCGGAGCCGTTCGGTGAGTGTATGGAATTCGCTCCATACCGGCTCCAGGAGTTTCCTTTCCTGCTCGAGCAGGTCTGCCTGGCGTTCATCATACCCGAGTCCTGCAAGCTGCTCCTTTACTTTTGCCCGGGAAGATGCGTTCTCTTCGCTCAACGCAAGGAACCGGTTCCGCTCTTCCCGCTTTACCAGGAGTTCGGCCACCAGGCCCTTCAGGTGAGCGATCTTCTTCTCTGACTCTTCAAGAGCGGCAATCTCACGGGTCAGGGTTTCGTGGACATCAGCATCGTACCGGGTGAGACCGAGTGCTTCGATGGCCGCCTGCTCTAATCCCGCCTGCGCACACCAATCTTCTGCCTGTGCACGGAGTGTATCAACCTGGTGCAGGAGGGAGGTGTACTGTTCTTTCTTTACGTGAAGGTCTGTGATCTGCCGTTCCAGCAGGACGGCACGCACATCAGCCATTTCTTTTCCAGCTGCAATTTGTAAAAGGGCAGCGTTTGTCTCCCGGATGGTTCCATCGAGCGATGCTTCCCGGATGTTATATTCGTCTTCAATCTCCCCGTAATGAGTGCCAAGTGGCTGATTGCAGAGAGGGCATTTCCCATCTGCACCAGCATTCCTGACTGTGTCCCGGTCAATGTTGAGCTTTCGCAGTTCTTGGACTGTCCTCTCAAGAGTTGAGGTAAGTTCTCCCACTTTCCTGCTCACTTCTTCTCGTTCTTTCCGCAGAGTATTGAGTGCGGCTTCTGGATCTCCTGCTCCTGATATTTCGGATTGGAGGGCTTGAATCTGTAAATTTAATGCAGAGACATTTTCATCCCCGCCCTTTGCCTGCCTGATCCAGGTTTCCCGTTGCCGGTCGTGGTCCCTGGCGACATCCATATTTTTCTTTTCCAGCTGTTTCCGGCTGATTAGTTCGGGCACATAGCTGAGTGTTGCGAGCTCTTTTTCGTGGCGCTCCAGGGTAACTATTGTTTCTCCCACCGATTTCACCTGCACCTCAAGTGACCGGTCCTGCTCATCGAATCGTGCTGATTCTGTTTTCAGGATATGGAATTGTGCCTGTTTCTGCTGGTATTCTGCAAGTCGGGTGATACATTGTGAACGTTTCAGGAGTGGCGCTTCAAGCTCGGCAATCCGCAGGGATGCCTCACCCTGGGCCTTTAACTGGGCTTCGATTCGCACCAGCTGCTCTCTTTGGGATTCTACAGCGGTATGTAGCTTCTGGTGCTCATTCCGGAGCTTCGTATATTCTTCTTTCACCCGGCCCATGACCGTCAGCTGATCTTTGCCCTCCTGGTATTCCAGCCTCTGAGGGGCCGATGCGTCGTATTCCGCCTTCCGGGCCTCAAGTTCCTTCAATTCGCGGACCGTCCCGTCATGGTTGGCTACCCGGATCCGGACCTCCCGGCCAAGAGCTTCCCGTTTCTGGAGGCGGGCGAGGTGCAACTTTTCAGCTTCACGGAGTGTCACAAGGTGTTGCATATGTGCAACCCTCGAGGCTTCTGTCGTGCGGTGCTCTTCCCGAAGCGAAACGAGCCTGGGTGCAAGGTCCGAAAGTGCGCCGGTACATTCGCAGAGCCTGGTATCGATCGATGCCGGGTCAAGTTCCTCAAGTTTTCCCTGGAGGAGCCCCTGCTCCCTGGTTGCAGCATCAAGTTGCTCCCTGATGAGCGCCATGCTCTCGTCTCTCAGGTAGTCTATCCCGAGTGCACGGGTAAACCAGTTCTTCCGTTCACCGGTGCGGCTCTCGATCAGGGAAAGGAGGTCCTTCTGACCGGCATACACGGTATTTTTAAGGTCTGATGCCACCATCCCGGTGATCCGTTCCACCTCGATGGCAACGTTTGTCGTCGTGTCTGCAAGTAATTTTGTCCCCATGTAGATACGTGCCTTCGGGGGTGAACTCCCTTGCCGGTAGGTACGGATGATGCGGTATGGCTGCCCACCGATCCGGAAGTCAAGTGATACCTCGCACTCATCTTTCGGCCCCGCAAATGACGAGATGATAAATTCCTTTCCAATCCCGGTCCCCTGCAGCCCATATAATGAGAACAGTATTGCTTCGACGATTGTGCTCTTACCCGAGCCGTTGTTACCGACAATCCCGGTAATTCCATCCTTAAAATGGACCTCCTGGGACTGAAACCGCTTGAAATTCTTCATGATGAGGCGTTCAAGGAGCATACCTCACCTTCCTGGTACTTGCATGGCATAAATCTCCTCCATGGTGAAATGTCCGTGGAAGCATTGGTTCAGGCCTCCTGGTGAGCGGCCATTACCCTGAGCAGCGTCTCCCTGCCAAGCGTTTTCACCTGGTCCTCGTCTTTTTGCGCGAGATTTTTCCCTTTTACAAACGTTTCGAATTCGCTGATATAGTCGATTGCCCGTAGGTCCTGCTGTACCGGGACCGGGGTGTCCCCCACAACCCCAGCCCAGTGTATTTTAAGGTCGAGCAATCTCTCGCGGACCGGTAGCAGTGCTTTCTGGTCAAACGACCGTGCACAGCCGCATTCATCCGAATCCAGTACAATTCTCACCATTGCATGTGCAGGAAGGTCCCCGGCCTCAATTTTCATGGTGACCTCGCCTGGCAGTGCATCAGGGGCGATACCCCGGCAGTCCATTGTCCCGAGGTCGATCATCGGTGTATGGGGGAGGGCGAGTGGTCGGACAGAGCCTTTATCGAGGTCGATGAAAAGTCCACCCTTCCGATCCCTGATCTCACCGTAGGTGATGTATTCCATCGAACCGCTGTACCAGGCATTATCTGCCACCTGGCACTGACTGTGATAGTGCCCGAGTGCGATGTAATCGAACGCATCAGAGAGCATAGTCGTGTCGATCTCGTGTTCACCAACAGTCTGGAGCCGCTTGTCCTGGATCGTCGTCGCGAGCCCGTGGGTCACCATCACGTTATGGTGTGAATTGGAGATGTCGAGTTTATCGAATGCCTTCCTGTAGTCCTCCACGTTCAGCATGTTTGGGACCAGGTGAAAGACCGTATCCCCGATCTCAACACTTTTTGCAACGAACGAATGTGCTGTGGTAATACGGGAAGGGTGGTAGGCCAGGACTTCGAAGGGGGAAGTAGTGTACCGTGTCTTCACCATGCTGTGGTTTCCCGCGATAACCACGAATGGGACCCCGGCCGCATGGAGTCGCTCGAGTGCTTCGAGCACGGTGGTATAGGCCCGGGTCTTCGGCTTCACCGTGTCGAAAAGGTCACCGGCGTGGATAAGTACGTCGGGTTTTTCCAGAACAATGCGATCAATCGCCGACAGGAAATTTTCGTACATTAATTTCTCGCGGAGGTTCATCCCGCTTTCCGGGTCGAGACGGTTGAAGGCAGCGAGGCCGAGATGGGTATCGGCGATATGGATGATCTTCATCTATGATTCTTTTGGACTGGTGTGGGATATAAGCTGGTGGGGGATGCGCGGGGTGAAAGTGACATGGTGGTATGAGGAGGTATTACGAAATCTATGAGTCCCAAACACGCCTGCCTTCCTTAACGACATCATACCGCTCCACAATAGCCAACCGGGTGAGCGATCGAATTGCAACCCCTTAGACGATTTAGTGGGATCCCTGGAACGGATATCCCGGGAAAAAATGGGTGGTTCAACCCCATCTTTGGAAATCCCTACTTCGACCGCTTAAACGTATCAATGGCTATATCCGACGGGTTGTCAGTGTTCCTGTAGACCAGCTGTATCTCGTCAGCAGATATGACGACCCCGTTACTGAACCCGTCCGGGTATTCAACGGTTTCGATGGTTTTTCCATCCCTGCCAAAGACACCGGCAAACTCCTTGGTCACCGGGCTCCCGTTTATCACGTAGTCAATGTGGCCTTTGAAAAGCCGATCAGCCTGTCCGGTGACATTCATGGTCATTGTGCCCTGGATAACCTGGTACCCGGATGTTGTTTTCATGTAGCCAATTGAAATCCCTGACCAGTTCCCGACAATGCCAGGCATCACAGAAGCAGAAAAGGTGACCCCGGGGCTGGTCGCTGTTGACCGCCACAGCGAGTCGATGACAACCCTGGACGGGTAGACATTGTCCCGGAAGGTGAGCTCGATCTCGTCAGCAGATAGTATTACGCCGTCACTAAACCCGTCAGGGCTCTCCACGGTCTTCAAGGTCTTCCCGTCAGGCCCGATAACCCCTGCAAGGTTCTTGGTTACCACGGTTTTATTCAGCAAAAACGTGACCTGTCCCTTGAACAGGCGGCCTGTCTGTTCGGTGACGTTGAGGCCCAGGACATCACGGGCGACCTGGTACCCTGATGTATCCATGTAGCCCAGCGATGACCCGTTCCATTTGCCGAGAAGGCCGGGCATCGGCTGAATGGCCGGGGTGGCCACCTTGTTGGAAGCGGTTGACCGCTTAAGGGAATCGATGGTGATGGTGGACGGTTTGGCCTGGTCTCTGAAGATAAGTTCTATCTCATCAGCGGATATGACAACCCCGTCACTAAATCCACCCGGGTACTCCACGTCCTCGATAGTCTTCCCATCGGCACCGAGAACCCCGGCAAACTCCTTCGTTGTCAGGGTCCCGTTTTCCGGGAAGGAAAGTTGTCCTTTGAAGAGGCGGTCTGTCTGTTCGACAACATTCATCCTGATGACCTCCTCAGTGGCCTGGTATCCGGATGCATCCACGTAACCTCTTGACATTCCAGTCCAGTTCCCGACAAGGCTGGGCAGAACCGTGCCGGCCGGAGTTGCAGCCGGGGTGGCAGTCGGCGTAGCTGCAGGTGTTGATACCTGTGTAGTGCATCCGGTAGCCAGGACAAATGCTAGGCACAGACACACCAGTAATACCATGAATTCCCGTTTCATTTTCATCATCAATTCTCTCTTTTGTTAAATTGAACGATGTTATCCTATTATTTATGTGTTTTTTTATAATCTTATCAAAACGGAATTTCAGGCGTTGAGTTGGGCATCCGCTCGTTTTTTAATAAACCAAAAAAAATTTCTGGCAGGAATTCTGGTATGTTTGTACTGAAATTTGCCTGTCAGATACCACCCTGAAATAACATCTTAGCTCAGTTGGGGGCCGGCCACCCTACAGACCCCCTGTACTTACCAGGCTGAACATAAAAAAATTCCAACTCCATAAATGCCCCAGCCAACTGATACGCACTATACCGCAACAGAATTGCTTTCCTGCACCCACTATCCGGGAACATGGATTCGATATTGATAAATTTCTTAACCAGCTTGAGGCTCATGTTTTGCTTCGATCATCTTGTCCACTGCTGCCAGGAAATTATCATAGATCTGCTTCTTGCGGAGGTTCATCCCGCTTTCAGGGTCGAGGTGGTTGAAAGCGCCGATCTCCATTCCCCTCGGTGACCTACATGTGATACGGGGAAAATTTGACTTCGGTA
>SESC01000803.1_pt1 | contig 10930 bp, 8 predicted proteins | sample 3171431 | NCBI WGS metagenome assembly SESC01 (sample SAMN06051868, study PRJNA518727) | freshwater metagenome | biome: subpolar coniferous forest; feature: holomictic lake; material: water; isolation source: holomictic Lake 227, 8 m depth | place: Canada: near Kenora, Ontario | collected 2014-07-08... | reverse complement strand
TCACCTTAAACCTGAGTTTGTATTTTTCAGCCAGGAATCCGGCCGCTGTTTCTACAATATCCCTGAAATTATCCCGGTCGGAAAAAGAATCGGCCAGAAAAAAGTCGGAACTTTCTATTATGACCGCGTAGCCGCCGGCTTTAATAAAGTCCGGCAGGGAGCGCAGGCAATCCAGCAGCGCGTCCCAGTTATGCCCGAAATACGCCGGAAACTTCAAACCGGATGCCAGGGCGGCAAGCAGGTCCGCTTTATTCTTAATTTTAGTTCCGTCCAAACGGAGCGTAAAATAACCAAGCGGAGAAAATAGTTTTTCTATTTCCTCCGCTTTCAGATCTTTTCCTTCAAGCCTCAGAAAAACTTCCCGGTCCGAAATCGCGTCGCGGGGGTCCATGCTCCTCTCTTCCTTCAGGGAAACCGCTCCCTTCCGGCTAACCTGTGTCTACTCAAAAGTTGATAAGGCGGAGGTCTCGGCGAGACATTTCCCATCGTTCTAGTGCAACTTTTAATGTCTCCCCGGCGACCTGCCCCACCGTGAAACTGGGGGCGGAAGCCGGGGTCCAGTGCAGTCTGTATTCATGGATTCCGGCTTTCGCCGGAAAGACGACTTGGTTTTACGTGGGCTTTTGGGCGTCTAACCTCTCACCACAGTTAATTGTATAAAATGCGCGTAATGGTCCGGAGTGTAGTAAAGTTTTTCGCCTCCACCCATGACCACGCGCTCCGAGCCGCGCTCGCCCATATCGGGTGAAACCTGATAGGTTTGGCCATTGATTACCACCTCATGCGGCGCGTTGCCGGTCAGGAGCGTATATTCCTTGTAGAAACCGAGGGGCTGCTGCGGCAGCTGTCCTTCCTTATTCTTAAAAATAGAACCATCCTGGGAATAAGGCAGAGGCACGTTGTTGTAAACATCACTGACAAGTTTAAGTATCGCTCTGACACGCGCAGCGTCTTCTACTTTAGGAGCCAGGTCGCGGCCAGGCTCTATGACCTTTCCGCTTTCAGAAAAGAAAGGTGCGGCTTCTATTTTTTGGCCGGCGATTATATCCCGGATGTCGGGGGAAGGGGCGATAGCGAAGAGGAGTTCAACCGCTGATGTCGGCTTTAAATCATTTGCGGAAGCGGTCCCTTTGACCCGGGGATCGGCGGCTCCGGCGAAGTTTGCCAGCGAGAACAATAGCACGGCATTCAACAACATCGCTTTTATTTTGGGCATTAATCATCCTTGATGTATATATTGTGAAAGCATATATATTCTATACGAATTCAGGATGTTGGTCAGGGCCTTAAGGCCCACTCCGGCATGGGCCCTAAGGGCAAAAGCGCCGGGTTTCAGAATTCTGAAACCCGGCGCTTTTAGTGAATAGTGGCGAGTGGTTAGTGACTGCACATCGGCAAAACGTCGCGTTAGAAATGTAAACGCAGAATTAAGACAGATACATTTTGGAGTGGGTGACGGGGGATCTGGGTTAGCGAAACCGTACCGGAGCTCGGCGCTTGCATAAGCGCGCCGAGCGAGGTCCGGAAGGGTGGGCACGGTGTGCCCCGACCCTGTTTTCGCGTTCCAGGCCCACGGCAGGACCCGCGAACCATTAGGCGATGAATGATTAGCGGAGGCGTTGGGCTGCCGCGCTGATTTGACTATTTACATCAGCTCAGCCACCAGGCCGGCCAGTTCGCTGCGCTCGGTCTTGGTGAACGTCAGGTGACCATAAAGCTTCTGCCCCTTGAACCGGTCCACGATATACATCAGACCATTAGAGGCGATGTCCAAATAAGGATTATCTATCTGGTACGGGTCCCCGGTGACAACAACCTTGGTCCCTTCTCCAGCGCGTGAGAGGATAGTTTTTATTTCGTGGGGCGTCAGGTTTTGCGCGTCATCCACTATCATGTATTGCTTAGGGAGCGAACGGCCGCGGATATGCGTTACGGACGCTATCTCAATTTTGCCGTTCTGCAGAAGATACTCGAATTTCTGCATAGCATCGTCCTGATGACGCTTGTCCATGATGAATTCCAGATTGTCATAAATGGCACCCATCCAGGTGGAGAGCTTCTCTTCTTTGGTGCCGGGAATAAAGCCAATATCCTTACCGACCGGAACGATCGGGCGGCAGATGATCAGCCGCCGGTAAACATTTTCTTCCACCGCTTTCTGAAGTCCGCAGGCAAGCGACATCAGCGTCTTTCCGGTGCCGGCCGAACCTATCATCGTCACCAGTTTAACGCTCTCGTCCAGCAGCAGGTCCATGGCGCATCGCTGCTCTTTATTCAGCGGCCTGATGCCCCAGGGAGAACTCTCGGGATTGAGCATCTTTATCACCGAAGTGTCTCCGGGCGACACGCGTCCCATGGCGCTCTTTTTGGGGTCTTCCTTGGCCTTGAAAACAACGAATTCATTGGCCACGAGGTCGGCGTCCGTGTTTTTGGCCGTCTTCTCCTTGTAAAACTTGTCCACGAAATCGGCGCTCTTTTCCACGGTGACCAGGCCGGGGTAGATCTCATCCACCTTAACTTTCCCGGATTCGTAATCTTCCGCGTTGACGCCCACCGCTTCGGCCTTAAGGCGGAGGTTGATATCCTTGGTCACAAGAATGGCGCTGTGTTTTTTCCCGTTATACCAGAGGGCGGAGTTCAGAATTCGATTATCCATCTGCTGAAGGAGAAATTCCTTGGGCAGGACCTGTTCGTGATCCAGGTCTACGATAAGCATGCCGCCGTTCTCCATCTTCACGCCGGCGTTAAGCTTTCCTATCTTGCGCATTTCGTCCAGACGCCGCGAAACTATCCGGGCCGCCTTACCGCGCTCGTCCGCTACGGATTTAAAGGTATCAAGCTCCTCAATAACAGAAATCGGCACAACCACGGTGTTGTCTTCAAATTTAGTGAAGGACATCGGGTCGTGGATTAGCACGTTGGTATCTAAAATGTAGAATTTTTTCATTTTTTAAGGTCTCCTGGCGATGTCAGGTTGTTAAGGCCGCAGGCTGTCAGTGATATTCATTTCCCGCCTGATACTACTCCTGCCCGCAACCTATCCGCCTTTCAGCCACAATTCTAGCATAAAACACGGAAATCAAGAAATTTACAAATTCCCGCCTAAAAATTGTAATATATTATAAATCTATCCAATACATATAACCTAATGAAAAAGATTTCACTCATCCTGCTTTTTACCTGTTCCCTTACCCCCTTCGCGATGGGCCAGGCTGCCCCCGTCCCCTATGTCGGGGCGCCGGCCTCCACTGAAGCTTTTAAGATCTCCGACCCCGCCGGACTGCCCGGCATGTCCGGGGAAGCCGAGCCCGCGGCCCCGGAAGCCGGCCCCGGGAAAGGGCCCTGGGAAGTGGGCGCCGTGGAAGTCAAAGGTAATATCAATGTAAAGTCCAAAGTCGTGATCAAAACCGGAAAGGCAAAAAAGGGCAAGCTGTATTATCAGGATTTCGTGAATTCCGACATTTCCACCGTACTGGGCCTCGGCAGCATGGAGAAGGTCTCCGTGGATATCGCGAACATAAACAACAAGCCGGTTGCTGCCAAGTTTCGCGGCGTAACTAGTTCCTCCAGCGCGGTGACGGTAACCTATATAGTCTCCGAAAAATTCATGATTAAAGAAGTGAAGATCGCCGGCGCGAAAGAGCTTTCCAAGGGAACCGTCAAGAACGAGATGAATCTTAAGGAAAAAGACTTCTTTGACGAACTGAAGATTCGCGAGGATATAACAAAAATCACCGATAAATATCACGAGAAAGGCTATATAGAGGCCAAAGCCGATTACGAGGTCAGCTACGCCACGGCCACCCACACCGCCAGCCTGACCGTCAGCGTCACCGAGGGCAAGAAAGCCAAAATAGCCGAGGTAACGCTGGAGGGAGTGACAGCTTTTAAAACCAAAAAGCTGGTCAAGAAAATGAAAAACCGTCCCAAAAAGATCTATTCGCCCCAGGACCTGGAAAACGATTTCAAAGAAATGGAAACTTTCTACAAAAACACCGGCTACAGCGAATTCAAACTGGAGAGATCATCAGTCACCTTCAACGAGGACAAAAGCCGCGTGTCGATAAAAGCGGTCATCAACGAGGGGCCGCGCCAGCATTTTGGCGTGACGCTGTTCTCCGGCAACACCGTCTACCCGTCAAAGGATCTGCTGGAACTGCTGGAATACCGGCGCGGGAAGCTGTTCAACCAGGAGAAATTCGACGATTCCATCAGAGCGCTGCAGGACAAATACGCCGATAAGGGCTACCTGAAAGCCCTGCTTAAACCTGACAAGGTCGCGAACTTCGCCACCGGCGAGCTTGATATAACTTTCACCATCACAGAGAATAACCCCATTTATGTCGGTAATATAGACGTCGAAGGAAACAAAGCCACCAAAACCTATGTCCTGAGGCGCGAGATCGTGCAGAAAGAAGGCGCGATATTCAGCTCAGGCAAGATCAGGCGCAGCCAGGAGAAATTATTCAACCTGGGCTTCCTGGACGACGTCGGCATAGCTATCAACCCCACGCCCGACCCCGACAAGGTAGATTTGGTTTTCGATATCGCGGAAGGCAAACCCGGCATGCTCACCGCCGGCGCCGGCATTTCATCACGGGACGGCCTGGTTGGAACGCTCTCGCTGCAGCACTTAAATCTTTTAGGCCGGGCTTACAGAACCTCCCTGTCCTGGAACTTCGGCAGCAGGGTGCAGGACTACGCGCTGAGCTGGTCCACCCCCTGGATCGGCGGCCACCCGACCACTCTGGGCCTTGATGTTTTTAATACCCGCCGCTATAAGCCGTACCGCGACGCGCTCTCCGCCTACACAGAGCGGCGCACCGGCGGCAAGGTTACGGTCGGCCCGCGCTTTGAGGACGACAAATACCGCCTCACCACTTCATACACCTACGAAAAAGTAAAGATTTCCGGCGTGGATCCGGAGTTCACTACCGAGCTGCCCGAAGGCACCAGCGTCACCTCATCCATCTATGTTGAATTCGCGCGCGACACCCGCGACAATGTCTGGGATCCCACCAAAGGCTCCAAGGCCTCGCTTGGCGTGGATCTGACCGGCGGCCCGCTGATGGGAGACGTCAATTACTATAAGCCCAGCTTCACCTACACCTACAATCTGAAGCTCTTCTCTATAGACGACTACCCTTTCGTCTTCGCTGTCTCAAATAAAGCGGGCTACGGCGCCGGCTTTGGCAGAACGCCCAGGCTGCCGGTATATGAACGCTATTTCCTCGGCGGCGCGGACACCATCCGCGGCTACAGCAACAACGGCCAGATCGGCCCGCTGAACGGCGGCACGATCTACGACATTTTGAACCTGGAATTTCATTTCCCGCTGGCCAGGGAAAAGAAGCGCACCATCGTACAATGGGCCTTCTTCATGGATATCGGCAATTCCTGGGACCGCTTTAACAATGTCAGCACGCGCACCGGCACGGGGGTCAACGACCTTAAAGTGGGCGCCGGGTTCGGCATACGTTTCACAACCCCGGCTTTCCCCATCAGGTTGGACTGGGGATACGGGTTCAACCACAAGGCCGGCGAACAGCTTTCCGACATCTACTTCACGCTCGGAAATCTGTTTTAGGAACCGTAGGACGGGATACTTTAGAAAACCAGAGGACTACCCGCCTAACAACCCGGCGGATCCGCCTCTGGCGAAGAGGATTGGAAATATGAAGAAGATATTTTTTCTGCTCCTTCTGTCGGCCGCGGCGCCGGCGGCGGCCCTGGAGCTCTCGCTTGAGGAGAATAAAGGCGAGTCAGGCACCGTCGGGTATGTGGATATAGACCGGGTCTTCAAAGAATACTCCGGCACACTTAACGCCCGCGAGGAATTCCTCGGAGAGATAAAGAAAAAAGAGGAATCCGTCAACCAGCGCAGGCACGAAATATATGTGATTAAGGCCGATATGGCCAAGCTAAGGCAGGAGCGCGAATTCGCCCTGACCCTGTCCTCCCTTCTCGCCACTCAGGAAAAGCTTAATTCCTCCGCGCCCGCGACCGCCTCCACCCAGGCCGCAGCTTCAATCTCAACCCCGGGAAGCGCACCGTCGGATAAAACCATTGCGTCCGTCACGGCTTCCACAGAGGCGACAGCATCCGCGCAGGCCGTCTCAGCCTCCTCCTCCGCGGCGGTCGTGGCGGTTTCCACCGCGGCGGCTCCCAAGCCGTTCGCGCTATCCAATCTGCCGGGAATGGAGAATGCTGCGCCAGACACAAAGAACATTCCGGCGGATAATTTCAAATTCTCCGTCTCCACGGCCGTGCCGGAAATAGACGCGGCCATAAGCGCCAAAGAAAATGACCTTAAGCAAAAAGAGAGCGCGCTTAAGATCTACCAGCGCCAGGTAGAAAAAGAACTGCTGGAATATGAGAGCCACAGAAGCGAAATCCTCCTGGGCCGCATTTACATCACTTTAAAAGAGCTGGCCGTCAGGGAAGAGGTCAGCGTGATTATAGACAAGCGCAATATCCTCTTTGGCCATTCGGCCGTAGACCTGACCGATAAACTTTTAAAAAAATTGGAAGAACCGCTATGAAGACCACGCCTGCAGAAATAGCCGCTCTAATCGGAGGAGAACTTCAGGGCCCCGCCGGCACTGTCATAACCGGCGCCATGCCGCTTACGCTTGCCGGTGAAACCGACCTTGCTTATCTGGAAAAAGCCGCGAATGCGGCCTGGACCGCCAACCGTCCGGCAGGGTGCCTCATCGCCCCCGAAGAAGCAAAAACTGCGCTAAAAGGGCGCGCCGGCGCCGTCATCTATGTGGGCAGCCCGAAACAGGCCTTCGCCCGGGCTCTTTTAAAATTTGAAAAGGAACTGAACCCGCTTCCCGGGCCCGGGATACACCCTTCAGCCGTGGTGGACAAAAGCGCGAAGATAGGCTCCGGCGTCCACATTGGGCCGCACGCGGTAGTGGAGGCTAACTCCGAAATCGGCGACAACGCCGTCATCTCCGCCGGCTGCTATATTGGCGCGGACTCCAGCGTAGGCGCAGGCTCAAGGCTTTACCCCAATGTCACCGTGCGCGAGCGCTGCGTGATAGGCAAAAACGTTATCCTTCACCCCGGCGCTGTTATCGGTTCCGACGGCTACGGCTATATAAATATTTCCGGCAGGCATCAGAAGATCCCACAGGTGGGGCGCGTTATAATCGAGGATGACGTGGAGATAGGCTCCAATTCTACCGTCGACCGGGCCGCGCTGGACGCCACGGTGATAGGTGCCGGCTCAAAACTCGATAACCTGGTCCATATCGCTCATAATGTGCGCATAGGCAAAAACTGTCTGATAATGGCTCAGGCGGCTATAGCCGGCTCGACCGCGATCGGCAACTCCGTTATAATAGGCGGGCAAGCGGGCATTTCGGATCACCTGACCATAGGCGACAACGCCATCGTCATGGCCAAGACCGGCATAATGTCGGACCTGGCAGCCGGGGAAGTGGTGTTCGGCCATACCGGTCGGCCCAGATCGCAGGCCATGAAGATAGAGGTTATACTTTCAAAGCTCCCTGAACTCTACGCCACGGTCAGAAAACTCAAAAAAAAGTTCCTCCCGGAATAACTCTGAATCGGGAAGCGGGAAGCGGGAAGCGTAAATAGTAAGCGATTTCTACTCTGCATATAGCTTATGGCTTAAAGCCTATGGCGATTGTTAGCGGAAAGCGGAAAGCGTAAATAGTAAGCGATTTCTACTCTGAATATGGCTTAAAGCCTAAAGCTTATGGCATATTTTCTGCCTATAGCGATTGTTAGCGTAAATCGGCAATCGTAAATCGCAGATCTTACAATCTGATAATCTTATAATCTTGAATCTTATAATCCTGAATGCGGCGAACACTGACTGATAAAGCGGTAATGACGGGCGTCGGACTGCATAAAGGCCGCCCGTCCATTGTGAATTTTCTGCCGGCCGACGGGCCGACAGGTATCCGTTTTTTTAAGCCCGACCTCACCGGCCCGATAAAGGCATCCCTGCAGAATATAGCTGCCACTATACGCGGAACCAACCTCTCGGATGGCTCCCGGATGATTTACACCGTAGAGCATATCCTTTCTGCCTGCGCCGGCCTGGGCATAGACGATCTGGACATAGTCATGGAAGGCGAAGAGCCGCCGGCGGCTGACGGCTCCGCCCTGCCTTTTGCCCAAGCCCTTAAAGCTTCGGGGCTGACGGATAAACCGGGGCAGGAAAGACATATCCTGAACCTTCGCGCGCCGGTGGAATACGCCTTCGAAAAAACTTTTTACAGGGCTGAGCCCTCGGACTTTCCCTCATTTAGAATAACTTTCACCCACGCCCACCCGCTTATCGGCACGCAAACTTTTGAATTCGCCATGACTCCGGAAAACTATATGCGGGAAGTGGCTCCGGCCAGGACCTTTGGTTTTAAAACCGAGGTAGAACAGCTGAAAGCCGCCGGACTTGCGCTGGGCGGCTCGCTTGAGAACGCCGTGATTATAGACGATGACGCTTTTTTAAGCGCCGAAGGAGGCTTGCGCTTTCCAAACGAGTTGGCGCGTCACAAGCTCCTGGACCTCATAGGGGACCTGGCGCTCACCGGCCTCGGGCTGGATAAGGTGCGCGTTGAGGCGGCTTATACCGGCCACAAGAGCAATGTAATTTTTGCTAAAATGTTAGCAGATCATAACGCTTTGCGTCATGATCGCCATAAGCTATAAGGTTTCTGCATATAGCCTATAGCCTATGGCGCGGCTGGGACAGCCGCTTATAGCAGACATAAGCCGTTTTTGCATGTTATTATTATGAACACAACTAAACCACCTGTTTACACACCCCTGAGGGTGATCTCCTGCGAGGAGATCCTTAAGATCATCCCCCATCGCTACCCCTTCCTGCTGGTGGACAAGGTGGAGATAGTTGAGGAAAATAAATTTTGCGTCGGCACCAAATGCGTGACCGCCAACGAACTTTATTTCCACGGCCATTTCCCCACTAAGCCCATTCTGCCCGGAGTACTGATACTGGAAGCCATGGCGCAGACCGCCGCCTCAATGATGATGTCCCTGCCCCAAACCCGTGGACATTTTGCCTATATCGCCGGGATAAATCACGCGAAGTTCCGCCGGTTGGTGGTGCCGGGCGACGTGCTGAAACTTTTTGTGGAAGTGATACGCTTTAAAGGAAAGATAGGTAAGCTTACGGGATCCGCCTTCGTAGGTTCCGAACTGGCTGCGGAAGCCGACTTCATCGCCGCGATAGATTAGAAGATTAGAGGACTGGAGGATTAGCCATAAAGCCCGCCGGACCCTCCGCTGATTACCATTCACTGATTTTTTGGGAGGAATTATGTCAACAAAAATACATCCCACCGCTATCGTTCACCCTTCCGCCCAGCTGGACAAGGATGTGGAGATAGGCCCCTACGCCGTCCTGGGCGAGAATGTTAAAATAGGCGCAGGCACTTCGGTAGGCCCGCATTCTATAATTGAATTTTCAGAAATCGGCAAAAACAACCAGTTCACCGGCCACGCCTTTATCGGCATGCCTCCGCAGGATTATAAATACCACGGAGAACCGACCCGCCTGGTCATGGGGGACAACAACATCGTGCGCGAGGGCGTTTCCCTGCACCGCGGCTCGCCGGTTACCGCCATAACAACCATAGGCTCCGGCTGCATGTTTATGTGCAATTCTCACGTCGGCCACGATTGCCACATAGGCAGCAATATTATTATGGTCAACTCAGCCGTCGCCGCCGGCCATGTCACGATAGAGGACAAGGCCATCATCTCAGGCCTCGTCGCTATTCACCAATTTACCCGCGTCGGTTCTCTGGCCATGCTCTCAGGCGGTTCAATGGCGAACCAGGACATTGTACCCTACTGCACCGCAAGAGGCGACAGAGCCAGGCCGGTCTGCCTTAACCTGGTCGGACTCAAACGTAACGGCGTCACACTGGAAAGCATAAAATCCGTGAAGCACGCTTTTAAGACCCTTTTCTTCGGGGGTTATCTGATGAAGGACGCCATAGCGCGCCTGAAATCCGAAAAACTTTCACCCGAGGCCGCGCATATGGTCGAGTTCTGCGAGAATTCCAAGCGCGGCGTGGCCCGCCCCCGCAGGAGCGCGGCAGAGCTGCAGCAAGACAGCGCGGCAGTTTAAAACAAGAGTTTTTTATTTTCCACCTGTAACACTGTTTTACCGCATCACTGTCGTACTGTCTTGCTGCCGCGCTGTCTTGCTATACATTATGAATAAAAAGATTGGCCTTATCGCCGGGGGCGGGGATTTCCCGCTGATGTTCGCAAAAGAAGCCAAAAATCTCGGCTACGACCTCTTTGTCGCAGGACTTAAAGGCATCACCCCGAAAGAAATAGAGCAGTACGCGGCCGCTACCGATTATTTCAGATTAGGCCAGATTTCGGGGCCGATAAATTTTTTTAAAAAGGCCGGCGTGGATAAAGCGTTGATGGCCGGCAAAGTGACCCATGTTTCTATTTTCGGCGGTATTATGCCGGACCTGCGGGCGGCCAAGCTTCTTTTTACCCTTAAGGACAGAAAGGCCAATTCGCTCCTAAGCGCCCTGGCCGGCGAACTTCAAAAGGACGGCATAGAGCTTATCAATTCAGCCACTTTCCTTGAACACCTCCTGCCCGCCCCGGGCCTTCTGGCTGGCCCCAAACCGGGCAAGGAAGCTATGGAGAATATAGAATTCGGCTGGAAAGCCGCCAAAACAATAGCGGACCTCGACATCGGCTTAACCATAGTGCTCAGGCACAGCATGGTCCTGGCCGTTGAAGCGATGGAAGGCACTGATGAATGCATAAAACGGGCTGGAGCGGTGTTGCGCGCCGGCGGCTCGGCCACAACTAAACTCCTGCCGGACATGGCGGTGGTAAAAGTGGCCCGCTCCAAACAGGATATGCGCTTCGATTTGCCGGTAATCGGCACCGCCACACT
>SESC01000801.1_pt1 | contig 10938 bp, 8 predicted proteins | sample 3171431 | NCBI WGS metagenome assembly SESC01 (sample SAMN06051868, study PRJNA518727) | freshwater metagenome | biome: subpolar coniferous forest; feature: holomictic lake; material: water; isolation source: holomictic Lake 227, 8 m depth | place: Canada: near Kenora, Ontario | collected 2014-07-08... | reverse complement strand
TGCTGTTAAGGGCGGCCATAAACCGCTCCCAATAGGGTAATGCTTTATTTTCTTTGGCATACATTTCATCGTATATGCCCAACTGTGTCGCGTAATACTGCGCACCAATATCATCGGCAGAACTTTTGTTGTTACGCACGTATTTTTCCTTATACTCTATTCATTATCGAGCTTATCGCCCTACCCAGGGGCTGACTTTCTTCACGTTTGCCGACTTATAATCACTATAAATTCAATAATAAAAGCTATAGATTTTCAGATAAATAAAAACTGGCGTGCAAACGCTTCAGCTATTGCCTACAAAAACAGCTGAAGCTATTTTACTCCACTTTTAGATTGTTACCCCAGTGAACTAAAGCTTCGCATTATGGAAGTTTAATTTCTGAAAGACTCTATATTATCTAAGAGGAACCTCAAATTATATGTGATAGCTTACCAGTACCAACCTAACTTTTATTTCCTCTCAATTCCTTATCCTAGCAAGTCCTTTGACTTATTTCCTGATAGTGGCGCATTTTCTCGCCCGTATATATTTGTCGTGGCCGATAAATAGTCACTGTTTCACCATGAATCATTTCACGCCAATGAGCGAGCCAACCCGGCATTCGACCAATCGCAAAAATAACGGTAAACATGTTAGTAGGAATACCTGCGGCTCTGAGTATAAGCCCAGAGTAAAAATCTACATTGGGGTACAACTTTCGAGAAATAAAATACTCGTCTTTCAATGCTATTTCTTCTATACGTCTTGCTATATCCAATAATGGATCATTGATGCCGGACTTATTAAGCAATTTATCACAGTGCTGCTTTAATACCTGAGCACGGGGATCAAAGTTTTTATAAACCCGATGACCAAAGCCCATCAGACGCTTTCCAGACTTTTTGTCTTTGGCCTGATTAATAAACTCTGTACCATCCCCCCCCTCTGCATGAATCTGTTCAAGCATAGAAATTACTTCCTGGTTAGCCCCACCATGACGAGGCCCCCAAAGCGCAGCAATACCTGCCGTGATTACTGCGTAAACATTAGCCATACTTGAGCCAGCAGTCCGTACAGACGAAGTACTGCAATTTTGCTCATGATCCGCATGAAGTATCAACACCATATCAATAGCACGCACAATATCGGCATCCAACTGATAATCACGCACCGGTGAAGAGAACATCATATTCATAAAGTTGCTGGTATATTTGTACTTAATAGACGGATATACCAAAGGCTCACCAATCGATTTCTTGTACGAAAACGCAGCAATCGTCCGTACCTGAGAAACCAGATTAGCCACAATTTGTATTTCTGTCGCCTCATCCAGACGATCAGGAACCGGATAAAAAGTCGACAGCGACGCAACCATCGTAGTAAGAATCCCCATAGGATGCGAACCACGCGGAAAGCCATTAAAGAAATGATGCATATCCTCATGAATAATAGAGGACTCATTCAGACGTGTGGAAAAAGATAATAACTTATCAGCCGTAGGCAGTTCCCCATAGAGCAATAAATAAGCAACCTCAACAAATCGGGAATGTTCAGCTAACTCTTCTATAGGATAACCACGATAACGAAGTATGCCCTTTTCTCCATCAATATACGTGATCGCACTCTCACAAGCCCCCGTATTGCCGTAGCCATCATCCAAAGTCACATACCCGGTTTCACTACGTAACTTGGTTATGTCTATAGCCTTTTCACCCTCAACACCCATATAGGTAGGTAATGAATAGCTCTTATCATCAAGTGTTAATGTGGCGGGTGCCAGTAATTTTAATTTATTGCTCATTTAAATACATCTCCTAGTCATCTGTTATTCATGTCTACCGATTAGAGTGGCGCAAATCTAAAGTAAATGGATATTCCCTGCTCAATTCTTCAACTGGCGGAGCCATTGCCCTAGGTAACTCATCACTGGCTTTAAAGTTCTTCAGGAAAGGCTCATCTGAAGCAATATCACGCGTAGTGGCTAAAGGCGGTCTAATAATAACGCCAGGGGTATGTCCATAATCCCAGAAACGCGTCATCCGTCGGGTTTCTGCAGCATAATCATTAATAGGAAAATCATCATAACTACGTCCCCCTGGATGAGCGACATAATAGGTACAACCACCGACTGAACGACCATTCCAGGTATCAATCACATCAAAAACCAAGGGTGTATGAGGTGCAATCGTTGGATGTAAAGCTGAAGGTGGTTGCCATGCTCTATAACGCACACCCGCAACATACTCGCCTTTTCGACCGGTGCTACGCATAGGCACACGACGACCATTACAGGCAATAATATAACGTCCTTCTGTAAAGCCAGTCACTGAGACCTGTACACGTTCCACGGAAGAATCTACATAACGAGCTGTACCCGAACTGCTCATTTCTTCACCCAGCACATGCCAAGGCTCAATGGCGAAACGCAGCTCCATATCCATACCATCAATTAAGGTGTTACCATAACGAGGGAATCTAAATTCAAAGAACGGAGCCAACCATTCCAGATCAAAAGCAAAACCAGCACGCTGTAAATCTTGAGTCACCTGGCGCAAATCTTCATGCACATAATGCGGTAGCATAAACCGATCATGTAACTCAGTACCCCAACGGACCAGATCATGTTTGTAAGGCTCACGCCAGAACCAGGCAATTAATGATCTAAGCAACACGACTTGCACTAACGACATTTGCGCATGGGGTGGCATTTCAAATGAACGCAACTCCAAAATACCTAAACGACCGGTAGAACTATCGGGCGAATACAATTTATCAATACAGAACTCTGACCGATGCGTATTACCGGTAATATCCGTCAATAAATGTCGCAATAATCTATCAACCAACCAGGGCGCTGGCACTTCGCCTTCAGGCATTTGTTGAAAGGCAATTTCCAGCTCATAAAGCTTTTCATCACGGCCTTCATCGACACGTGGCGCCTGACTGGTGGGTCCAATAAACATACCAGAAAACAGATAAGACAAGCCCGGATGGTGTTGCCAATACGTTATCAAACTACGCAATATATCAGGACGACGTAACATCGGACTATCAGAAGGCATCTCAGCACCCATAGTAATATGGTTACCACCCCCCGTTCCCGTATGTCGGCCATCTTGCATAAACTTTTCAGTGCCTAAACGACATTGTCGTGCCTGCTCATAGATAATATGCGTTTTTTCTACGAGCTCGTCCCACGTCTTTGAGGGATGAATGTTGACTTCAATAACACCTGGATCAGGTGTCACCATCAGGCGTTCAACTCGATAATCTCTAGGTGGCTCATAACCTTCAAACACCACTGGAATAGCCAAATTTTCTGCAGTCGCTTCGACAACAGAGACCAACTCTAAATAATGCTCAAGGGTCGTTAAGGGCGGCATAAAAATATGGATTCGACCATTTCTAGCCTCGACACACATTGCCGTATGAGGCACTTCGACTTGTGAGTTGAAACTATCCCCTACTTCCTGTTCAATAATTTCAGGATGCTCATTAACTTTAGCTTCGATATGACTGTATCTACGCGTCACCTCACCGTAATAATCACCTAACTCTGGCAACTCACCAAATAAACTTTGAGGCTCTTGTGAATCTCGTTTATCCGGTGCAACCCAAGGCAAACTGGCTAAGGGTAAACGCATACCCATCGGCGAATTACCAGGAATTAAAAACATGGCACCGCGTCTGAATTCCCAAGGACCACTTTTCCAGACATGATCATACCAATTCCATTTAATCGGCAGAGTAAAGCCCACTGGCTGGTCTAACCCTGTTTCCAATAGCTTGGTTAAGGTTTTACGCTCAATAGAATCCTTTAAATCATACTTTAAGGAGTCCAGATTATCTGGCAAAGTCCCTTCCTGCCATAAATGATAAAAACGATCCTCAAAGGCTGTCACAATATACTTTGATGAAACACCTAAGCGCTGCGCTACTTGAAAAATAAATTTCTGGGCCTGCTTAACGGTATGCCCATAATCTTTATTAATATCGGCTAACAATGAAGGATTACGCCACATGGGCTCATCATCTTTACGCCAAAAGATACCGTATTGCCAACGTGGAAGCGGTTCTCCGGGATACCATTTACCTTGCCCATAATGAAGCATTGCGCCTTTAGCAAACACATCACGTAAACGCATGGTCAAATGTTGTGCACGCTCACGCTTGTTTGCACCATCAGCGTGCGTATTCCATTCATCACCTTCCATGTCATCAACGGAAACAAAGGTAGGCTCGCCACCCATCGTCAGTCGGACATCATCTTCTTCCAGGCGTTTATCAACAAACTTGCCCAAAGCATCAATGTGATACCACTGTTCTTCGGTATAAGGTTTGGTTACACGTGGATCTTCATGCAAACGCTCAACCGTGTTACTAAACTCAAATTCAACTTCACACTTATCAGTCCCCCCAGTGACCGGCGCAGCACTGGCAGGATCTGGCGTACAAGCTAATGGAATATGACCTTCACCCGTCAACAAACCCGAAGTAGGATCTAAACCAATCCAGCCAGCACCGGGCACGTACACTTCTGTCCAGGCATGTAAATCGGTAAAATCCTGCTCAGGGCCTGAGGGTCCATCCAAGGCCTTGACATCAGAGGTTAATTGCACCAAATAACCCGACACAAAACGTGCCGCCAAGCCTAAATGTCTTAAAGCCTGCACTAATAACCAGGCCGAATCCCGACAGGAGCCACTGCGGATTTTTAAGGTTTCTTCGCTGCTTTGGATGCCCACTTCCATGCGAATGTTATAACTAATGGCTAGAAAAATAGCCCGATTAATATCCACCAGGAAATCATTGATAGATCGCTCAGTCTTATCGAACTCTTTAACCCATTGTTTTAATAAGGGTCCATTTTCAGTCACTTCAAGATAAGGCTGTAACTCCTTTTGAGTCATCTCATCATATTTAAACGGATATTTTTCAGCATAATCCTCTACAAAAAAATCAAACGGATTAATGACTGTCATATCGGCAATCACTTCGACCTCAACACTCAATTTTTGGCATTTATCAGGAAACACTACTCGACCCAAAATATTGCCAAAAGGATCCTGCTGCCAATTAATGAAATGATTCTTGGGTTCTATCCGCAAAGCGTAGGCTTTAATGGGGGTTCGGCAATGCACCGCAGGGCGTAAACGAAAGACATGAGGTGATAAAGATACCGGCCTATCAAAGTTGTAAATCGTTTTGTGACGAATGGCGACGCGTATGGTCATAATCTCTTTTCCTATTGCCTAATGGTAGTTTGGCTTCATTCAACAACCCACTCGCTGTTGAATGAAACTCTATGCGATATGTATAGCATTTTTTGTTCCAGATTTTAATTATTGGGCTAACTAAAAAACGATAAGCTCCCTAATAGCCTGATAACTAAACTCTATTGATGAATTGCTACTGTTATTTTGAAAATCCGATAAAGTGTCGATAGGGGGAATCTTGTTTCCAAGTAAATGACTCGGTGTAGTAGTGCATTAAAGCCAGATAACCTAATAATCCTAAAGTAACCACTTTGCGCACTTCTACACCAAAAAAGAACTCTGTTATTGCACTCACGGCATGATCACCATAAGCTTGTAACACGAATGCTAATGCGAAAGAACATAAGGGTAACACAATGAATATATTAATTTTTAATTCAGCGGCTTTACGATAAAGAAAATTTTGAGGCTGTTGATGATGCTTGTTGTAATCATGCGTAACATAGAATAAATACGCTGTCACATCATGCACCAATCTGGGCACTAAGATGGCAAAAAAGTAATAATGCTGAACATAAAAATAAAAACTGCTGATGACTAACAGAATATTAGCCCATAAAAAGCAACGCCCAAACAAAGTAGAAATATAACGCTGACAATAAAGCCCGCTTAAGGCTAATGCAGTGGAAAGTACAAAGGCGATTTGTTTAATCCATTCAGTTTGCTGAGCATCTAAGCTGTTTTTAAGAAAAATCCCAATGTAAACAAACAAACCCGCAGCCACACTTAATACCAGCAAAAGATAAAATGCCCAACCCGGCAAACGACAGACGCCACGTACCACCCCATGCTGCTGCTTTAAAACATGAAAGACGGTCCATCCAGCGACCAGGACATAAAAGGCCTGATAAGGAATAAACAAACTACCGACCCCAAAAAAAACAGCAATGGCGACCGTCATGCCAACCAACTTACGACGATAAAATCCCATATAATGAGGACTGCCTAATAGTACAAAAGTGCTTGCAAGAATATGAGGCGTCCCAAATAATATTTGGAATAATAAAAAGTGCGTGGGTTTTGTTGGTAAACTCTCCCTTAGAAAGCCGTGTAAATAAAAAACATCCGTCATTTGAATGATAAAACACAACGGAATAATGGCATACAGACTCAACAATACCCTAAAAGAAACAGTCAGTTTTCGTTCTTCAGGCATCCCAAGTGAAGTAATTAATTGTGCAGACATAATATATCCTCTCGCTTATAGTTGTTATATTTTAAAACAGAAGATAAATTAAGCTGAATTTTAAGTGTCTTAAAACATTGCTGTCACAATAATCAAAAAAGATGACCACATTATTTCAATTACATCCGCGCTTACAACAAGATTGTATAACCCTAGGTAAATTTGACCTATGTCAGTTACTCATGATGAACGATAGCCAGTATCCCTGGTTTATCCTGGTTCCTGAACTAGCCGATATTACCGAAATTTATCAGCTCAGCAGAACGGAGCGCCTTATGCTAACAGAAGAATCAAATTACCTTGCTAAAAATTTAGCGACACTCTTCTCAGCCGATAAAATGAATATTGCCGCGATAGGAAACCTGGTTCCGCAACTACACCTGCATCATGTGGTTCGTTATCAATCTGATAGAGCCTGGCCTGCTCCGGTGTGGGGGAAGTTTGCCTCTATCCCCTATACAGATGATCAACTCACCGCCACTATCACGCGCGTAAAAGCACAACTCACTTCATTAAACGACTAACTCTATGAATAAGATCCTACAAAAATGCCTTTGGCCATTTATCACATTAATGGGTGCTTTAGCTGTGGGCGGTATCGCAATTAATCGAGGCGAACCGATCAATGCGCTTTGGCTTATCACTGCTGCACTTTGCATCTACGCCATTGGCTATCGCTTCTATGCCTTATGGATTACCTCCACCGTCTTAATCGTTGATAAAACCCGCGCAACGCCCGCAGAGCGTCTGGATAATGGCCGTGATTTTGTACCCACCAACAAATGGATTGTGTTCGGACATCATTTTGCAGCTATCGCAGGCCCCGGCCCCTTAATAGGGCCCACACTGGCAGCACAATTTGGCTATTTACCCGGAACACTTTGGATCTTATTCGGCGCCGTTATCGGTGGCTGCGTACAAGACATGGTGACTTTATTTTTATCGACCCGACGGGATGCCAAAAGCCTGGGACAAATGGCACGCGATGAACTAGGCCCCTTGGGCGGAACAGCTGCCTTAACAGCCACCTTTGCCATCATGATCATTTTGATTGCCGTACTGGGACTGGTGGTGGTGAATGCCATGAAACACAGCCCTTGGGCCACGTTTACAGTCTCTGCGACCATCCCTATTGCCATGATAATCGGCGTTTACATGCGCTACATCCGTCCTGGTCAAGTGCTAGAAGCTTCGATCATTGGCGTAACCTTATTATTGCTGTCCGTTGTCGGCGGGCGCTTTATTGACGGACATGAGACTCTACGAATACTGTTTGATCAAGAAGGACTCACGCTAGCCTGGTACGTGATGGCCTATGGTTTTGCTGCAGCCATTTTACCGGTTTGGTTATTATTAGCGCCACGCGATTATTTATCCACCTACATGAAAATTGGCACCATTACCTTGTTAGCCATCGCCATTATCCTGTTGCAACCTAATATAAAAATGCCGGCCATCACTCAGTTTATTGATGGCACAGGGCCTATTTTTAGCGGTAAATTATTTCCGTTTGTCTTTATCACCATTGCTTGTGGCGCTATATCCGGGTTTCACTCCCTGGTTGCTTCAGGTACGACACCCAAGCTTCTTAGTAATGAAGAAGCTATCTGCATGATTGGCTATGGTGGCATGCTCCTGGAATCCTTTGTTGCCATCATGGCAATGATTGCAGCGACCGTACTTGATCCGGGGGTATTTTTTGCGATTAACAGCCCCGCCGGTATCGTCGGTGCAGAAGCCGTTGATGCTGTTGCCAAAATAGCGTCCTGGGGCTTTCCATTGACTGTCGAGCAAATGCATTCTTTAGCCCATGAAATGGGTGAAACTACTCTATTTGCTCGTACCGGAGGTGCACCCTCACTGGCAGTCGGTATGGCCAGTATTTTTGGCAGTGCCTTTGGAGAAGGCTTTTTGTCTATTTGGTATCACTTTGCCATTATGTTTGAGGCGGTTTTTATCCTGACGACACTGGATGCAGGCACCCGCGTCGGGCGTTTTATGCTTCAGGATATACTCGGCAATGTCTGGCCTAAAATGGCTGAAACCTCTTGGACTCCCTCCGTGATTTTCACCAGTTTTGTTGTGGTCGCTGGTTGGGGTTATTTTTTATATATTGGCGTTATTGATCCCAATGGTGGCGTTAATATTTTATGGCCACTCTTTGGTATCGCGAATCAAATGTTAGCGGCAATCGCTTTATCGGTTGCAACCGGCATTTTAGTCAAATCTGACAAGCTAAAATATGCCTGGATTACCGGTATCCCTTTATTCTGGCTAGTGACTGTTACCTCTACAGCCGCCTGGCAAAAGGTGCTTAGCGAGGATATTCGCCTCGGTTTCTTTTCTGCTGCTAATGACTTGACCGAGAAGCTTGCTAACGGCCTGTTACCCCCTGCCAAAGCTGCTGTTGCCCCACAATTAATCTTTAACCTGCAACTGGATGGCTGGATTACAATCAGCTTTGTGAGTTTACTCTGGATTATTGTTTTTGATATGTTACGGGTCAGTCTTCGACACCTGCAAGGAAAAGCAGTGCCGCCGTTAACAGAAACTCCGTATAGTCTCAGCCATTTAGTTGAGGAGAGCTAAAATATGATTGATAAACCAAAGCAAGTTAATACCTTAATGCAAAAGTTGAAAGTTGACTTACCCATTCCTACAAAAGCTGCGGATTCTCTTGTACATTTCTTTCGCACCCAATCAATCAATATTTATCCCGACTCGGTTATTGAAATTACAGACGTAATGTATATGGGGGATGAAGGGGGTATTTGTTGTGCCATAAAAATAACAGGACAAGATGAAACGGCTCTTGTAGTTTCGTTAACTCATCTTCGTTTTTCTAATACAAACCCTTTATCACCAGAAATACGGGCTTACCAAACTTTACGAACAAAGAAATTGGCAAAACGCCATTAGTGTCGTATATGTTGTTTTAAAACTTGATGGCAGAGTTTTAAAAACTTAATCTGGATAAGACTATAGTTATACTTTAGAGGTATTGATGAAAACGAGTACGATTGCAGAGGCAAAACACAATTTGTCTCAATTAATTTGTCAAGTTGAAACAGATGAGATAATTCATATAACGCGTCATGGAAAGCCGGTAGCCGTCATGTTATCTGAAGCAAATTACCAAAAACTAACACATAAAAAAAATAATTTACTTCAAGCAATTCAACAATGGCGTGAGCAACTAACCGATGATGGCGCCTTAACTGAATCAGAACTTAAAACGATACGAAATAGTAGTCAGAACCGAGCATTTTCATGGGACGAATAAGCTATTTGCTGTATAGGACTAAAAACACAGAAGTTGCATCTTCTTGGAAGGATCAATAATTTAAGGATCGGGGGGTGAAACTGTTTTAACGGTAAGAGCCCTTATCTAAATACAACTTAAACTTTTAAACAAAGGCTCCTGCTGTTCAACGCTATGGGACTAATTTTTCAACTGGGTTGGAAAAGTTATAGGAACCCATTTTGTTGGCTTCGGAACTGGTAGCGGCGACTTTAAAAATATATTTAATTCCGCTGGTTAAACCAGTGATTGTAGCCTTGGTTTTTGAAAATAATTTACTGCGCCACTCTGCATCATTTACCGGTGCAGGAGAGGGCGAAAACAGCAAGAGATATTCATTGGCATTGGCCACTGTGCCAATTTCAACGCCCATCTCACCGGGATTATTCCCATATTGCACGTTTAAAGTGGGTGCCTCTAAAATACCAACAGCCTGAGGTGTTTTTGAGAGTGGAAAGCCTGAGCTGTCTAATTTAACCAGATCAGATGCTGCAGTCAAATTCACATAGGTGCCGAGTGCAGACAGTGCATTTTCCAGCACTAAACGCAGGGCGTTCTTGTTAGCCGTGTCTTCTTTATTGCCATCTTTGCATTTAACTAATGCGGCGGAGTAAGCGAGTATCGCACTTTGGATAGTGGATAGTTCGGGTTGAGGAGCAGTGTAGTTAAGATTGTTGGTCATTTTATCAACAATTTTTTGTGCATCGTTGACTAAATCATTATCTTTAACGTTACTGAAACTGATAAGTGCTTTTTGTGTTTTCATAAATCCCTCTGCGATTGCCTGAAAAACAGGCGTAATGTATCGAAATCCTATTCAATCCCCTCGTAACAAATAGATGATTCTAAGTGCTACGCAAACCAGTATAGGCCTTTATCAATTTAAAGTACGATATAAATAGATTATTTTTGAAATGGTTTGGGCGTGAGGTTCAGTCTGGCAATTTAATGGTTTTTTTAAGATCCAGGCCGTCCTAAGAAAGGGTAAGAATGGCGTAAACAAGACCTTGTTTATAACAAACAAGACCTTTTCTGTAACAAACAAGGTTCTGTTTACGGCAAACAAGGTTCTTCTTGTCGCAAACAAGATCACTTTTAGAGTAAACACGACCTTGTTTACTCATAGGAGAGGTTGTTTTAGAGTCAACAATGAGTATCGAGGTCTTCAGTAGGCTAGAAAAGGAGCAAACAA
>SESC01000798.1_pt1 | contig 10955 bp, 8 predicted proteins | sample 3171431 | NCBI WGS metagenome assembly SESC01 (sample SAMN06051868, study PRJNA518727) | freshwater metagenome | biome: subpolar coniferous forest; feature: holomictic lake; material: water; isolation source: holomictic Lake 227, 8 m depth | place: Canada: near Kenora, Ontario | collected 2014-07-08... | reverse complement strand
GTAGAAAAAGCAGTATCAACGTTGGCAGAATATGTTTTAAAAGATACCGCATTTGTATCCGATGATGCAATCAATTCCATTCAGTCTATCATCGCGCAAATCGACAAAAAGATATCAGATCAAATTAATCTGATTTTACATCATGAAGATTTCCAAAAACTGGAAGGCTCATGGCGCGGCTTGCATTACATGGTTAATAACACTGAAACCGATGAGCAGCTTAAAATTAAAGTTCTGAATATCTCCAAAAAAGAGCTGGGCAAAACCTTAAAGAAATTTAAAGGAACTTCATGGGACCAAAGCCCTTTATTTAAAAAGATTTATGAAGAAGAATTTGGTCAGTTTGGTGGTGAACCGTTTGGCTGTTTAACCGGTGATTATCATTTTGATCACTCGCCACAAGATGTTGAGCTACTAGCTCAAATTGCCCAAATTTCTGCTGCATCCCATGCGCCTTTTATCACCGGTGTTGCTCCTTCGACTTTGCAAATGGAGTCATGGAGTGAACTGGCCAATCCCCGTGATTTAACTAAAATATTCTCTACACCTGATTATGCTGCCTGGCGTTCGCTACGTGATTCTGAAGATTCAAGATACATAGGCTTGGCGATGCCGAGATTCTTGTCTCGTTTGCCTTATGGTGCTAAAACCGACCCTGTAGACGAATTTGATTTTGAAGAAGATACCGAAGCAGCAAACAGCAAAAACTATACCTGGAGCAATGCCGCTTATGCAATGGCAACCAACATTAACCGTTCATTCAAACTGTACGGATGGTGTTCCAGGATCCGGGGTATAGAGTCTGGTGGTGCCGTAGAGAATCTCCCAGTTCATTCATTCCCAACCGATGATGGTGGTGTGGATATGAAGTGTCCTACCGAAATCGCTATCAGTGACCGTAGGGAGGCCGAGCTTGCCAAGTCTGGCTTTATGCCTTTAATCCACAAAAAGAATTCTGATTTTGCTGCATTTATTGGCGCTCAGTCCTTACAAAAACCCGCTGAATACGACGACCCTGATGCGACTGCAAATGCTAACCTGGCAGCACGTTTGCCCTATTTGTTTGCAACTTGCCGTTTTGCCCATTATTTGAAATGTATGGTGCGCGATAAAATTGGCTCGTTTAAGGAGCGAGAAGATATGGAACGCTGGCTAAACAATTGGATTTTAAACTATGTGGATGGTGCACCTCAATTCTCAAGTGAAGAAGTTAAAGCCAAAAAACCATTAGCAGCAGCTCAAGTAGTGGTTGAAGAGGTAGAAGGTAACCCTGGTTATTACACTTCCAAATTTTACTTAAGACCACATTACCAATTAGAAGGATTGACCGTATCATTGCGGTTAGTTTCTAAATTACCCTCTGCTAAAGGCGGAAGTTAATAACGTATCTTTGGTAAACAATTCTTGTATTTGTTTGCTAGAGGGCATTTATTTGTAATACAACGTAACGTAAGGAGAAGATCATGGCTGTAGATATGTTTATCAAACTCGAAGGCATTGAAGGCGAGTCAAAAGATAAAGCACACCCAAAAGAAATTGATGTTTTGGCCTGGAGTTGGGGTGTATCCCAATCAGGTTCATTTCATCATGGTGGAGGTGGCGGTGCGGGTAAAGCCAACTTCCAGGATTTAAGCTTCACCAAATGGATAGACAAATCCTCTCCCATATTAATGCTTCATTGCGCCAACGGCAAGCATATCCCCACCGTGGATCTGGTTGTACGAAAAGCAGGTGAAACTCCATTAGAATATTTAAAGATTAAACTGGAAAAAGTCATTGTCTCTTCCCTTAGTACGGGGGGGAGTGGTGGCGAAGACAAACTAACAGAAAATGTTTCTCTAAATTTTGCAAAAGTAACCATTAATTACCAAGAGCAAAATGCAACGGGTGGAAAAGAAGGCGGTGAAATTCCTTTTACCTGGGATATTGAAGCGAACGTCAAGTAAATTAAAAGCGCGAAGCTGGAAAACCGGCTTCGCGTATTTATATGGCTAATCGCTTTTATATTGCTATTGATGGTAGGGAATTTATGAAATCAGCTGAACAAAGTTTACAAGAAGGCAATCTTTCTGAGACGTTAACACAATTACAGAATCAGATTAAAAAAGACCCCGCCAATGCAAAACTACGTACATTTTTATTTCAATTGCTTTTAGTATTGGGCGAATGGGATAGAGCCTTAACCCAATTAAACGTAGCAGGTGAGTTGGATGCATCCACTTTACCGATGGTACAAACATACCGTGAAGCCATCCGATGTCAGCTGTTACGCAAGGACGTTTTTTTAGGTCATAAAACACCCCAGATTTTTGGTGATCCACAGCAATGGATCGCGCTTTTAGTTCAAGCACTTAACCTGACAACAAAACAACAATATAAAGAAGCTAAAAGTTTACGGGATGAAGCATTTGAAATAGCCCCTATTTCATCTGGAACTATAGATGGTGAAGCATTCGAATGGATTGCTGATGCCGATAGCCGATTAGGGCCAGTTCTTGAAGCGATCATTAATGGCCAATATTACTGGATACCTTTTACACAAATTCAAAGTATTTCAATTGAAGCCCCCACTGATTTAAGAGATATGGTATGGATACCCGCTCAATTTACCTGGATAAATGGCGGTGAAACGTTTGGTTTAATTCCAACAAACTACCCGCAATCTGAGTTATCTGAAGATTCTTTAATAAAACTTGCGCGAAAAACGGAATGGCTAGAGCCGAGTGAAGAAACATTTATTGGCTTGGGGCAACGCTTAATAAGTACCAATATTAATGATTATGCCCTATTAAATATTCGTGAAATTAAATTTAATCCAGTGAGTTAAGTGAGTGGCTGAATTAACTCAAAAGGAACGTTTACAACCCTCGCTGCTAGATCGACTGGTTGATAACGCACCCGAACATATTCAAGAATCCCGTGAACAACGCGTACTTTCTTTAAATATGTTACGCGAATGTGTGTTAAGAGATTTGGCCTGGTTATTAAATACTAACCATCTTGAAACAGCTGAAAACCTGGAAGCCTATCCTTTTGTTAAACATTCAGTAGTCAATTATGGCGTGTTAGATTTAGTAGGCAAAACATCGTCAGGTGTTGAAATGCAGGATATACAGCGCCAAATACTGCAAGCGATAGTTGATTTTGAACCCCGTATCTTAGCCGAGACACTCCGTGTAAAAGTTGTTGTTTCAGATAATCAAATGAATCACAACGCGCTGACTTTTGATATAGAAGGGGATCTATGGGCCCAACCTTTACCCTTAAGACTTTATCTGAGAACAGAATTAGATTTAGAAACCGGTAATATGGAAATAATACAGAGAGCGGCTTAAATCATGGACCCAAGACTGCTCAAATATTATAACAATGAATTACAGCATATTCGCGAAATGGCAGGCGAATTTGCACAAGAATATCCCAAAATTGCCGGACGACTTGGGCTTGACACTTTTGAATGTGCTGATCCCTATGTAGAGCGATTATTAGAAGGTTTTGCCTATTTATCAGCCCGCGTTCAACTTAAAGTTGATGCAGAGTTTCCTCGCTTTACCCAACATATACTGGATATTGTTTATCCTCACTATCTGGCTCCTACCCCCTCAATGGCTGTTGTGCAGTGTCAACCCGATTTGATGGAAGGTTCTTTAAATGAGGGTTTTCTAATTCCAAAAGAAACGTCCTTAAGAAGTAATATAGGTAAGGGCGAACAAACAGCGTGCCAATATCGTACTGCTCACGACTTGACACTGTGGCCTATTGAGTTAATTGAAGCAGAATACTTATCGGGTGCTGGCACTGTTGCCAATTTAGGAGTACCCAGTTTGCCAGGGTTGAAAGCAGGGATACGCATACGCTTAAAATCCACCGCTGGTTTAAAATTTAATCAGCTAAGCTTAAATGAATTACCGCTTTATTTGCGTGGTGTTGGCGTGTTACCCATGCAAATATATGAGCAATTGTTAGCTAATAGTTTTGCCGTTGTTGTTCAGCCAACCCAACGCCCCGTCAGTTGGCAGCATGTTATCAGACAGGATGCTATCAAACCTGTAGGTTTTGCCAAAAACGACGCATTACTGCCCTATACCCCCCGGTCTTTTCAGGGTTATCGTTTATTGCAAGAATATTTTTCATTTCCTGAGCGCTATATGTTCGTGCAACTAAATCAATTGCAGGCCGCATTTGCACAATGTGATGCTCAAGAAATCGATATTATTATTTTGTTAAACAAGGTTTCCTCCAGTTTAATTAATGAAGTTGATGTCACCCGTTTTGATTTGTTTTGTACGCCAATTATCAATGTGTTTCCTAAACACGCGGATAGAATTCATTTAAATAATCAGACACATGAATACCATATCGTACCTGATCGAACCCGGCCTTTAGATTATGAGGTTTATCAAATCCGTAATGTAACCGGCTATGGTAGTTTAAGTGAAGAGCAATTACCCTTTTTACCCTTTTATGAAGCCAGTAGTGATAATAGCCAGCAAACACTCCGGGCTTATTATTCCGTAATGCGTATACCCAGAGTGGTTTCAAGCAAGCAAAAATTACTGGGTCCACGGTCCAGTTACGTCGGTAACGAGGTCTTTGTTGCTATTGTAGACAGTCATGAAGCCCCCTTTAAAAGTGACTTAAGACAATTAGGCATTGAAATATTATGTACTAATCGTGATCTACCCCTGCAACTGCCCTTGGGAATTGGCAAAACTGATTTTACTATTCAAATAGGTGCACCCGTTGAATCCATACGATGCTTATCAGGTCCAACAAAACCCAGACCCTCTAATGCGCATAAAGATACAGCCTGGAAATTAATCAACCATCTATCCTTAAACTATTTATCATTGATTAATAGTAATGAAAAAGAAGGTGCCTCTGCATTACGGAGTTTATTGTCCCTTTATGGTGACAATAGTGATTCAAGTTTTCGTAAACAAATAGAAGGGGTTTTATCCATTAAATCAAAACCCATCGTCAGACGTATAGATACGGCTGGGCCTATTGTGTTTGGACGGGGTCTTGAAATCACTTTACTCGTTGATGAAGCAGCCTTTGAGGGAACTGGCGTATTCCTGTTAGGCATGGTGCTAGAACAATTTTTTTCACAATATGTATCTATAAACTCATTTACTGAAACCGTACTAACAACCAGTGACCGTGGAGAAATAATGCGATGGCCGATGAGATTCGGAAAACGGCATCTACTTTAGAAACCGCACTGGAAAAAGATCCGACCCGTTTCGGTTTTTTTCAAGTCATGCGGCTTTTAGAGTGTGCTTATAAAGATAAAGCCCGATTTGGTGAATCGCAACGGCCAAGTCAGGAACCCCCCATACGTTTTGGACAAGACATTTCTTTAAGCTTTGAATCGTCAACGCTAAGTGCTTTTGGACGCCGTAAAATTGGCTTAATGCCAATTCTAAGGCAACGCTTTATGGGATTGTTTGGCCCTAATGGCCCCATGCCGATCCATTTGACCGAATTTATCCGCGAACGTATTCACTATCATCGCGACTTTACTTTATCGGGCTTTGCCGATATGTTTCATCACCGGATGATCTGTTTGTTTTATCGTGCCTGGGCCAATAATGAACCCACGGTTGGTTTTGACAAGCCTGAGAACGATCGTTTCTCAAATTATATGGGTTCCTTATCGGGTGTTGGCGTTAGTGAGTTACGTAAGCGCGATGAGATGCCTGATATGGCAAAATTTTATTACACCGGTTTTTTATCTGCCCAGAATAAAACGGCTGAAAGCTTAAGGGCCTTACTGGCAGACTATTTTCGATTACCCGTCAATCTACAACAATTTGTCGGAGAATGGCTGGAAATTCAAGCAGGTGATTTAACTCGACTGGGAGAATCACCCAGAACTGGAGAGCTAGGGTCTTCAGCCATATTGGGTTCTAAAGTATGGAGCTGTCAACATAAGTTTAGAGTTCTTTTTGGACCGCTAAACTTTAACGAATATCTGAGTTTGTTGCCAGATGGTTACAGAATTGAACAACTGATTGCAGTTATTCGCAATTACATGGGTGATGAACTGAGCTGGGATGTCAATCTGGTTTTAAAAAAAGATCAAGTGCCCTGTGCACAGTTAGGCGAGAACACACGCTTGGGCTGGACGTCCTGGTTAGGTGTGCGTGCAGGTAATCAAGATGCGGATGATCTTAGATTGAATCCGTTTTGGGGCAACTTTTTACAATAACTCAAATAAATTTATGAACCCACAAACAGACCATCAGGATTTAGTTGAAGAAACACAGCAAGCGTTCACTCTGGAAAATGCTCTAAAGTTAGCCATGCATTTGCATTACGAAAATGAGTATGAAAGTGCAGAAGATATTTATCGTAAATTACTGGAAGTCGATCCAGAAAACCCCAATTATATGCATTTCTTTGGTTTACTAAGACATCAGCAGGGGTATTCCGAGGAAGGCATTGACTGGATAAAAAAAGCCTTGGAACAGGTGCCGGACTATATTGATGCCGAGAATAATCTGGGTAATATATATATGCAGACCGGTCATCCAGCGTTGGCTGAGCAAAGTTATCGCAAGGTTATTGATATAGCGCCGAAATTTGTTTTAGCCTATGGAAATCTTGGTGTAGTGCTTAACGAATTAGGGCATCATCATGAAGCTATAAAATATTTATTGAAAGCCATCGATTTTGAACCGACAGCCGCACATAACTACCATAATCTTGGCAACGCTTACCGTAATATAAAGAACTATGGAGAAGCAGTCGGGATGTTTAACAAATCCATTGAGCTCAATCCACTCGATGCAAATGCTTATATAAGGCTGAGTCGTACCTTCTATCTTATGGGTGAAATCGAAAACAGTATCGACGTACTTAAACGGTGGTTGAGTTATGATCCTGAAAATCCGATTGCATTACACATTTATGCTGCTTATACAAATACCAATGCACCTGCTCGCGCTAGCGATGCTTATGTGCGCGAGACCTTTGACAGCTTCGCGGATTCTTTCGATGGGGTTCTGAAGCGACTGGAATATAAGGCACCTTTTCTGGTGCAAAAGGCTTTGCAGCAGGTCGATCCTGATTTTAATTCATGGCAGCTATTGGATATCGGCTGCGGCACTGGCTTGTGTGGCGCATTGGTAAGGCCAATGGTTAAACGCCTGGTTGGCGTTGATTTGTCACCAAGGATGCTAGAACGTGCAAAAGCCAGAGCAATTTACGATGAGTTAATCGAGGCAGAATTAACGGAGTACTGTTCGCAAATAAAAGCGGCTTATGACGCAATCACCTGCGTAGACACCTTTTGTTATTTCGGCGATTTGACTGGTGCTGTACAAGCCGCAGCACATGCATTAAAGCCGAAGGGCTGGCTTATATTTACTCTGGAAAAACTGGAAGAAAGCGACTCGCCTGAAGGTTTTCGCTTGCATTTACATGGTCGGTATAGTCACACCGAAGCCCATTTGAGAACCCTTTTAACCCAGGCAGGATTTAGTATACATGGCATTGAGACCGCCGTGTTACGTATAGAGAGAGGCGAGCAAGTGACCGGTATGGTGGTCACCGCCAGCAATGACAACAGTCTCAATTAAAACACCGCTGAAGCGTTCCTACACAGAGCGTTAGAGTGATTAAAACCCAATAACATAAAGGATAAACAATGACCGAAATTAGCCGAGTTGCCTTATTTGGTAAACTAAACACCGTCTGTTACAAGGGTATCGAGGGCGCTACCGTATTTTGTAAAATGCGTGGCAATCCTTATGTCGAGTTGGTACATTGGTTACACCAGATTTTGCAATTACAAGATTCCGATTTACATAAAATCATCCGCCAGTTTAATCTTGATCCGTCGCGTCTTGCCAAAGATTTTACGGATGCGCTTGATCGTTTACCCAGAGGCTCCAGCTCTATTTCTGACTTATCTCAACACATTGAAGATGCGGTTGAACGAGGCTGGGTATTTGGCACCTTGATGTTTGGGGAATCACAAGTCCGGTCTGGGCATCTTATAGTCGGCATTTTAAAAACCAAAGGTTTAAGCCACGCTTTAACCAGCATCTCAAAAGAATTTGAAAAAATTAAAGCGGAAACACTCACTGACCGTTTTGATGAAATTGTCAGTGGTTCACCCGAACACGGCTTAACCGCCAGTGACGGCTTTAATGTCGGTGGTGGTGCCGTACCCGGTGAAGCCAGTGGCGCTATGGCCCCTGCACAAATGGGCAAACAGCAAGCCTTAAAACAGTTTACTGTCGATTTAACCGAGCAGGCTCGTTCTGGCAAAATGGACCCCATCGTAGGACGTGATGAAGAAATTAGGCAAGTGATTGACATCTTAATGCGTCGTCGCCAAAACAACCCGATCTTAACCGGAGAGGCCGGTGTGGGTAAAACAGCGGTAGTCGAAGGCTTTGCCCAAAAAATTGTGGCAGGCGATGTGCCACCGTCGTTGCGTGATGTGAGTTTGTTAACGCTTGATGTGGGTTTGTTACAAGCCGGTGCCAGCATGAAAGGCGAGTTTGAAAACCGCTTGCGACAAGTGATTGAAGAAGTACAATCTTCAGAAAAACCCATCATTCTATTTATAGACGAAGCCCATACCCTGGTGGGAGCCGGTGGCGCGGCAGGTACGGGCGATGCCGCCAACTTATTAAAACCAGCCCTTGCGCGTGGCACATTACGGACCGTAGCCGCAACAACTTTTGCTGAATATAAAAAGCATATCGAAAAAGATCCCGCTTTAACCCGTCGCTTTCAAGTCGTACAGGTTAACGAGCCTAGTGAAGAAAAGGCTATCCTAATGATGCGCGGTGTGGCTTCTGTGATGGAAAAACATCATAAAGTACAAATTCTGGATGAAGCTTTGGAAGCCTCAGTGCGATTATCCCATCGTTATATTCCAGCACGTCAGTTACCCGATAAATCAGTCAGTTTATTGGATACTGCATCTGCTCGTGTTGCGATCAGTCAACATGCCGTACCTGCAGAGGTGGATGATTGCCGCAAACGTATTAACGCCTTGACGACAGAGCTTGAAATTATTGCCCGTGAGAAAGCAGTCGGGGTTGATGTTAAAGACCGTGAAACCCTGGCAACAGAAAAACTCACCAATGAAAAAGAACGACTAGTTGGATTGGAAGAACGCTGGAATGCAGAACAAGCCTTGGTGAAGAGTATCCTGGAAATACGCTCAAAACTGCGGGCGTTAACGGGTAAGGTTGAAGGCACAGACAGTGATCTGGAAAAAGCCGCCGAAGTCATAGTGGCTGATGCAGAAGCCGCGCCTGCAGTTGATCCGGTTTCTCGTGAACAACTGCTGGAAGACTTAAAAGATCTGCAAGCTAAATTGCATGAACTACAAGGCGAATCGCCTTTAATACTACCCAGTGTAGATGCCCAGGCAGTTGCTTCTGTGGTGGGAGACTGGACAGGTATCCCCGTCGGTCGAATGGTTAAAAATGAAATAGACAACATCATCCATCTGGCTGACAACATCGAACAACGCATTATTGGTCAACGCCATGCGCTGGATATGATCGCCAAACGTGTGCAAACTTCTCGCGCTGGCTTGGATAACCCCAATAAACCCATTGGTGTGTTTATGCTGGCAGGTACCTCTGGGGTGGGTAAAACCGAAACCGCGTTGGCCTTGGCAGAAGCCTTGTACGGTGGTGAGCAAAATATTATCACTATCAACATGAGTGAATACCAGGAAGCGCATACCGTGTCTACCTTAAAAGGTGCGCCTCCAGGTTATGTGGGTTATGGTGAAGGTGGGGTGTTGACCGAAGCCGTGCGTCGTAGACCTTACAGTGTAGTGTTATTGGATGAAGTAGAAAAAGCGCATCCTGATGTGCATGAGATATTCTTTCAAGTGTTTGATAAAGGTTGGATGGAAGACGGTGAGGGCAGGGTGATTGACTTTAAAAACACCCTGATATTGCTGACCACCAATGCCGGTACCGACATGATTATGAATCTGTGCAAAGACCCAGAACTGATGCCAGAACCCGATGATATCGCCAAAGCCCTGCGCGAACCGCTGTTAAAAATATTCCCACCGGCTTTACTAGGCCGGGTAGTGGTGATTCCTTATTACCCATTAAGCGATGAAATGATTGGTGCAATTACCCGTTTGCAATTAGGTCGGATTAAAAAGCGGGTATTGGAAAGCCATAAAGTACCGTTTACTTATGATGATGAAGTGGTGAAGCTGATTGCCAGTCGCTGTACTGAACTGGAAAGTGGTGGCCGGATGATAGATGCTATTTTGACAAATACCTTGTTACCTAGCATAAGTGCGGAGTTTTTAAACAGGCTCATGGAGGGGAATGCAGTTGAGCGTGTGCATGTCAGCGTAGCTGACGGGGAGTTTGTTTATGAGTTTTGATTGAAATTAATCATAAAGAGGGGGTATTTAAGTTTGCTCTGAAGCCAGTTATTTCCGTTGGCATATACAGCAGTAACTAGTCATTGGGCTTCTGTCTCCCAATTAATTAACAACTGACAGTAAACAACATATTTAGCGACCAAATAATTTGACCGCTACAATATTTAAACTTTCAAACCATTACTAACGCAAGTTGAAATAAGGAGAAATACATGGCAGAATATGAAGGTTACGACGTCAATCGAAGATTCCAGACGCAACAAGATCGCTATGCTAATCAAACCCGATCGTCAGGTGAACGGCGCCAACGCTCACTTTCCATCCACCACTACTACTCTGACGGTAGCGTTGTGCGTGAGCATGTCCATAATAATATTCGCACAGGTGAGCAGTTTTCGCACGTTATAGGTGGCTGGAATCCTGACGGCACTAGATGGGGGCGTCAAGATTAAATTAAACAAAATCTATCTGTATCCATCTTCGTTGGGGGGAGCCTGAAGCGAACCCCAATATTTTCAAACATCAGACACCCTGTCTCTATGAGGAGCTAACAAATAACTTAGGTCAG
>SESC01000796.1_pt1 | contig 10965 bp, 9 predicted proteins | sample 3171431 | NCBI WGS metagenome assembly SESC01 (sample SAMN06051868, study PRJNA518727) | freshwater metagenome | biome: subpolar coniferous forest; feature: holomictic lake; material: water; isolation source: holomictic Lake 227, 8 m depth | place: Canada: near Kenora, Ontario | collected 2014-07-08... | reverse complement strand
TGGACGCTCGACGAGCGGGTGAACGACGGCTTCTACGCCGGCCGGTCGCTGCGGATCGCCCAGGACGTCCTGGAGGATCCGGAGCGGTTCCTGGGCCCTCCCGGGGCTCCGGAGATCCCCACGCCCGAGGCCTGGGTCGCGCTGCGGGCGCGCCGCGAGGAGGGAGGGGGCGTGGGGTGACGCGCGCGCACGCCCTCCTGCTGGCCGCGGCCCTCCTCTCCGCCTGCGACCGTCCTCCGCCTGCCACCCGCGGCATCCCCCCCGCCGCGGAGGCCACCGTCCAGCGCTGGCTGTCCGGGACCGACCCAGGATCTGCGCCCACCGCGCCGCGACCCGGGATGGACCGGGGGTTCCAGGCGCTGGGCGCCGAGGTCTACCGGCTCCGCTGCATCCCCTGCCACGGGGTGAACGGGAACGGGAAGGGGCTCCACGCCGCGCGCCTCTCCGTGCCGGCGCGAGATTTCACTTCGGGTGTATACGAGTTCCGCTCCACCCCCTCGGGCACGCTGCCCACCGACCTCGACCTCTTCCGCACCATCTCCCGCGGCGTGCACGGCACGGCCATGATCCCCTGGAGCTGGCTCTCGGAGGCCGAGCGCTGGGCGGTGATCGAGCACGTGAAGTCCTTCTCCCCTCGCTTCCGCGAGGAGGGGCCCGGGGCGCCGGTCGCGCTCCCGCCGACGCCGGCGGAGACCCCGGAGCTCGCAGCGCAGGGGGCCATCGCCTGGGCGCGGAACGGATGCGCCAAGTGTCACGGCGACGGCGGCGAGGGGGACGGACCCTCGGCGCCCACGCTGCGGAGGGACGGGGGGGAGCCGCTGCGTCCGCTGCCCTTCTCCGGCGGCCGGTTCCTCCGCGGGAAGTCGCTCCCGGAGCTCTGGCTGACGCTCGCCACCGGCCTCGACGGGACCCCGATGCCCTCCTACGCATCCATCCCGGACGAGGAGCTCTGGGCGCTCGCCGCGTGGGTGCGAGACCGGGCCGGGCTCGCAGGCGGCGCACGCACGCTCCGGCCCAGCCCGGAGGAGCAGCTGGGCTGGCGCATCGACATCGAGGACCGGTAGCGGTTCGGGGGCCCAGGCCCCTCGGCCAGCCCCGCCATTCTTATTTTTCACCCTCCTTGTTGCGAACTCTTGCGCGTCGCGTCAAAATATTGATTCCCAAATCAGGAGGCTCCCGTGCCCGACAAGAAGAACGCCAGCTACGTCCAGTCCCTCTGCATGGGGGAGATCGAGGAAGAGATCATCGTCCCCTTCCCGAAGATGGAGGACGGGGAGAAGGAGACGCTCGGCCAGGTGCTCGCCTCGGTCCGGCAGCTGCTCTCCGGACGGGAGAAGGAGTTCCGGGAGTGGGACGTGAAGGCCGAGATGCCCGCGCCCTTCATCGAGGAGCTCCGCCAGTTCGGCCTCTTCGGGCTCGTCATCCCGGAGGCCCACGGCGGAATCGGCTTCGGCTCCACCGCCTACTCCCGCGTCCTCCAGGAGATCGCCAAGTTCGACGGCTCGGTGGCGCTCACCGTCGGCGCCCACAGCTCCATCGGCATGCGGGGCCTGCTCCTCTTCGGCACCGACGCCCAGAAGGCCCGCTGGCTCCCCAGGCTCACCACCGGCGAGATGATCGCCGCCTTCTGCCTCACCGAGCCCGGCGCCGGTTCCGACGCGGCCGCAGTCCGCACCACGGCGCGCCGCGACGGCAACGACTGGATCCTGAACGGCGAGAAGATCTGGATCACGAACGGCGGCATGGCCGACTTCTTCACGGTCTTCGCGAAGACCCCGGACGCCCAGACCGGCGGCAAGGCCTCCCTGACCGCCTTCGTGGTGACGCGCGACCTGCCCGGCGTCTCCACCGGCCCCCACGAGGACAAGATGGGGATCCGGGCCAGTTCCACCACCACGGTCCGGATGGAGGACGTGCGCGTCCCCGGCGATCACGTGCTGGGCGGCGTGGGGCAGGGCTTCAAGGCCGCCATGCGCATCCTGAACGCCGGGCGCACCGGCCTGGGCGGCGGCTCGGTGGGCGGCATGAAGAAGCTCATCTCCCTCTCCGCGCGGCAGGCGGTGGATCGGCAGCAGTTCGGGCGCCCCATCTCCGAGTTCGGCATGATCAAGGAGAAGGTGGGGCTCATGGTGGTCGAAACCTTCGCCGCCGAGTCGGTGGTGAGCCTGGTGGCCGGCCTCATCGACCAGGGCTACGAGGACTACGCGGTCGAGGCCGCCATCTCGAAGGTCTTCGCCACCGAGGCCCTCTACCGGGTCTCCGACGAGGCGCTCCAGATCGCCGGCGGCAACGGCTTCATGCGGGAGTACCCCTACGAGAAGGCGGTGCGGGACTGCCGCATCAACCGGATCTTCGAGGGGACGAACGAGATCCTCCGGCTCTTCATCGCGCTCAGCGCCATGAACGACGTCGGCCAGCAGCTGAAGGAGCTCGCCAGCGTGGTGAAGAGCGGCGTGGCCGATCCCATCAAGGGCTTCGGCGTCCTCTCCGGCTACGCGAAGAAGCGCGCCTCGCTGGCGACCGGGCTGGTGGGGGACAAGCGCTCCTTCACGCGTCTCTCACCGTCCGTGAAACACGCCGCGGTGGTCGTGGAGGAGGCGACCCGCGACGTGGCCATCGCCGCCGACCGGATCCTCCGCAAGCACGGCGGCAAGGTGGTGGGCAAGCAGTTCGCCACCCACCGGCTCGCCGACATCCTCATCGACCTGTTCGTCCTGTCGGCGGTGCTCTCGCGGGTGAACTCGATCGTCGAGGAGAAGGGGGCCGAGGGGGCGGCGCAGGAGCTCGCCATCCTGGAGATCTTCTCCGGCCGGGCCCGCCGCCGCATGCGCAGCAACATCAACCGCATCGACGACAACGACGACGAGCTGGTCAAGGTCGTGGCCGACCACGCCTTCGAGAAGGAAGGCTACTCCTGGGACACGCTCTGAGGCTTGCCCGGTAGGCCAGGCGACCCGGGGGTCACCGGAGCTGCGCCACGCGGTCGAGCGAGCGCCCGCTTGCGGGCGTCCTCCTCGACCGCGGCGATCACCGCCGGGACCTGGGACTTGTTGGCCATGTTGACGATCCAGCTCGCCACGCTTCCACCCGGGTCGGCGTCGATGCGGTAGGTGAACTGGCTCTCCTCCGGCCCGGCCGGCGAGATCTCCCAGGCGCCGGTGTTGCGGACCATGTGGACCGCGCCCTCGGGCGGCGCTCCGTGGCTCTCGTCGAGGGTCCAGCGCAGCTCGAAGGCGCCGCCTTTGTCCGCGTCGTCGCCCACCACCTCCATGCGGAACGAGTAGTCCCGCGCGCTCATGAGGGGCGGCTCGTACCGCTCGTAGGCCCAGATCCGGCGGCAGTCGGGAAGGTCCTTGCCGCCCCCCCGGCAGCCCTCCGCATGGAGGACCTTTCGCTCGGCCAGGTAGGGGGAGATCCGGTCGTTCTCGAAGGCGTGGACGAGCGCCTCCCGAACCGCCCAGGCCGGCGCCTTCAGCCGCCCCTCGGCCCGGAGCGCCACGAGATCGCTGTCCTCCCGTTCCATCCGGAAGAGCTTCCCCTGGGGAAAGCTGGACACGAGCGCCCAGGCGGCGACGGCGAGGACGAAGCGCATGCGGGAGGAATATCGCGCGTGGGTACGCCACGCCACACCCGCGCACCGGAGGCGGAAAGGGCGGGTCATCCGCGCCGGTCCGGGTTAGCTTCTTTCCGTGCGCTCCTCCCGTCGGCCCCCGACCGCCCGCGCGACCCCGGGACGGATCCTGGGGGCCATCGACGTGGGCACGAACGCCGTCCGGCTCGAGCTGGCACGTCCGATGCCCGACGGCTCCTTCGACCTCGTCCACACCGAGCGCGATCCGGTGCGCCCGGGCGAGGGGGTCTTCACCACGGGACGGATCCCCCGGGAGGTGGAGCAGCGGCTCCTCTCCACCCTGCGCCGGTACGCAGCGCTGGCGCGCCGCCACCGCGCCATCGTGCGTGCGGTGGCCACGAGCGCGGTCCGGGAGGCGAAGAACGGACCGGACGTGGTGGCCCGCGTGCGCGCCGCCACCGGCCTCGAGCTGGAGGTGATCTCCGGCAAGGAGGAGGCCCGCCTCATCGCCCTGGGCGTGCTGCGGGGGCAGCCACCGCGGGCCCGGAACATGGTGGTGGACATCGGGGGCGGGTCCACCGAGATCGCGGTGGCGGTCGGAGACCACCCGCGGAGCCTCTTCAGCGTGGCCATCGGGTCGGTCCGGCTCACCGAGACCTTCGACTCGGCGGGGCGCGTCCCGCGCAAGCGGCTCGACCTGATGCGCACCTTCGCCGCCGAGGCCTTCCAGCGCTCCCTGCCGCGCTTCCCCCATCCCCGCCACGCGCTCGGCAGCTCGGGCACCATCGGCACCATCGTGGCCTTCGCCGCGGAGGGGGGGCGCAAGGAGGCCACCCGGAAGCGGATCCGGCGCGCCGTGGTGCAGCTCGCGGAGATGGACGTAGACGAGCGGCGGCGCGTGTTCGACGCGCGGCGCGCGGAGATCGTCGTCGCCGGCGCGGTGGTGCTCGAGGCGCTCATGGACTGCCTCGGGCTGGAGACGATCGTCTCGGTCGACACCGGGCTCCGCCAGGGACTGCTCGTCGACATGCTGGAGCGCAAGGGGCGCGTGACGCCCGACTCCAGCACCGGTGAGGCGGCCCGCGCACTGGGTCGGCGCTTCGCCTACGACGAGGGGCACGCGGACCAGGTGGCGCGCGTGGCGCTCGGCCTCTTCGACGACCTGGCGGGGCTGCACGGTCTGCCGGCCTCGGCCCGCCCCGTCCTGGAGGCCGCCGCGCTGCTCCACGACGTGGGGAGCGCGGTCAGCTACTCGCGCCACCACAAGCACACCTTCTACCTCGTCGCGAACGGCGACATCCCGGGCTTCTCCGACCGGGAGCGGCTGCTCGTGGCGCTCGTGGCCCGCTACCACCGGCGCAGCCCGCCGGACCGGGACCGTCCGGACCTGGCACTCCTCTCGCCGTCCGAGTTCCGGATGGTCCGCAAGCTCGCCACCCTGCTGCGGCTCGCGGATTCCTGCGACCGCAGCCACCACCAGCTCGTCCGGAGCGTCCGGGCGAGCGCGGTCGGCACAGCGGTGCGCCTCTCCTTGCGGGCGCGCGCCCCCATCGACCTGGAGGTCTGGGACGCGGAGCGGGAGGGGCCGCTCTTCCGGAAGGTCTTCGGGCGGAGGCTGGAGCTTTCCGTCGGGCGCTAACCCCCCGGAATCGTGGCGCTCCCCGGGGTTTCCAAGTAAATAACAAACTTCGCCTCGTCCCCTCCAGGGTCCAACCCTGAAATACGGGCGCTTCCCTGACGTTTGATGCGTCGGACCGCAACGGGAGCCCAATGTCCGTCAACCTCTTCGCGCAGTCCCCACTCTTCCACCCGACGAGCCAGCTCCCCCGCGCCGCGGAGCAGCGGCTGTACTGGGTCCCGCTCCTGCTCGCCACGGCCGCCGCGCTCCTCTTCTCGATCGTGGCCGTCCCCCGCATCGACTTCGAGCAGGCGGCCGCGGATGCGATCGACCGGAGCGAGGCTGCGGGGCAGATGACCCCGCACGACCGGGAGGTGAAGCTGGAGCAGGCCCGCAAGGTGGCTGCGCTCGCCATGTACTCCGGCGCCGCCTTCGGCACCGCCCTCTCGGCGCTGATCACGGCGCTCGGGCTCTGGCTGGGCTTCCAGGTGGTGGGCACGAAGCCCGGGTTCCCCCAGACCTTCACGGTGACCTGCTGGGCACTCCTGCCCGGATCCATCGCAGCGCTGCTCGCCATCCCGGCGCTCCTCATCCGGGGAACCATCCAGGTCGAGCAGCTCCCGGTGCTCCTGCCTGCCAGCCTGGGATCCCTCCTGCCCGCGGGCTCGAATGGCTCGCTCGCCGCCTTCCTGGGCGCCGTGGACATCTTCTCGCTCTGGGCGGTCTGGATCGCGGCCGCGGGCATGGCCGGGGTGGCCCGCGTCTCGCTGCGCCGCTCGGTGACGACCGTCACCGTTCTCTGGATCGCCTACGTGGCGGTGTTCCGCGTGGCGCTCCCCGCCCTGATGGGCGCGAGGTAGACATGCTCCCCTTCCTGGTCCTCCTCCCCCTCGCACTCGCCGCCGGCGGGGACCCACCCATCACCCTCGACGAGGCGCTCGCCGCCGCGGCCTCCTCCAACGTCGAGCTCAGGATCGCCACGACCGACCGGGCGCTCGTGGGCGTGGAGGAGACCGCCAGCTGGGCCGGCGTGCTGCCTCGACTCGACCTGGCGGCCACCTTCGGAAACAACTACACGGCCCCCAGCACGCAGAACATCGCGATCCCGTACCTCGATGCCAACCAGCAGTTCGCCTTCATGTACTCGCTGCAGAGCATCCCGGCGAACGACGTGGAGAGCTACACGCTCGGTCTCACCCTCAAGGTCCCCATCTTCGACGGCATGCGCAACTGGGCCACCATCGCGCGGGCCAAGGCCCTGCTCCGGGCGGCCGACAAGACCTGGGACGAGGCCTCGCTCAACGTGGCCTACGACGTCACGAAGCGCTTCGCCGAGGTGGTGCGTGCGGAGCGGACGCTCAAGGTGCTCCAGGCGGCGGTGGTGCGCAGCGAGACGCTCGTGAAGCGCTCCGACGACCTCTACGAGGCCGGCCGGGCCCCCCGCAGCGAGACCTGGGCCGCGCGGGTCACGCTCGGCAACGACCGCATCAGCGCCGAGCAGCAGATCGCCCGGGTGAGCGACGCCCGCGTGGCGCTCTCCATCGCGCTCGGACGCGGCGCCGACCCGGAGCTCGAGGTGATCGCCCCGCGCTGGTCCGAGGTCGGCCAGTATCAGGAGCCGCCCAGCCTGGCGTCGCTCGTGGACCTGGCCAAGCGCAAGCGCCCCCTGCTCGGCGCCTCCGAGCAGAAGGTCCAGGCCGCCGTCGAGGAGGTCCGCTCCTCGGCGGCCGGCTACTACCCGGCCGTCTCCGCACAGGCGAGCTACAACCGGCAGGGCCCGTACATCGCGGGCCTGCAGGGCGTCTACGGCGACCCCACCGGCCAGTACGTGGCCAACTTCGCGGTCGTCGTGAACTGGAACCTCTACGAGGGCGGGGTCACCCGGTCCAACGTGCAGCGGGCCAACCTGAACGAGGACAAGGCGAAGCTCGTCGCCGAGCAGAACCTCCTCCAGGTCACCGGCGAGGTGGCGCGGGCGCGGGTGGGCTACCAGACCCTCTCCGCCGCGGCGGTGCTGGCGGAGGACAACCTCCGCTCCGCGCGGGAGAACCTGCTCTTGGCCGAGCGGCGCTACGACGCCGGGGCGGGCACGCAGGTCGAGGTCCGCGACGCGCTTCTCAACCTCACCCGGGCCGAGCTCTCCCTGCTCACCACCCGCATCGACGCCGTCATCGCCCGCGCCGACCTGAACCGCGCCGTGGGCGGCGCGCTGTAGTCGAAAGGAAACGGATTCCATGTCCTGGACCAAGCGCATCGTCGCCGCCGTCTTCGTGCTGGCCGTGATCGGAATCGTGGCCGCGTCCCTGGCGCCCCGCCAGGATCCGCCCGTCCCGGTGCAGGCCTCCGCCGTCCGCAAGGGCGCCATCACCCGCAAGGTGTCGGCGGCCGGGAAGCTGCAGGCCGCCACCCAGGTGAAGCTCTCCTCCAACCTCTCCGGCGACCTGCTCGACCTGCCGGTGCGGGAGGGGGACACCATCAAGAAGGGGCAGTACATCGGGCGCATCGACGCCCGCCGCTACGAGGCGCAGCTGCACCAGCGGGAGGCCATGGAGCAGAGCGCCCGCTCCGAGCTCTCCATGGAGGAGGTCAACCTCGCCAAGCTCGACGCCGACGTGAAGCGGGTGGAGCGGCTCGTGAAGGCCGACAGCGCCAGCACCGCCGAGCTCGAGAAGATCATCGCCGAGCGGGACGGCGCCGCGGCCCGGGTGCAGGCCGCCAAGGACCGGATCCGCAACGCCAGCGCGAGCCTCGCCGAGGCCCGCTACCTGCTCTCCTTCACGACCCTCGTCGCCCCGATCGACGGGATCCTCACCTCCCGGCTCAAGCAGGTGGGGGAGCGGGTGCGCGGCTCCGACTTCAACGAGGACCCCATCGTCATCATCGCCACCCTCTCCAGCATGGAGATGAAGGTGGAGGTGGGCGAGCACGAGGTGGTCTACCTGCACGAGGGCGATCCCGCCGAGATCGAGGTAGACGCCTTCCCCGACCGGAAGTTCCCGGCCCAGGTGATCGAGATCGCCAAGAACGCCACCGTGAAGAACGCCGGCACCGACGCCGAGGTCACCACCTTCCCGGTCCGCATCGCGCTCACGGTTCCGGTTCCCGGAGCCCTGCCGGGCATGAGCGGCCAGTCCACCATCTCCACCGAGACCCACGACCCGGCGCTCATCGTTCCGCTCCAGGCCGTGACGGTCCGCACCGAGAAGCAGCTCTCCGCCGGGAAGGGGGCCTCCGCGGCCCCACCCGCCGAGCCCACGCCGGGCACGCCCGCGGCGGCGGCCTCGAAGCGCCCCAGCCGCGAGCCGGTCCAGAAGGTGGTCTTCGTCATCGAGGACGGCAAGGCGAAGGCGCGCCGGGTCGAGACCGGCCTCGCGAGCGAGAACGACATCGAGCTCGTGTCGGGCGTGAAGGAGGGGGAGGTGATCGTGGAGGGGCCCTACAAGCTGCTCTCCCGCGACCTCACCGACGGCAAGCCGGTGAAGGCCGACCTCCCGCCCGCCGACGCCGCCAAGGCGCCCCCCAAGGTCTCGGGCGACGCCAAGAAGGGGGCGGGCGGAACGTGACCGAGGCGCCTCTCATCTCCGTCGAGAACCTGACCCGCCTCTACACGGTCGGCGAGGAGGAGGTTCGCGCCCTCGACGGCGTCTCCTTCGACGTCCAGCGCGGCGAGTGGGTCGCGGTGGTGGGGCAGTCGGGCTCCGGGAAATCGACGCTGATGAACCTCATCGGCGCGCTCGACACCCCCACCTCCGGCTCCTACCGGATCAACGGCCACGACGTGGAGAAGCTCTCCGACGACGAGCTCGCCGACCTGCGCAACAACGAGATCGGGTTCGTCTTCCAGACCTTCCAGCTGCTCTCCCGCTCCACCGCGCTCGCCAACGTGGAGCTGCCGCTCGTCTACCGCGGCGTCTCCCGCAAGGAGCGGCGGGAGCTGGCGGTGAAGGCGCTCGAGTCGGTGGGGCTCGCGAACCGCATGCACCACCGGCCGAACGAGCTCTCCGGCGGGCAGCGGCAGCGCGTGGCCATCGCCCGCGCCCTGGTGGGAAGCCCGTCCCTCCTGCTCGCCGACGAGCCCACCGGCAACCTGGACAGCGCCACCGGCGAGGAGATCATCCGCCTGTTCGGCGAGCTCAACCGGCACGGCCACACCATCCTGCTCGTCACCCACGAGCCCCGGCTGGCGGCCCGCTGCCCGCGCGCCATCCGGCTCTCCGACGGCAAGGTCGTGGCCGACGGCCCGGGAGCCGAGGTGGCCTCCCTGGGCGCCCCGCCGGCGCCCCCGCCCCACGCCGGAGCGGCCGCGTGAAGCGGCTCCGCCGCGCCTGGGCGGAGCTCCTGGAGGGCTTCCGCATCGCCTCCGGGGCGCTGGTCGGCGCGCGCCTGCGCACCTTCCTCACCACCCTGGGGATCGTCATCGGGGTCTCCACGGTGATCGCCATCGTGGCCATCATCCAGGGGCTCGACCGGAGCTTCGAGGCGCAGATCCAGTTCCTGGGGGCGCACACGCTCTACGTGGACCGCGCCCCCTGGATCCAGAGCGACAACACCTGGTGGATGTACCGGAACCGCAAGAAGATCACGCTCGAGGAGCTGCGGGCGGTGCAGCGCGAGTCCCGTCTCGCCGTCTCGGTGGCGCCCATGGTGGGAACGCGCGCCAAGGTGGCGCGGGGCGGCGTGGAGCTCGAGAGCGTCAACGTCCGGGGCACGACGGAGGAGTACCTGGACGCGAACGGCGGCGGGGTGCAGGCCGGACGCTTCCTGGTGACCGGCGACGTGGAGCTGGCGCGCAACGCCGTGGTGCTCGGCACCGACGTCGTCGATCGGCTCTTCCCCGGCGAGGCGCCGTCTGCGGCGGTCGGGAAGAAGGTGCTCGTGGCGGGACGCCCGTTCCAGGTGGTGGGCGTGCTCGAGCGGCAGGGGCAGCTCCTCGGGATGCCGCTCGACAACGTGGCGGTGATGCCCTACCCCACCTTCGGCCGGATCTTCGGGACCCAGCGGGGGATGGTGATCTCGGTGGCAGCGCCGCCCGGCAAGGTGGCGGAGCTGGAGAGCGAGCTCACCCCCATCCTGCGCCGGGCCCGCCGCGTCATGCCCGGCAAGCCGGACGACTTCGCCTTCAACCGGCAGGACCAGTTCCTGAAGCTCTACAAGCAGCTCACCGGCGCGCTCTACGGCATGGCGGTCGGCGTCGGGCTCATCACGCTCATCGTGGGCGGCATCGGGATCATGAACATCATGCTCGTGTCGGTGCACGAGCGGACCCGCGAGATCGGGGTGCGCCGCGCGCTCGGAGCCCGGCGGAGCACCATCCTGATCCAGTTCCTCATCGAGTCGGCGGCCGTGGCGGCGCTGGGAGGCGCGGTGGGCACCGCGGTGGGGCTGGGTGTGGCCCAGCTCGTGGCGCTCCTCTCGCCGCTCGCGGCCGCGGCCACGCCGTCCGCCATCATCTTCGGCATCGCCTTCTCCACCGCCACCGGGCTCGTCTTCGGCATCTGGCCGGCCTGGCGGGCCGCCAACCTCGATCCGGTGGAGGCGCTGCGCTACGAATGAAGGCCTTCCTCGACAACCTGGAGCTGGCCCTCTCCACCCTGCGGGGCAACCCGCTGCGGTCGCTGCTCACCCTGCTCGGCATCGTCATCGGCGCCGCCACCGTGGTGGGCATGATGGCGCTCGTGGAGGGCTTCCGGATCAGCGTGAACAAGGACCTGGAGTGGTTCGGCGCCGGCGGCTTCCAGGTGCAGAAGATCCCGATGACCTTCGGCCACGTGGACCG
>SESC01000790.1_pt1 | contig 11005 bp, 10 predicted proteins | sample 3171431 | NCBI WGS metagenome assembly SESC01 (sample SAMN06051868, study PRJNA518727) | freshwater metagenome | biome: subpolar coniferous forest; feature: holomictic lake; material: water; isolation source: holomictic Lake 227, 8 m depth | place: Canada: near Kenora, Ontario | collected... | reverse complement strand
ATAGTGCAAGACCCCGTCAACCAAAAACGTAGGGTCGGCGTGCGTTGTAGGTTTAGAGGTTTCGAAGCAACCGCCTTGATCAATCGCAACATCTACTACCACTGCGCCGTGCTTCATCTTTTTCACCATGGCACGCGTCACCAACTTCGGTGCAGCACCACCAGGCAGAAGTACTGCCCCAATGACAACATCCGCTTCACATACTTCTTGCTCTATCAACAAATTATCGGAATAGAAAGTACGGACACGATTGCCATAAAACAGATCAATCTGTCGCAAACGATCGATATCCCGATCAAAGATACACACATCAGCACCCATCCCAACAGCGATCTGTAAAGCGTTACGGCCCACCACCCCACCACCTAGAATGACAATCTTGGCAGGCGATACTCCAGGCACACCAGCCATCAGCACACCCAAGCCACCATGGGTTTTTTCTAAATGGGAAGCGGCTGCCTGAATCGACATTCGACCTGCGACTTCGCTCATCGGCGCCAGTAATGGCAATGCCCCATTCATGGCGGTAACCGTTTCATAAGCAATGCAAGTAGCGCCAGAATCAATTAAGGCCTTGGTTTGTTTTGGGTCTGGGGCGAGATGCAAATAAGTAAATAGGATCTGATCTTCTCGCAACATGGCACATTCTTGCGCTTGAGGTTCTTTAACTTTGACAATCATCTCCGCCTTTTGAAACACTTCTGCAGCGCTATTAATCAAGGTAGCGCCAGCAATTCGATAAGACTCGTCAGTTAAACCAATTTGCTCCCCTGCGCCACGTTGTAATAAAACAGAATGTCCTTGTCTACAAAGACCGCTCACATTGCCTGGGGTTAAGCCAACCCGAAATTCATTATTTTTTATTTCTTGAGGTACGCCAATAATCATTGCTATCTCCTTTTATTTAAATTCACGATTCGTTTTAGTCTTGTGCTGCAATCCAACGAGGTAAAACATCACCAGATATACCCCTAATAAACACGGGCCTACTATCAAAGCCATCCGTGCATCCTCATGAAAGCCCAACAGCACGACAACTAAGAAAATGAATGCCAAGGCAAACCATGAGGAATACGGATACCAAGGAGTGCGATACGCTAATGCTGCTACTTGGGCTTTTGTTAAGGACCTACGGAATTTGAGTTGGGTAAACAAGATGGCAATCCAGACCATTAAACCCACAAAGGTCACCGCAGCCATAATGTATTGGAAGGCTTTATCTGGTACGAAGTAGTTCAACACCACACCCGTCATACATACTGCAACGGTTGCCATCACCGCACGATGTGGAACCCCATACTTCGATAGTTTTGCAAACGGTGCTGGTGCATAGCCATTGTTGGACAGTGCATACAAAAGCCGACCACCGCTAAAGATGCCCGCATTGCATGATGAAAGCGCGGCAGTAATCACCACGAAATTGATTAGGCCTGCTGCCTCCCGTAAACCAATGCGTTCAAACATCACTACAAAGGGACTACCCTGCTGACCCACCTCATTCCAAGGGAAGATGGCCAGAATGACTAAGATCGCACCCATATAAAAAATCAAGATACGCCATGCCAAGGAATCAATTGCCATGGGAATGGTTTTGCGTGGGTTCTCTGCCTCTCCAGCAGAAAGTCCAATCATTTCTATGCCTACATAAGCAAATAACACCATTTGTAATGAGAGCAGCATGCCGCTGATGCCATTTGGAAAGAAGCCGCCGTGTTGCCACAAATTGCTTAAGCCAATGGGCTGCCAGTCATTGGTAAAGCCAAATAAAATCACCGAACCGCCGAGCGTGATCATGGCGACAATCGCTACCACCTTGATCAAGGCAAACCAGAACTCAAACTCGCCAAAAACTTTAACGGCGATGAGATTAATCAAGCCCATCATCACAATAGAAGAAAGTGCCCAAATCCATTGAGGTGTTTCAGGGAACCAAATAGCCATATAGATTCCGACTGCTGTCACTTCAGCAATGCCAACGACGATCCAATAGGTCCAATAACCCCAACCCACCATATAACCTGCTAACGGGCCTACATAGGTATTGGCATAAGCCGCAAATGATCCTGCCACAGGCTCATGAACTGCCATTTCTCCGAGAGTCCGCAGCACAATGAATGCCACGATTCCTGCCAACAAGTAGCCCAAGAGAATCGACGGCCCTGCAATTTTGATTGCGCTTGCCGAACCTAGAAATAATCCAACGCCAATCGTTGAACCTAGGGCCATCAAACGAATATGCCTTACTTTGAGATGACGCTTTAAGCCTGTTTGTTCAGTCTGCAAAAGAGACCTCCTTTCGATTTGTCGTTGGCTGATTTGCCAACGAAGCAAAGTCTAGGGAGTGTGTGGCAGATGCACTAGAGGAGAAATATATCTAAAGTAACTAAATGACTAAAAAGTAAATGGGCAATGTGTAAAAGACCTTCAAAATCAAGGTTAATAGCGGGCAAAAAATATTACTGACTGCATGAGAATCAGTAATTTCCTACAGGGAATGCCCTTAAGGATTTATAGCGATGAGATTCAAAATCTCTGCGGCTGCAGCAAGCCCACAGGCCGCAGTCACCATCACGGTAGAGCCATATCCAGAGCAAGCTAGACCACCACTTGCTGTACCAGTACGAGGCTCATGCGAATAGATGGCGCGTATACCAATTTTTTTCTTGAGATTCCTGGAGAAACCATGATCTTGTCTTAGCCCTTGTCGGACTTTAGCAAGCAGCGCGTCTTGCTCTGTGCGTGAAAGATCATCACAGCGTACAGAGGTGGGATCAGACTTTCCGCCCGCAGCACCACACATGACTAACGCACGATTATTCTTGACAGCCCATACCGACAATGCGATTTTGGTTAGCACTGAATCTGTCGCATCTAATACAAATGCATTTGGTGGAATAAGAATATCTACATTCTCTGGTTCTAAGAATTGATCATAAGGAGTTAACTTGATCTCTGGATTAATTTGCAAAACTCTCTGTGCCATCGCCTCTACTTTGGCTTTGCCGTATTGACCCTCTAAAGCATGCAGCTGACGATTGGTATTACTTTCGGCAATATGGTCAAAATCCACCAAGACAAGATGGCCAATACCAGTTCGCGCTAAAGCTTCAGCCGCCCAGGATCCGACGCCGCCTAATCCAGCAACTACCACCGTGGCATTGCGAAAGCGCTCACGCAGCTCTGGGCCATAAAGCCTTGCTACACCACCAAATCGACGGTCTTCTATGCTGTCTTCTACCTTGTCTTCTGCCATAGCTTCTCTTTATACTGATTAAATGGACTCCATTGCTCAACTTCGCAAAAACTATACCTTCGGCCAGCTTTCTGAAACCGACGTTCCCGGCAACCCACTCCCGCTTTTTCAGCTTTGGTTTGACCAAGCTGTGAGAGCAGAATGTCCCGAACCCAATTCCATGACCTTGGCTACTGCCGATAAAACCGGTAATCCATCAGCTCGTATTGTCTTACTAAAAGGTGCAGACCAAAATGGCTTTACGTTTTTTACCAACTACGACAGTCAAAAAGGCCATGATTTAGCAGTGCGGCCCCAAGCAGCCCTTCTATTTCATTGGCATGAATTAGAACGTCAAATTCGTATCCAAGGTGTCGTAGAGCGGGTCAGCGCTGCCGAAAGCGATGAATACTTCCACTCTCGCCCTCCGGCCTCTCGTATTGGAGCTTGGGCCTCCCCGCAAAGCGCCGCCATTCCCAATCGTGAATTCCTTGAAGAGGCTGAAAAGCGCTTTAAGGCTGAATATGGTGATGCACCGCCACGTCCAGAGCATTGGGGTGGGTATCGCTTACGCCCAACTCAATTCGAGTTCTGGCAAGGTCGCCCCTCTAGGTTGCACGATCGCATCCACTACAAACTAGACGGAACTGATTGGCGAGTAAACCGCCTTGCTCCTTAAAAGTACTGTGGCGCTATCAGCGTTTTAAATTTCGCTCTGAATTTTGCTAGCTTAGGCGCAACTACTGCCATGCAGTAACCTTGATTCGGGTGTTGTTGAAAATAATTTTGGTGGTAATCTTCTGCCGGGAAAATAGTTGGCGCAATATCAATCTGTGTGACTACGGGGCTAGAGTAAATTTTAGATTGCTCAAGCTCCTCCACTACCTCACGTGCAATCGTGGCTTGTTCATCGCTATGAGTAAAGATCACTGAGCGATATTGAGTGCCATGATCATTACCCTGATAGTTCAGTGTGGTTGGATCATGAATGACGAAGAAGATCTCTAGTAGATCTCTAAATGAGACCATTTGTGGATCAAACAGAATGTCCACTATTTCAGCATGCCCAGTTGCTCCAGTGCAAACTGCCTCATATGAAGGGTTAGGACGAGCACCGCCAGCATACCCAGAAACCACGGATTTCACCCCGGAAATTTGTTGGTAAACAGCCTCAAGACACCAAAAACAACCGCCACCAAGGGTAGCGCGCTCAAGATGGGGTTGGTTTTTATCATGACTTTCATTCATGGCTTTATCCTAATGCCTTATTCCAATATCTGCCAACTATTAAAACGCCATGAATCGCTTCACTATCCAACTCGACGAAATCAAGGCCGCTTATGCTGCCGAACCCAACCCTACTCTTGAAGTGAGATTGGAGCGTATCGGACGAATTGAACAGATGATTGAAGCCAATGAAGAAAAGCTTTGCAAGGTTCTGATTGCTGACTTTGGCGTACGCCACCCAATTGAAACCCGTCTAGCAGAATTCCAACTGGTTTATCAGGCCTGCAAATATACCCGCAAGCATCTGAAAGAATGGATGAGGCCTGTGCAGATGGAAACACCCTCCTACATGGGATCCTCACAAGCTTGGATCCAGAATCAATCTCTTGGTGTTATCGGCATCATGAGTCCTTGGAATTATCCAATTCAATTAGCCCTAGTTCCCGCGATTGCTGCATTTGCTGCTGGCAATCGAGTTTGGCTGAAACCTTCTGAGCGCAGTTCGCGGACTTCCGGATTTCTAGCAGGTTTAATACAAGAATATTTCCATCCGAGTGAATTTTGCGTCACCACAGGTGAATCTGATGTTGCGGAACAGTTTGCAGCTCTGGCATTTGATCATCTCTTTTTTACGGGATCAGAGACGATCGGCAAAAAAGTGATGCGTGCTGCTGCCGAAAACCTGACACCTGTTACTTTAGAGCTTGGTGGCAAAACCCCCGCCATCATTGATCCTTCGGCCAAGCTTACTGATGCCGCTGCGTCAATCATCTACGGCAAATTATTAAATGGTGGGCAAACTTGTATCGCACCAGATTACGTACTGATTGAACCAAGCAATCAAGCTGAATTGATTCAGGAACTACAAGCCGCTGCTCAGGCTCAATTTAGCAACCCAGAAGAACTCACCGGTCCAATTGACGATATCCAGTTGCAATATTGGCAACATTTAGTGAGTGATGCGGTTGATCGTGGCGCTAAAGCAATTCCCTTGCTCAGCAACCCCACAGCAGGTGCGAGAAGATTTGAACCAGTATTACTAGTAGATGTTCCCGATCAAGCGCGCGTGCTGCATGAAGAAATTTTTGGCCCCATACTTCCAATAATATCGATCGCTAACACTTCTTCAGCCATTGCCTATATAAATTACAGACCCAATCCTTTGGCGCTTTACTGGTTTGGCAAAGATAAAAAGAACAAAGAACAAGTTATAGCGGAAACGCGTTCTGGCGGCGTCACCATCAATGACACTCTATTGCATGCAGGAACTGAATCATTGCCGTTTGGCGGTGTTGGTGCGAGCGGCATGGGTAGGTATCACGGCAAAGCAGGCTTTGATACCTTTAGTCACCAAAAACCCATTCTGGAAGTGCGCGGTCTCTTAGGCTCCAATATTCTGAAGGGCACTAAACCCGCTCGCCCACCCTACGGGAAAAAAGCAGAGCGTTTATTAAAGCGCCTCAAGTAATTGCTAAGCGCAGCGCAAATCCAATAAATAAGAGCCCGGTTAGCATCCAGAGAGTTGCGGCCCAGCGAGGGTGCCGCTGAAAAAAGATGGAGGCGAATTGCCCAATACCAATCAAGCTTGCCAAGTAAGTCATGCTCATTAATTGCAGGACGACTGCCAGATAAAAAAATGTATGGGCAGGATGTTCAAATTCAGGTCGAATAAATTGCGAGAAGAATGCGATAAAGAAAAAGATGGCTTTAGGATTCGTCAGTGATAACGCTAGAGCAGCGCATAAAGGATGCAATCCCATTAGCCTAGCTTGTATTTGATTCTCTTGTAAAACGATGTCTTGCATAGTCCAGCGCTGCATACCGCTCCGTACTAAGCCAAAGCCCATCCAGGCTAAATACAACGCACCGATGGTGCTCACGATGCCAAAGAGTATTAAAGACGATGCTAGCAAGGACGCCGCTCCTAATGCCACGGCAATCATCAATACCGAATCGCCAATAAATATTCCTACTGCACCCCAGGCACCGGCGCGCCAACCCTTTTGAGTGGTAATCGTTAAAACATAAAGCGAGTTAGGACCTGGCAATAAAATTGTCAAGATGGTCCCCAGCAAGTAAGTAGAGAAATCAACAATGCCTGCGTTTGAAGGGTTTAATAGGTCTAAAGTAAAAAATTCCATCTCACTATCATAATTAATTCGGGAAAACCCTTGTAATCATGCTTTCAAGCTGTCATAATAGGAGGCTTTTTTAAGCAATTTGATTCATCGCCCCCCAGCTATATTTCAGCGTACCGTTTAGAAGTTATAAACACGAAGTTCATAAAACGCGCTGCCGCCTGTCTGATGGTCGATGCCTTTGACCATCGCACCCCATAAAAAAACAATGGGTGCAACATACGGAGACATCCCTGAGAGGGGATGAGTAATAGCATGACTTTTTCTAAAGAAACTAATCACGAGTCGAAAGACTCAAAGCACGCTGGAACTGAGTTCCAGTCTTTTGCCCTAGCGGCCTCACTTCTTAAAAACGTTGCTGAACTCGGTTATACCGAAGCTACTGCCGTGCAAGCTCAGGTTATTCCTGCAGCCTTAGCTGGTGGTGACTTATTGGTCAGCAGCCAAACCGGTAGCGGTAAAACCGCAGCCTTTTTACTGCCTTTAATTAATCAACTGATCGAAGCTAACCCGAATAGTTCGCCTGTACCAGGTCGCGCACAACCTAAAGTGTTGGTGCTCTGCCCTACCCGTGAATTAGCTCAACAGGTTACCGCCGATGCAGTGAACTTAGTTCGCGGCATGAAAGGGATCCGTATTGCAACCGTCATGGGTGGCATGCCTTACGGCAAGCAAATCCAAGCTCTGAAAGGTGCATTGTTAGTTGTTGCAACCCCAGGTCGTTTACTCGACTTGTGCGATAGCAAAGCAATTCGCTTAGATGATGTAAAACAGCTCGTTATCGATGAAGCTGATCGCATGCTTGACATGGGATTTGCTGATGATCTCGAGGCAATTGATAAACGTTGCGCAGGCCGCAATCAAACTTTGATGTTCTCTGCAACCTTTGCACCTAAGATTATGTCTTTAGCAAATGCATTGACTACCGATGCCAAGCGTATTGAACTTGCTCATGCAGGTGACAAACACGCCAACATCGAACAGAAGTTGCATTGGGCTGACAGCAACTCACACAAGCACAAGTTGCTGGAACACATTTTGGCTGATGCCAATTTGGATCAAGCAGTGGTGTTTGCAAGCACTCAAGTTGAAAGCGAAAAAATCGCTGATACCCTGCGTGCTAATGGCTACGAAGCTACTGCACTCCATGGTGCAATGCCTCAAGCTGTGCGTATGCGTCGCCTGGAGTCACTACGTAAAGGTCACACCAAGATTTTGGTTGCGACCGACGTAGCAGCTCGCGGTATCGATGTGCCACGTATTAGTCACGTGATTAACTTTGGCTTGCCAATGAAACCTGAAGACTATACACACCGCATCGGTCGTACTGGTCGTGCTGGTCGCAATGGTGTAGCAATCACTTTGGTTGAACATCGTGATCGCGCCAAGATCCGTAATATCGAGCGTTTTACACAGCAAGATATCGTTGCCTCAGTCATCGCTGGACTTGAGCCACAAGCCAAGCCTAGCTTTGGGGGTGGTGGTGGTCGTTCTGGTAGTGGCGGTCGCTCAGGTAGCGGTGGTGGTAACCGCTCAGGTGGTGGTGGCGGTCGTTATGGCTCAGGCGCACGTTCTGAATCGCGTTTTGGCGGTGGTGGTACTGGTGGTGGAAGCCGCACAGGCAATCATTTCGAAGCGCGCTCAACTGATTCACGTTCTGCCGACTCACGTCCAGCACGCTCAGCGGATTCACGTCCTGCGCGTTCTGCTGACTCACGTCCAGCACGTCCAGCAGGTGGTCCACGGTTTGCTAAACCAAAGACTGGCGGCCAACGTAAAAACTTTAGCGGTAGCTAAAAATGACTCACCGAAATCGTCTCCGTTCTGCATGGAATCGAGTCGGTTCCGGTGAAATTCATCGGGCGCCACGCGAGTGGCAGCCTTGGCTTAGCGATACGGGTTCTTTAACCCAAAAAATTGAGAAAGCAATTGGACAGAAACTGGAAGTTCAGGTTTTGCGTGACTGCCCTCAATCACTCAATAGCGACGAAAGTCGCTATTTTCATTTCAAGCTTCGACGTTGCAGAGTACGCGAGGTGCTCTTATGCGCAAACAATATCCCCTTGGTAATGGCACACAGTGTTATTCCAACTTTGAGCTCTAGCGGCAGCAATCATGGTGTCTTGCGCCTTGGAACAAAGCCTTTAGGGGCAGTCCTATTTGCCAAAACACGGAAACACTCCAAACCAAAATCCCCTCGTGAAATTGCTCGGCTAGATAAAAGTAGTGCTCTATGGAAAAAGTGTTCTAAGCATTTTTCTGGATTAAGCTCGCCATTATGGGCAAGGCGCACTCTCTATCGCCTAAAAGGTCATCCCATTCTGGTCAATGAAATTTTCTTGCCAGAACTGCTTACCCATTTAAAGACTAAATAGTCAGCCAGGCTAAAGTGGCTTTAACCAAAGCTTCATCACCTGGTTCAGTTGTAAATACCTCTCCAAACCCAATCATCTCAGCTGCATCCGCAATATTGTGATGGGGGCATAAGGCACTGGCGTTTTGTAAATTCTGTGCAAACTGATCCTTCATTACTCTTCCTAGGTAGCGCACAGCTTCAGAGGATGTGAGAAGCCAAAGCGATTTTGAGAAATCCATTTCGCGAATCGCTTGCCAAGCAGAGTTGTCCAAATCCAGGGGGACGCGAGTGTAGGTTGAAATCGCCTCTACGGTTGCCCCCGCTTTTTTTAAGGTATCCGCTAACCAATCGCGCCCACCTTCACCCTTGAATATCACCACTTTTTTACTTGCCCAATTCCAGCCTAAGGCCTGAAGCTCCTGCCATAAACCCTCTGAATCCCAACTGTCATTGTTTCTTGGAATCAAGATGGGGGTGGGCTGAGCTTCTTGGCCAATGCCATGATTTTGAAGGGCAAACTTACTACTTCCACCCATCACCCCAATGGGAATAGTCTTCTTGGAAAAATCTTGCCAATCCCGCTCGAGTAAACGCATGACACATTCAATGGCATTCGGGCTGACAAAGATTGCCAGATCAGCATCCGTAAGTGCTGTGGCAATGTGATCAGCTAGCTGTACATCTGTAGCAGGAACAATGGTAAGCAAAGGCAGAGACACAATCTCCGGAAAACTACGTCTAGTCAAACCACTACTCTCAATGACCTTACTTAGCACTTCAATCAGCTGACGAGCCTGTCCACTTGGTCTTGTAACGATAATGGTTTTGGCACTCATCGCTATCGGCAATGCTTTATTTACTTAGGAATATTGGGAATTAAATCTGCCGCACCCTGTGCAAGCAAATCTTTTGCAACAGCAAGCCCAAGAGACTCTGCATCGTCAATGGATTTCACTTTGGCACTGCCAAGAGCAAGGCAGATGGCTTTGCCGTCGGTGCTGGCAACAAACGATCGGATTTGCATTTGGTCTGCTTGATCCTTACTCCATGTGGCATAGGCGGCTAAGGGAACTTCACAAGAACCCCCTAATTGTCGAGAAACCATACGCTCTGCTGATACCGCAAGCAAAGTTGGTAAATCATTTAAAGGCGCAAGCCATTGTTTGATATTGGGATGCTTGCTTAGAGTCTCAATTCCTAAAGCACCCTGACCAGCTGCTGGTGTGTATGGATCATAAGGAAGGTATGCACGTATGCGGCTTTCTAAACCCAAGCGCTTGAGCCCGGCTGCTGCCAAAATAATCGCTTGATACTCGCCACGATCCAATTTGCTCATACGAGTATCTAAATTGCCGCGCAATGGCTGAATTTCTAGATGAGGGAACTTTGCTCGTAGTACTGACTCACGACGCAGGCTTGAGGTTCCCACAATGGCACCTTTTGGTAAGTCCTCAAGACTTGCGAAATCGTTCGAGACAAATGCATCACGAGCATCCTCTCGAGCCATCACGCAAGAAAGATCAAATCCTTCGGGCATTACCATCGGGACATCCTTGAGGGAATGAACCGCCAAATCGGCACGTTCGTCCTCTAGAGCAGCTTCTAATTCTTTAACAAACAGCCCTTTACCCCCTACTTTTGAGAGAGCCCTGTCCAAAATCTGGTCCCCGCGGGTAGTCATCCCCAAAATCTGAACATCACACCCTGGATAGAGCTTTTTGAGGCAATCCCGGACGTGTTCAGCCTGCCACATGGCCAGACGACTTTCGCGGGAGGCAATGACTAAGCGCTTAGGGGTCGCCGAAGTGGTGGATGGGGGTGAAGAATTTAGGGTTTGGGACATAACATTTAAAATAATCAAAGACCTACACCAATATACTGTGTTTATGAGCTCATCCAAAAATTCCTTAGCCAACAAAGCCCAAGCTTGGTCGGCCCGTTTTACAGAACCCGTTGACGAACTAGTTCAGCGGTATACAGCCTCAATCGGCTTTGATCAACGCTTTGCCATGGTGGATATCGCTGGTTCCCTGGCCCACGCTCAAATGCTAG
>SESC01000786.1_pt1 | contig 11034 bp, 14 predicted proteins | sample 3171431 | NCBI WGS metagenome assembly SESC01 (sample SAMN06051868, study PRJNA518727) | freshwater metagenome | biome: subpolar coniferous forest; feature: holomictic lake; material: water; isolation source: holomictic Lake 227, 8 m depth | place: Canada: near Kenora, Ontario | collected... | reverse complement strand
CGACGGTTATTGGCGCGTCCGTTTTCGGTATCATTGGTATCAATAGGTTGAGTCCAGCCATATCCGCGAGTAGTCAGGCCAGGTACATTGGTTCCATCAACCAGGTACTTTTTAACTGCCACTGCGCGACGCTCAGACAGTAACATGTTGTGCTTGAAGCCGCCCGTTTTACTGGTGTGACCTTGTATTTCAATTGCCATTCCCGGATGCTCTTTGATCATCTTGGCTGTATTGTCAAGATTTCCAAAGTATTCCGCTGGTATGACAGCTGAATCATTGGCAAATTTGACATCGACAATCCAGCAGCCGACTATGCTGACTTTAGCACCGGGTAAGGTGGTAGGGCATTTATCAACACAATTGTTAACGCCGTCTTGATCATCATCGAGCGTCGCACAACCTGCCACAACAGGTTGTGGTGGTGGAAGAGGCTCAGCAGCCGCTACAGGAGCAACCGGTTTTGGACCAAACGGAATAACGAAACCCACGTTTACAACCATGTCATGAAATTCGTTTGTGCCAGGTTGCAGGTTTGCGCCGAAGTTGTTGTTGTAGCGATAACGGACATCACTACGAAGCAGGAAGTTATCGCTCACTTCATAGGTAAGACCAGCGCCCGCTTCGCCGATGAAGCCTGCGCCACTTTTAAAGTTATGGCTGGTGTTCATGCCGCCCAAACCCAGTACGGTATAAGGCGAAAATTTATCACGCATGATGTAATATTGCACCTCCGCAAGACCACCGGTCATATCGGAGCCGCCGTATTTACCGCCACTCAAGTTTTGATAAAAACCTTTCAACTCGACGTTGAAATGTTCATCAAGCATCTTGCCAAAACCCGCGCCGCCACCCCAGCCGTTATTGGATATACGATCACCACCTGGCTGAACAAAGGTACCAAAAGGTGCGACATACCATCTATCATCTACCACTTTGTCAGCTTGAGCCGTTTGTACCAACCCTAAGCTTGATATTGCCACAAAGGCAATTAAGTGTTTCTTTAACATAACATTCTCCTTAAATTAACTTTAAATAAAAACGGTAAACCGAAAAAAAATATCTAACTTCATTGCTCCCATCCATAGGGCTTGGGTCGTTGCAGCCCTCGACAAAGAGTAGCGCTAAAGCTACAACTTTTACAAATTATGCCACAAAAATTTATAGTCTGTCATCATTACTATGCAGATTATTTCTTAAAAATAACCTTTAGATACGTGGCTTAACCCGATAAATCAGGCGTTTTTACCTAACATAAAACAAGATGCGAATTTAGCCGCTTATAGTATTGGACGGTAGCATCAACTTTCATTGAGCTTTTTTAAAACCATTGACCCAAACAAGCACGATTTACTCTTACTTAAAAACCATATCCATTCTGTCGCCAGCAATGCACCTTTAAACATGCACATCAACTTAAGCAGAAAAATCGACTATATTGAACCCCATTACCTTGCGTTAGGCAACTTAAGATCGCTGTTTTTTTTGGGGTCACAACATTTTAATGCTAACCTTAAGACTTAACCACCAGGAAATAACATGATTAAATATTTTCACCTTACCTTTATATTACTATCCATTTTCAGCTTTGTCGGCAGAGTCATTTTGTCTGAAACGCATCCGGCAATCCTTAAACAAAAAGCTCTCAAAATTGCGCCCCATGTCATTGATTCCCTGTTATTAGTCAGTGGCATTACCCTGGTTTTTCAGGGTGGATGGCTAGCGGCTGATTTTGGCTGGATTGTTGCAAAAATAATAGCCTTACTGGGCTATATCGGTTTGGGTGTGGTTGTTATGCGCAATCGCGGAACCGTCAGATGGGTCGCTTTTTTTGGCGCAATGGCTTGTTTTGTCTACATTGGCATTGTCGCTGTCACCAAAAATGCTTTTTTCTTTATTTAAACCGTAAACGAAATCATTATAAATAAAAGCCCGCGCTATTAATCTTTATATCCAACCAGCGCAGCACATCCTTGCCACTCTGGTGCAGGGCGTCATCAAGCTCAAGTTCTTGGTGATCAGTGACTACATCCCAGCGGGATAACTGGTTTTTCAATTGCATCCGCTCATTAACGGTAAAATGATAGCGTTTTATCAGTGTCTCAAATAGCGGGGGTTCCTGCGTGGTTATTGACTCTGCTTTTGCAGCGATTCGCGTCAGTAATAATTCAACCGAAGCCAGGTGTGCCGCTATTAATGCGGCAACCTGCTTGGGTTGAATATTTTCGACTGGCGATAATTGATTATCTGAAATAACTTTCAGGCAAAGAATCAACTCGCTTGAAGAAAAACGCACCGCCGTTTCATAAAACGCGGAAGCCTCCATGTCGCAAAGATATAAATCATCATAATAAGGCCGTGGCTTTGATACCGTCTGAATACTGCCAGTGGGGCACGGTGGCGTAAAAATCAAAGAAGGATAATAGCTTCTTTGACTATCAAAATCGATAATTTTATCGATTAAAAACAAGCGACCCAAAGCATGATTCTTATGTCCGGCGATGCCTATATTAAGCATAACCCGATGCTCAACTGAAGCAAACAATGCCTGCGTGTACGCTACTCCGGCCGCCATCGCGCTTTTGCCAGGCCCTGTCACCGTCAGGCAAATATCCTGATTTAAATAAACGGCAAAAGGCTGAACCGCAACCTCTTTTTTTAAGTTAAAATATTCAACCAAAGGCTTCGCCTCACAAGGTAAAGCCGTATATATAAAAATCTTGTGTGTATAGTGACGTATCATTAATAATCGTACCCGCTTTTGTTAAAATTTTAATGGTATTGCTTTCAGATAAAACAACTGACTTTTAAACCGGACTATTTAAACAAATCACTGACCATGTTTATTAATACCTTCCCCATTATTTTTACCTATACCCACCTGTTTTCGATTCTTGAGGCGGTTATATTTTTGACGGCCATTTTTTTTCTGATTTATTTTTATACACCGCCGGTTAATAAAAATTGGGTCAATAGACCCGGACATAGTATTTATCAATTCTTGCATTTTGCCTGGCAAGGCCATTCAGCATTATGGCGTGCTTTTTGGCCTTTTTTCCTGCTGGTCAATAGTGTCCTTTATTATACTGATTACCGGGTAATGAATGTAACTTATACCATAGCGAGTTGGAAAACAGTGCATGGAATGCTGTTACTGCCTATTGTCTGGTGGACAGTATCGGTCTGGCGCTGTTCTGCGAATACCCGTTATAAAATTTGGAGCAGTGCCGCACGCACCATCACGATTTATCTTTTCTTGGAATATGCCTTACGTTTTATTATCAGTACTCAATACCCCGGCACTTTTTTTGATTGCCGGCTGCTAATTATGGAGTACGGCGACTGTCTCTAAAGAAAAATCCAATAAAGTCATGACGGACAAGCCTTGTGTGATCAAAAACCTATTCGCTTGATTGTACTCGCATGTCCTAAAAAACAACTTAAAAAGCATCCACTAATTCATAGAAATCCAATCATGTCACTAAAAAAAAGTTCCTAAGCGGTTTGGTTATTTTGTTAGCGTTATTAAATGATTCGGTTCAAGCAGAGCAATCAAATTTAGAGCCGTTTACAACCGGAAGTTACCAAAAAATACTAACAAACCATGCCAACCAGCCTTTTATGCTGGTGGTCTGGTCGATAACCTGCTCTTCCTGCCTTAAAGATATGGCATTATTAAGCCACATTCATCAAAAGAGACCTAAGCTTAAAATAATCATGCTGGCAGCGGATGATATTTCCGAAGCGGATCAGATCAAGCACATCCTTGAGAAAAACCAATTATCCGGACTTGAAAACCGGGTTTATGCGGATGAAAACACCCAGAAACTACAATTTGAGATTGATCCAAAATGGTATGGCGAATTACCGAGAACTTATTTTTTTCGATAAGACACAGCAACGGGAAGGTATTAGTGGTGTGTTATCAGAGGCGGATTATGAAGCCCGATTTACCCAAATTTTAAAATAAAAACCAGAGATAAAGCTTGAGGGAAATCACTAAACACTGATGCCATCCAGTAGGGATAATTGCAACGCGACCGGTAAAAGTAGGGAGTGAATCATCTGTATCTTTAATGATTAAGCCCTGCACTGCGTTTTAGAGGTACATTTTTCAGCTTCAGATAAAAACTTGCGTTAAAATGGCCGCTATTGTAAAAACTACCGACGTTTACTTTAATGTTAAAAAAAACCTTTGCTGTTCTGATAACTCCTTGTCTATTAAGTGCCTGCATTACCAGTCCTACAGGCAGAAGCCAATTTATTTTCATGCCTGATGCGCAAATCAACCAAATGGGTTTGCAGGCTTTTGACACGTTAAAAAAAGAAAAGCCTGTCAGCAATAACAGTCAATACAATCTGGTTGCCAACTGCATTTCCCAAGCGCTCATAAAAGAACTGGGCGGCAACTGGGAGATCGTTGTTTTTGAGGACAAATCACCTAACGCTTTTGCCTTGCCCGGCAATAAAATTGGCATCTACACCGGCATGATCACACTGGTTGATAATCAGGATCAATTAGCCACGGTTATTGGCCATGAAGTTGGGCACGTTCTGGCTAAACACAGCAACGAAAGAGCCTCGCAAGAAATGGCTGTCAACCAGGGCATGGCCGTCATTCAGGCAATGGGCTCGCCACAATCGGCTTTAGGTCAAACCGCGTTTGGTCTGCTGGGTGTCGGTGCCGAATATGGCATACTGATGCCTTACAGCCGGATTCAAGAAAGCGAAGCCGATATGATTGGCGTTGATTTAATGGCCAAAGCAGGCTTTGACCCACGACAAAGCATTGGGCTATGGCAAAAAATGGAACAGGCCTCCCAAGGCCAGCAACCGATAGAATTTTTGTCAACACATCCGGCACATGCAACACGCATTCAAAACCTGGAGCAGCATATGCCGCAAGCCATGGACTTGTACCAACAAGCCCAAGCTTCCGGCAAGCACCCGGAATGTATTAAACCATGAGCCACTGACGATCAAATCCCTTTTTATTCAGAAAAAAGGGTATGATGGGTGCATTTAACAACCTATTTATTGCCCTCATCCCTATTCTCTCAAGCTAAGGAGAGGATTTTCTTAACTGTGGGCGGCGTAGCAATGACTCCTAATTTAAAATACTTACATCCTTACCCGTTTGAGAAGCTGGCGCAACTCAAGCACGGCATTGTTCCACCTGCAAACAAGTCACCCATTGTGTTGTCGATAGGTGAGCCGACCCATAACACCCCGCATTTTATTGCAGAAGCGCTGTTAACCCATTTACACGGATTATCAAACTATCCCACTACAAAAGGCATACCCGAATTGAGGCGTGCGATTGCTGACTGGATTAGTAAACGCTTCCAGATTCCGGCCGGGTTTATTAATCCTGAAACCCAGATTTTGCCTGTCAGCGGCACCCGTGAAGCCTTGTTTTCCTTTGCCCAGTGTGTGATTGATCCGACCACAAACCCTGTGGTGATTATGCCCAACCCGTTTTATCAGATTTATGAAGGCGCTGCACTACTGGCGGGGGCAGAACCTTATTTTTTAAATACCGTAGATGAATCAAATTATTTACCCGATTTTGATGCCGTGCCTGAAGCCGTATGGCAACGCTGCCAATTAATTTACATTTGTTCGCCCGGCAATCCTAGTGGCGCTGTGCTCTCGCAAGCCGACCATGAAAAACTGATTAATCTGGCGGAAAAACATGATTTTGTTATCGCGTCCGATGAATGCTATACCGAACTCTATGATGACGAAAACACGCCGCCTGTTGGTTTGCTGCAAACTGCTTACAACATGGGCAATAGCGCATTTAAACGCTGTATTGTTTTCCATAGCTTGTCCAAACGTTCCAATGCACCCGGCTTGCGATCAGGCTTTGTGGCAGGTGATGCCGATATTTTAAATCAGTATTTTCAATATCGAACCTATCAAGGCTGCGCCATGCCTTTGCCCACCCAGCATGCCAGCACTAAAGCGTGGCAGGATGAGCAGCACGTTGTCGAAAACCGCCGCTTATACCGTGAAAAATTTGCTGCATTTATAGCCATTCTTGCGGATGTCTGCACCATTAAAAAACCCCCAGCCGGTTTCTATGTTTGGTTAACAACACCGATCACAGATACCGATTTTGCCCAACAGCTTTTTGCCCAAGAAAACGTCACCGTTCTGCCTGGCAGTTTTTTATCCCGCGAATTTGAAGGGCTAAATCCGGGTGTCAACCATGTTAGAATTGCGTTGGTTGCGCCACTGGATGACTGCATAGCAGCAGCCCATCGAATTAAAAACTTTCTTAACACCTTATAGAATAAAATCATGAACCACACGAAAAATATTATAGAAACCGCTTTTGAACAACGTAACGACATCACCCCGGCTAACGTTTCAGCAGAAATCCGCAATGCGGTTACTGAAACCCTTAACCAGCTGGATCAAGGCACCTTAAGAGTTGCTGAAAAAATAGACGGTGATTGGGTTACGCATCAATGGTTAAAAAAAGCCGTATTATTATCCTTCAGAATTAACGAAAACCGCATGATGGATGGCGGCAACACCCGTTATTACGATAAAGTGGAATGCAAATATTCAAATTATACCGAAGCAGACTTTGCCAAAGCCGGTGTGCGCGTTGTACCTAATGCAGTTGCCCGTCATGGCTCTTATGTCGCTCCCGGTGCCATATTAATGCCGTCTTACGTTAACATAGGTGCTTATGTGGACAGCGGCACCATGGTTGACACGTGGGTGACGGTCGGTTCTTGCGCACAAATTGGTAAAAACGTGCATCTTTCCGGCGGCGTAGGTATCGGTGGCGTATTGGAACCGTTACAGGCAGGCCCTACCATTATCGGCGACAACTGTTTTATCGGAGCGCGTTCAGAAATTGTTGAAGGCGTTATCGTTGAAGATGGTTGCGTTATTTCAATGGGCGTCTATATTGGCCAAAGCACCAAAATTTTCAACCGCATGACCGGTGAAGTCAGCTTTGGACGTATTCCGGCAGGATCTGTAGTCGTATCCGGTAACTTGCCCTCGGCAGACGGCAGTTATAGCTTGTATTGTGCGGTTATTATCAAACAGGTTGATGAAAGAACACGCAGCAAAACAGGGATTAATGAGTTATTAAGGGACTAATTGTGAAAATAAGAATGAAATATATGGAAATCTATGGGTATTGAATTGCTCCCGGAGTTTATTCGTGATAATTATGAGTTGCATGAATGGAAGCACTCATGCGCCATACTGAAAGAGGATTTTCCAGAAGAATGGAAAGACATTATCTCTGCATTAAACGAATTTCGTTTATATAAAAGCTGGATAACCAATCCGGGAGGAAGTAAATCAAAAATATCTGAATTCCTTGATTCTTATCTTTATTAGCGTGGCTGGGAAGAAAAAGAGTTTAATACTCATGTGGTTGTTGATGAGCATAAAATGGATACCCCAACACACAAAGTCGATTGCTTTAGAAATAGGGTTGCTATTGAAATAGAATGGAATAATAAAGACCCATTCTATGATCGCGACTTAAATAATTTTCGCTTGCTTTTTGATCTTCGAGCCAGTAAGTGTAGGCGTAATCATTACCAGATGCGATGAGTTGCAAGATATATTTAAAGCATTAGGTCGAGGTACATCTTATGGCGCGTCGACCACCCACATGAGCAAGCTGCTTCTGCGTATTGAAGGCGGCGGTGGTGCAGGCTGCCCCTTGTTGGTTATCGGTATATCTAAAAAACTATATGTTGAGAATAAGTGACCATGAAAGCATCAGATGATCTTTTGAACGCCGTCGGTAATAAAAAATTCGCTACTGTTCTGGCCGACCCTCCTTGGCAGTTTCAAAATAGAACAGGGAAAATGGCACCTGAGCATAAAAGATTACAACGCTATCCAACCATGTCGCTTCAAGAAATAAAAGACCTGCCAGTCGAAGCCATTGTTGCCGATACTGCGCATCTCTATTTATGGGTGCCGAATGCGCTATTAGCGGAAGGCATGCAGGTTATGGAACACTGGGGATTTACGTATAAAACCAATCTAATCTGGTATAAAATCCGCAAGGATGGTGGGCCGGATAGAAGAGGCGTTGGCTTCTACTTTAGGAACGTAACAGAAATAATACTTTTTGGTGTCCGTGGCAAAAATGCGCGTACCTTGCAGCCCGGTCGGACTCAAGAGAACATTATTTCATCAAGAAAACGGGAGCACAGCAGAAAGCCGGATGAACAATATGATCTTATAGAAGCATGTAGTTCTGGGCCTCGTATTGAGCTATTTGCACGGGGACCAAGAAAAGGATGGCTGGTCTGGGGTAATCAATCCGAAGAATATACGCCTGACTGGAACACCTACTCAAACCATTCTCAATCCACGGTCGTCCCTTTTCAGAAAATTGCCAAAGCCTTGTAGAAAATCAATGGGGAGCCTTGCGTAGACTGGATTTATTAACCCCCACCTACGGGTCACAAAATACAACACAAATCGGAACAACCTTATGATTAACAACGATGTATTACGCAGAGCACGCTACGCCTTGGATCTTAACGACTACACCATGATGGATATCTTTGCCTTAAGCGATGTAGAGATAAGTCGGGATGAATTACTTCATCTACTTAAAAAAGACAACCAGGAAGGTTATGTCGAACTTGACAATCAACTGTTGGATGCTTTTTTAAACGGTTTAATTATTTATCGAAGAGGCAAATTGGAAGACAAGCCTGGGCAAACGAAAAAACCGAACTTGCCGGTAACCAATAATAGTATTCTCAAAAAGCTAAGAATTGCTTTAAACTTTAAAGAAGAGGATATGCTTAACACCTTAAAGCTGGCTGATTTTGAAATATCAAAAGGCGAGCTTAGCGCTTTTTTTAGACAAAAAGGCCATAAAAATTACCGGGAATGCGGTGACCAAATTATTAGAAACTTTTTACAAGGCCTGACTATTCATTTTAGAAACCCGGCCAAACAAACTGACGCTAAATCAGAAACAGACTATTCCGACTATGATTAGCCTTGCAGGGTGTGTCAACAATACGCTGCCGACCCCAATAAATTATCCACTTTAAAAACTTTCCTTAACCTAGACCACACTGACTATCATGAGCGAAAAAATTTCAAATAATGCCATCATTTACGCCACACTTGCCCTTAACAGCGAAGTGGATTTACAACGAGAATATCTGGAATCGGAAGATGTGCCTGAAGACGAGCGCGAAAATGAAGATGATATTCTGGCAGATCTCGAACAAGCCTTTATGGAATTTGTTGATCTGTATAAAAGCCGATGCAAAGCTGACAAAGAATTACCCAGCATTGACGAATTATTAAACAGTCAATTATAAGCATCGCCATGCACACGCTTTACGGTATAAAAAACTGCAATACCGTTAAAAAGGCGCGGCAGTGGCTGGATAAAAACGGCATAGCTTATCAGTTCCATGATTTTAGAACTGATGGGCTAACGCTGGAGCAGCTGAATAACTTTGCCGCCCGTATCGACTGGAACGCGTTGCTTAATCGTAGCAGTACCAGTTGGCGGCAACTCAGTGCCGAGCAACAAAGCGATCTGACCGCAGAAAAAGTAATCGCATTAATGTTGCACACCCCGACGCTTATTAAACGCCCGATTTTAGATACGGGCGACAGACTGATTATTGGCTTTACCGCCAAGGATGGCGGGTATGCCGCATACCTGCCGGGAGCAGGTGCGGCGAAAGCTGACCATTACCCAACCGAATGACTATGAGTGAAACCCTGGAACTTCTTAAAGACCTTATTAGCCGGGAATCGATCACACCTGAAGATGCGGGTTGCCAGGATGTTATTGCCGAACGTTTAACCCGACTGGATTTTAAAGAAGAACGCCTGAATTTTAATGACACCCAAAACATCTGGCTAAGACGGGGCATTACAAAACCTTTGTTTACCTTTCTTGGGCACACCGATGTTGTGCCCCCCGGCCCTTTGAATTTATGGCTGTCACCGCCTTTTGTGCCGACTGTTCGTGACGGCAAGCTTTATGGCCGTGGTGCTGCGGATATGAAAGGCGGTATTGCCTGTTTTATTACTGCCGTTGAACGTTTTATCGCCAAGCATCCAGACCATCAAGGCTCAATCGCCGTCATGTTGACCAGCGATGAAGAAGGCATTGCCACCAATGGCGTGGTTAAAGTCGTGGAAATACTGGAACAGCGCCATGAAAAAATTGACTGGTGTTTGGTCGGTGAACCGTCCAGTGATAAAAAAACGGGCGATGTGATTCGTGTTGGCCGGCGCGGTTCATTGTGCGCCAAATTAACCGTTATCGGTATTCAGGGTCATGTTGCTTATCCTGAACTGGCAGACAATCCCATCCACACCTTTGCACCAGCCTTAAAAGAACTAACAGAAGAAGTCTGGGATTACGGCAATGTTTTTTTTCCACCGACCAGCCTGCAAGTATCAAATATTAATGCGGGAACCGGTGCGGAAAACATTATCCCAAGCTCTGCCGAGGTACAGTTTAATCTGCGTTTTTGTACTGAACTAAACGAAGAAACCATTAAACAGCGCACCTGTGCCATACTGGATAAATACGATTTTAAATACGAGATAATATGGCGCTTGTCCGGCAATCCGTTCTTGACTGAAAAAGGTAAATTAATTGATGCCACCCATGCTGCCATCAAAACCGTAACGGGGTTTAAAACCCGAGATGATACGGGCGGCGGTACTTCGGATGGACGCTTTATTGCACCCACCGGCGCACAGGTTATTGAACTGGGGCCGTTAAACGAAAGCATTCATAAAATTAACGAAAATATGACGGTAGAAGACTTGACGATTTTAACTAATATCTATGAGCAGATACTGGTTAATTTACTGGTATAGCCGCAGTTACCAATCGTCAGCGAAGTTCCTTATTCCGTTGCATCCATACCGACTACTTGCTTGCTAAAAAGCTAAAAAACTATTTTTGTGACAACAATGCTAACTTCTACAAGTATTTTTTAAGTACCGGAATCAATTTTGTTAAAAAATGTCTCAAAAATCGATGACTTC
>SESC01000778.1_pt1 | contig 11144 bp, 11 predicted proteins | sample 3171431 | NCBI WGS metagenome assembly SESC01 (sample SAMN06051868, study PRJNA518727) | freshwater metagenome | biome: subpolar coniferous forest; feature: holomictic lake; material: water; isolation source: holomictic Lake 227, 8 m depth | place: Canada: near Kenora, Ontario | collected... | reverse complement strand
TTACATTCTGAAAGTCGACTCCAGTGGCCTCATTACCGGGATTAACAATCTGCCCCCAGTACGGAATCAGGAATCCTCTGTTTACCCTAATCCCGGGAATAACATCATTTATGTCGAAACAAAGAATGAGAATTCTAACTTTAATTTATACGACCTTACGGGGAGATTGACTTACAACACGACGCTTTTGCCTGGTAAAAATCAGATCCCGGTTCAGAATCTGAAACAGGGGCTTTACATTTACAAGATCATCGGGAACTCAGAGGTGAAAGGATACGGGAAATGGGTAAAAAAATAACCCCCTTTGCCGTTTGAAGTGAAAATGATCGCGAAACCAGTAATCAGCTACAAAAAGAAAGGAGGAAGTACAAAGGTAAAAGTATTAACGCTTGCTTCTGAAATTTTCTTTTGGCTATCGTTTTCTGTTGTTGAACCGATAAAACATACCGGTTATAGAAATTTATTCCGTTTCAGTATTCAATTGTCTATTTTAGAATAACCTGCTAAAAACTAAATTTTCATGAAACCGGAACAGATTATTAAGCAAATCATCCTTCTCATTCTGTTGACTGCTGCCTGCACAGTCTTACAAGCCCAGCAGGTTCCCGATACCACATATTCCGCAAATATTTCTCACCCGGCATATAAACAGGGGAAAGGGCCGGTGATCTGCATCGACCAGGCTCATTTTAATATGCATACGAAAAATGGAGGATTCATTGCTTTCAGCAAGCTCCTACAACAAGATGGCTACAGGGTCAATGCACTCAGCTCCCTCCTGAACAGCAGCGATGCCCTAAGCCAATGCCGTATCCTGGTGATCGCAAATGCCCTCGATTCATCCAACCTGAACAAATGGATACTCCCTACCCCATCCGCCTTCAGTGATAAAGAAATTGCAACAATCAAAAACTGGGTCGAGAACGGGGGAAGCCTGCTTCTTATTGCCGACCATATGCCGTTTGCAGGGGCTGCTTACAAACTGGGGAATGCCTTCGGATTCGAATTCCTGAACGGTTTCGCCATCACCAGGGAAAACAGCTGGCCTCCTTCGGTCTTTACGCTTGCCGACAAATCCCTGAACGAATCTCCGATAACCACCGGAGCAAAAGCTCCCGACAAGATAAATACAGTCACCACATTCACCGGATCGGCGTTCAAATCCCCCCAGGGAGCTATCCCGGTTCTTTCATTTATTGAAGGCAATTATGCCCTCATGCCCGATACAGCCTGGGCTTTCAATGCCAAAACTCCAAGGAAGAACCTGGTAGGATACCTGCAGGGCGCTATTCTTGATTACGGCAAAGGGAAAGTCGCGGTTTTCGGCGAGGCTGCGATGTTTACGGCACAGATCGTGAACGGACAAATGAAAGTCGGGTTTAACTCCGATGACGCACCCCAGAATGTCCAGTTTATCCTCAACCTGTTGCACTGGCTGGATAAGGAGAAAAAATAAAAAAAAGTTTGCAGGAAAAGAAAATCAATTTATTTTTGTCCGGTTGTTTTAACTATCCGTTTAATCGGTTTGGTTAAACTAATTTCCAAAACCCGGTCATGGAGAAAGACAAACGAACGGAGGACAGGATTTTCGAGGTGGCTACTGAAGTTTTCCTCGAAAAGGGAATGGATGGCACAACCATGCAGGATATCGCCGACCGCGCCGGGATCAACAAGTCACTGCTGAATTATTATTTTCGTTCGAAGGAGCGTTTGTTCAATGCCGTATTTGAACTGTTAGCCGGCAAAATGATGGAAAAACTTGCGCCCGTTCTCGATGAATCCCTGTCCCTCGAAGACAAGCTGCAGTTCTTTTTCAACGAACATATTTCTTTTCTGCAGAAGAATCCACGCCTCCCCTTTTTCCTTCTTAATGAAATCAACAGGAATCCCGAAAGGCTGAGAGTCTTCCTGCGCGGACTTGATGTTGAAAAGCTCTTTAAGGTTTTATATTCCAGAGGTTACCCGGGAGCTAAAATGAAGAATCTTACCAGGGAAACAACTATTCAACTGATCACTACCATCATCTCGATGAGCATTTTTCCTTTCGTGTCAAAAGGCGTTTTCGATGTATTGTTCGAAAAGTTTGGGATGAGTTTCACTGAATATATTGAAGTGCGTAAGCAATTTGCGGCAAATTTTGTCATAACTTCACTTGATAATATGAAACTGAAATAGTTTGAAACAGAAATACCGGATACAATGATTTTAAAAGAGTTTGTTTCAAGGATGACAGAAAGGATATGGAGGCTGGTAATACCCGGCATCGCGGTTGTCATTTCTTCTTCCGCCTACCCGCAGTCCGCCTCTGTCATATGTCTTGACAGTTGTTATTCGATGGCTGCCAGGAATTATCCACTGATCAGGCAATATGAGCTGGTCGAAAAGTCAAAGGATTTCACCATTTCCAATGCAAACAAAGCCTACCTTCCGCAGGTAAGCATTACCGGTATTGGCGCATATATTATCAGCGGGCTGCCTTCCATCAGCCTGCCGAACATGCCGGCTGCGGCGAAACAGGATGTGCAGTTTATCGGTATTGCACAGATCAGCCAGTTGATCTGGGACGGAGGAGCAACGCATACACAGAAAGAGGTGGCCAAGGCAGGCGCAGGGGTTGACAAAGCCTCGCTCGATGTTTCCATGTATGAAATACGGGACAGGGTAAATCAGCTCTATTTCGGCATCCTGCTGATCGATGAACAGTTGAAGATACTGTCAATTCTGGATGAGAACCTGGCGAGAAGTCTCAGGAATGTAACACTGTCAAAAGATAACGGGCTCGCATACCAGACTGATGTGGACCAGGTGAAAACCGAACAGCTGAGCGTGTCACAGCGGAGAATTGAATTCACTTATGCCAGACAGGGATATGTTGACATGCTTGTGTTTATGTGCGGGTCGAACCTTCCGGGCACTTCCAGACTGGAAAGTCCGGTTTCACTGGAATCCTATTCCTCCCTCGCAAACATGCGCCCTGAGCTGAACCTGTATGAGAACCAGCAAAAGGCCATCCAGGCGGCAGCAGCATTTGACCTGGTCAGTGTGATGCCTAAATTTGCTGTGCTGGGCGCCGGAATTCTTATCGAACCCGGCATCAGCTTTGCAACCTCATCAATAAACACACTGGCTATTGCCGGTGTAAGCATGTCGTGGAGTACCGAAGGACTGTACAAACTGGGAACGAATAAAAAACTGAACCAGTTAAAACTTGACAGGATCAGCAATCAGAAGGAGACATTTCTGTTCAATACCAATATTCAGCTTAAACAGATCTCAAGCGAGATCGGAAAGCAGAAGTCCATCCTGGGCAATGACGATGAAATCGTGGCCCTGAGGAAAAAAATAAAAAATTCCTACCAGGTTAAATACGACAACGGCTTCTGTTCCATCAACGATCTGATCAATGCGATCAATAAGGAAAGTGAAGCGATAAGTACACGTTCCCTTCATCAGATCCAGATGCTCATGAGCATTTATAATTATAAGACAAAGACCGGTCATTAATCCAAACCCATAAAACAATGATTATGAAATTAAGGTTTACGCTATTCGCTCTCGCCTGCTTCTCCCTTTTTGCATGCAATGACAGCAAGCATGTTTTGGACGCCTCGGGAAACTTTGAAGCGGTTGAGACCACGGTTTCGGCTGAAGCGAACGGGAAAATCCTGGCCCTTGACATAACCGAAGGCCAGGTTTTAAAGCAAAATCAACTGGTCGGCTATATCGACAGCACCCAGCTTTACCTGACCCGCCTGCAACTGGCACAGAACCGCAGAGCTATCCTTTCTGGCAAGCCCGATATCGGCATTCAGCTCGAAGCCCTGCAGAAAGAACTTGAAAACGCGGTTTCCGACAGGAACCGAATCTCAAACCTTGTGAAAGGCGAAGTTGCATCCCAGAAACAGCTCGACGATGCAAATACAAGAGTTGCGGTGATCCAGTCGAAAATTGATGCCCAGAAGAGCGTCCTGAACACCAGTACGAACACTCTGAACGAGCAAAGCAGCACAGTGGATATACAGGCGGCACAGGTAGAGGATCAGCTTCGCAAGTGCAGGATCATCAACCCTGTGAACGGCACCGTTTTGGCAAAATACGCCGAACCGTTTGAAATGACGGCCCAGGGAAGGCCTTTATACAAAATTGCCGATCTCGATAATCTGATCATCCGCGTTTATGTAAGTGAAACCCAGCTTTCACAGATCAAAATCGGACAAAAAGCCGATGTGTTTATCGACAGCAGCAAAAAGGACTATAAAAAATATGAAGGCAGCATTGACTGGATTTCTTCTACCGCCGAGTTCACTCCGAAAATTGTTTTGACAAAAGAAGACCGGGTGACCCTGGTTTACGCTGTAAAAATACTGGTGAAGAATGACGGATTTCTGAAGATCGGTATGCCCGGGGAAGTGACTTTCGTAAAATAATACCATGTCGCAGGACCCTATCATTTCGGCAAAGCATGTTTCCAAATCCTTCGGCTCCGTAAAGGCTCTGAAGGATATCTCGTTTGATGTTTCCAAAGGGGAGATCTTTGGCTTTATAGGCCCCGACGGCGCGGGAAAAACCACACTCTTCAGGATCATTACCACCCTTCTGATCCCGGATGAGGGAGTGACAACCGTTCTGGGCCTCGACAGCGTAAAAGATTTTAAGGAACTTCGCAAAAAGATAGGCTATATGCCCGGAAGGTTCAGTTTGTACATGGACCTTACCGTGCAGGAAAACCTGGAGTTCTACGCTACCGTTTTCGGCACCACAGTGAAGGAGAACTATGATCTGATATCCGGAATCTATTCCCAGATAGAACCCTTTAAAAACAGACGCGCCGGAAAACTTTCAGGCGGGATGAAACAAAAGCTTGCACTCTCCTGTGCACTGATCCATAAACCTGCCCTGCTGGTATTAGACGAACCCACCACAGGCGTTGATGCCGTTTCCAGGGCCGAATTCTGGGAAATGCTCAGGAACCTGCGTGAACACAATATCACGATACTGGCTTCGACTCCATACATGGACGAGGCTATGAGATGCAACAGGGTGGCCCTGATCCAGAATGGAAATATTCTTTCGGTTGACAAGCCCGAAAATATAATTGCAGGATTTACCAGAAATCTTTACAGTGTCAAATCAGCTGATAAATACAGGCTTATCAAAGCCCTGAGGGATTATCCCGATACGTTTACCGCTTATCCCTTCGGCGAATCGGTCCATGTAACTTTTAAAACAGATCGTTTTAACGACGCGGTTTACGATTACCTGAAGGGAGCGGGTCTGACTGATATAATTATAAGCGAAACCGTACCGGGGATCGAAGACCGTTTCCTCGAACTAATGGAGAAACAGGAACAGGGCTGATCAGAAGTAATGAATAAATGGTTTAAGAAATAATGAGCGAGAAGGTAATTTCGGTTCGGAACTTAGTCAAGAGATTCGGAAATTTCATTGCCAACGACAATCTCAGTTTTGAGGTTTACAAGGGAGAAATTTTCGGATTCCTTGGAGCAAACGGAGCAGGAAAGACAACGGCGATCAGGATCTTGTCGGGGCTCTCCAGTCCGACCTCGGGGGAGGTTATGGTTGCCGGATTCGATGCCGGAAAGGAACCCGAAAAGATCAAGAAAAACATAGGTTATATGTGCCAGAAGTTTTCTCTCTACGATGATCTCACCGTAAGGGAAAACATCACTCTTTACGGCGGCATCTACTTAATGAAAAAGAAGCTGATCAGGGAACGGATGGATGGCTTGCTGGAAAGGTTGAAATTTGAGGAGTTCGGAAATAAACTGATCTCGGAACTCCCTCTGGGATTGAAGCAAAAGCTGGCATTTTCTGTTGCCGTTCTGCATGAACCCAGGATCGTTTTTCTCGATGAACCAACCGGAGGGGTCGACCCTATTACCCGCCGGCAGTTCTGGGAAATGATCTACGAAACTGCCGCCCGCGGCATCACGGTTTTTGTTACCACACACTATATGGATGAGGCTGAATACTGCGACAGGATCTCCATCATGAACGAGGGAAGGATTGTGGCCCTGGACACACCTGCAGGACTCAAGCAACAGTATAATGTTTCATCGGTCGAAGAAGTTTTCATAAAAATAACACGCCCCGGAAAAAACAACGCATGAAACGACTTCTGGTATTCGTTAAAAAAGAATTTCTGCATATTTTCAGGGATGTCCGTACCATGATCATCCTCTTCCTGATCCCTGCAGCTCTTTTGCTGCTTTTCGGATTTGTCGTAAGCACCGACCTGAAGAACGCCGGTATCTCTTTTCTCGATTTTTCCAACGATGAAGTTACCCAGCAGCTTACCAACAAAATTTGTTCCTCGGGTTTTTTTCATAAAGAAGAAAGTCTGCACAGCTATGCCGACATCGACAGGGTGTTGAAAGGCAGCAAGACAAAAGCGGTCATTATTTTTGAAAAGGACTTCGCCAGAAAACTGGTCAGCGAAGGCAGGGCTGCAGTCCATATCATTGCCGACGGATCTGAACCCAATATGGCGACCATGTCGACCAACTTTATCACAGGGATCATTACAGATTTCAACCGTCAGCTGAAAGGCATGCCAAAATCAGGCATTTTCCTTGTACAACCCGAAGTGCGGATGTTTTACAACCCTGCCCTGAGACCTCAGCATATGTTCGTTCCTGGTGTCATCACCATGATCATGATTCTGATCTGCGCTCTTATGACTTCGATTACCATTACCCGGGAAAAGGAATTCGGAACCATGGAAGCCTTGCTGGTATCGCCTTTGAAACCAATTCAGATCATCCTTGGGAAAATCGTTCCGTATTTCATCCTGTCATTCATCGATGTGATACTGATACTGATCCTCTCATGGTATGTGTTTGAACTGCCTGTCAAAGGAAACCTGTTCCTCCTTCTTGCCGAATCCATGCTGTATATCCTGATGAGCCTGTCTATCGGCATTCTGATCTCAACTGTGTCAAAGACCATGCAACAGGCTATTTTCATCTCACTGGTGGGAATGATGCTTCCGACAGTACTGCTTTCAGGATTCATTTATCCCATCGAAAACATGCCTGCGGTTTATGACTGGATCAGCGCAATCCTTCCCCCGAGGTATTTTGTCACGATCATGAAGAATGTAATGATCAAAGGCGCCGGATTCACCTATGTATGGAAGGAAACACTGATCCTTTCATTATTTACTGCTGTTGCCATCATCATCAGCATGAAAAAGTTCAAGATCAGACTTCAATAAGCGCCTCAGAACAATGAGAACAATACTATACCTGTTAAGAAAAGAGTTTCTCCAGATCTTCCGCGATAAGTTCATCGGCAAGGCGATCTTTGCCATTCCCATTGTGCAGATGCTGATCCTGGTCCCTGCCGTAACTTTTGAGATCAAGGAGGTAAAGCTGTGCATCATCGACAAGGATATGTCAACCGAATCCAGGGGACTCGTCAATAAACTGGAGGGATCCACCTTCTTCAAAGTGAAATACTCCACCTTCTCCGAAGAGGAAGCCAACCAATTGATGCACGCGAATAAATGCGACCTGATCGTTCAGATTCCTACAGGATTCGGGGACAATATCGGCCAGGGCATTCCCGGCAAACTGATGGTCTCGGCCAATGCCATCAACGCAACGAATGCCCAGCTTTCATGGGCCTATCTGAACGGAGTGATCGCCGATTACAATATGAGTCTCCTTGCTGACCATCCCGGGTCCCGGGGCTCTATTGCCATTCCGCAGATCATGATCACAAACAGGTTCTGGTATAACGAATTGCTCAATTACAATTTTTATATGCTGCCGGGCGTGTTAGGGATTCTGATTTTAGCCATAGGGTTTTTGCTGGCCGGACTTAACCTGGTCAAGGAAAAGGAAAGCGGTACCATCGAACAGATGAATGTCACCCCTGTGAAGAAATACCAGTTCATCCTTTCCAAAATAATCCCGTTCCTGATCATCGGGCTTATTGACCTTGCATTGGGACTGGCCATTGGGAAACTGGTGTTCGGTATCCCGTTCCAGGGCAGTATCGGCCTGCTGTTCCTTTGTTCGACCGTGTTTATGATCTCGGTACTCGGATTAGCCCTTCTTATCTCAACCGTTTCAGCTACCCAGCAGCAATATATGTTCACCGGCTTTTTTTTCATGATCATTTTCATTCTGATGAGCGGCATTTTCACCCCGATGGAAAGCATGCCAGTCTGGGCCCAGAAGATCGATATGATAAACCCTGTAGTCTATATCATGCAGATAAACCGAATGATAATGCTGAAAGGATCTGGCTTTCAGGATATCAGCAGCCAGTTTTACTCCCTGCTTATCATTGCTCTTGTATCAACTTCACTGGCCATCAACCGCTACCGTAAAACAGCATAGAGATACTGATCGAGTTATATGCAATGGAACTGAAGTTCCCGCCTGGCGGCTATTTTGGCGCTTCCAGCCAGTCCTTTACAAACTCAACCCAGATATCCTGCTTGTCGAGCAGCTGTTCGGTGGCGGGATAAGGGATCATAACATCCGGACTAATACCCACGTTGTCGATGGGATTGTCGGGAAGGCGGCGTGAACGGGTCATGGGATACCTCATATAATACTTGCCCGAAGGGAGATCGACCTCCACGGCGTTTGAATAGTCAAGCACACCCGCCGTATTCTGGTTGCCGAAGAGAGTGACTTTCGAACTGGGTTTCGCATCAAGCAGGAACTGTTCGGCTGAGGACCCGTTATTCTCATTGATGATGATGCCAACCCGCCTGGGATATTTGTAAACGGTGTCTTCTTTCACCATGACATCCCTGCCCATCATGGGATGGATCACAAATCCGCCGGGATTCTTTTTCATCTCGGTGAGCAGGCTTGTCGTCCATTTGATGCCTTCCTCCCCGTTCCTGGTATTCCCGGCTTTCAGATCATCCTCATACAGCTTGATATTGTCCTCGCATGCATACCATTCCACTCCCTTGCTCATATAAGGCGTGGTGTAGATCAGGCTCAGCAGCAGCTGGAACTCATCATCCTGTCCGCCCCCGTTATTCCTCAGGTCAATGATGAAATTCGGTCGTTTCATAATGTCATCCCAATGCTGGCGTATGGTCTTTTCGATCTGCTCCTTAAACCCGTCAAAACTGTTGACCCGCATGAAAAACGTGCTGTCGCTCAGTATGCCGAAAGTAAAATAAGTGTTGGAACCATTCGGGTAAACTGGAGTGTATGACTTCATCAGGGCCATATCATTGCGGGCAGATGAGGATTTGCGCACAAAAAATCTTACATCGTGAATCTCCAGAATATGCCGGTCAACATGCAGACTGGCCAGTTTTTTCCCGTTTCTCGCCCCTTTCCATGTGGTAAACTCTTTCACCTTGAATAATGTATCGCCTGTCGGCGGATGAGATCCTGCCAAAGCCCCACCGGCCTCCATGGCTGCGAATTCAAACATTACCTGCCCTGGCTTCCAGCCTGAATAGCTCACCGAAACACCCAGATAGTTGTTTGAAGAAGGGTCCCTGATCACGGCGATTTCACCGCAGTATGAGACCCACAGGCCTTCAATTCCGCGTGATCCCTTTGTTTTATTGAACAAGGCGGTTGTGTCAATAAGGATATTCTTTCCAAAGCTTGAAGTATCCATCTGAACCCATTCCCTGTCAGGGCCAGGGGTCCTCCTGACCTTAAGATGATGGTCCCTGAAAAACTCTGCATATTCATCCAGGTAAACCCCGCATGAATCAGGGTAAAGGACTATCCGCCCTCTTAAATACTTCTCAAGCTTAACCAGCTCTTGCGCCTTATCCCCCTTGACCTTATCGGCATATCCGGGGTAACAGCTTTTTATCTTCTTTACCAGGAAATCAAAATCGCTCATGCATGTCGATTGCTGGGAATACGCGACCCTGAAACCAAACAGCAGGATCAAAACGAATAAAAAGGAATTTCTTGCCATAGGAGGGAGTTCTTCTACAAAAATAATAATTAAAAAAACAATATACTCTATCATTTTTGGTATTCAGCTTAATTGTCGTATCAGTGAAACGACAATTTAGCTGAATACCAAAAGAAGCTTATACATATCTTTCCATTAAAAAAAACTGCATCGAAACCCTAAACAAGAGACCGATTTCGTTTCTTAATAAACGGTTTCACCTCCTTGTCATGAAATTGGGCAGTTGTTTCTTCAATCTTTTCAAAGGCTAATTTTGGCACAACTCCTATCGCCAGCGACAATTCAACAAGTTTCGATAAAGTGAAATTAAAATTTCCATTCAGGATTTGCGAGATATAACCTTTTGAAACACCAAGTTGATCTGCAAATTGAGTCTGATTCATTCCATGCTCATGCAGATAGTTGTGAACCTCTCTGAAAAGTTCATTTTGAATGGTTTCAATCCAATATTCTGGTGTCTGAATTAATTCCTTATGCGAAATCATATTCCGTTTCCTTTTAGAATGTATTGACGTTTTATATTTCTGAAATATTTAATCATACTTTTCTGCTTTACCTTCTTGCCACCGCTTACTATTATCCTGCCAGTATTTTTCTCATGAAAAAGATATACCCGAAGATTCCGTGTTTTAATTTCATATTCCTTCACCAGGTCTCCTACCGGGGTAATGTTTTTAAACTTTTGCTCAGGCAGCAATTTTCCTTCAGCCATTTCTGTCAACCGGGCCTGGATGGTTAACAATTCCTTTCCATATGTGGCTTCTCGCGAAATCACCATTTCAAATTCATCATATGGACATCTTCCGTTAATGATAATTTTATATACAGAGATTTTCCTGGAAACTTCAGGAATCTTCCGCAATGCAAATATAGTCATAAATGTTTAGTTTTAACTTAACTTTTGCATATTTCTTTCTTAATCCGGCGAAACCGAAAAAGTGATACATTTTTCTGCAAAATCATTAAACCCTGGTTTACCGGTGAGCAAAAAATATTGCTAACTTTCAGCAAAATCCCATCCCCATGTCGACACGAAAAAAACTCCTGCTCTTTATCGGCCTTCCCGCCCTGATCATTGTGGTTGCATTGGTCCTTATTCAAACCCTGGGCCGTTCACAAAAAGGCCCGCTGATGCGTGTTAATCCTGCGTTCAGGCAGTATGTGCAGGCCTTCACTTCCGGACTGGTCTCAACGCATTCGACTAT
>SESC01000772.1_pt1 | contig 11207 bp, 11 predicted proteins | sample 3171431 | NCBI WGS metagenome assembly SESC01 (sample SAMN06051868, study PRJNA518727) | freshwater metagenome | biome: subpolar coniferous forest; feature: holomictic lake; material: water; isolation source: holomictic Lake 227, 8 m depth | place: Canada: near Kenora, Ontario | collected... | reverse complement strand
TCAATAGTCACTAGATTAGAAGTAAATATTTTAGCTAAGATTTTCTGTTCTAAAGGAGAAAGTTTAAATAAATTAATAAATGCATTTAACGGAATTGATCCAAGTGGAATCTTAATTTCAGATGTTTCAATTTGCTTAACTGGAAATCCAAATGGATCCATTCTAAGCTCATAATCAGAAAGTATTTTAATATCTGATTGTGGATATGCTAAAGTAAGAAATGTTTTAGTTGGATCTAAAATAATTACTGTTTTTGAAGATAAAAGATAATTTTCACAAACAAGCTTAAGCGCATATATTCTTTCATCAAAATTCCCACCAATAATAGTTACTGATTTTTGTAAATCCATAGATGTAGTTACAAGAATATCATTCTTTTTACCCATCACAAGCTTATCAAGACTTGTTGTTCTTGAAAAATCAAGAGATGCTGGAAGATTAGTTAAAACCTTAACAACTCCAGGATCTGCAAAGAAATAATTACGAGAATCTTCAGATGCAAGCTTAAGTGAAGTTAGTTTAATGTTATATGATTTAACTATAGAAATTACAGAACTAACTCTTTTATTTAGTTCTTGCATTTTATTATCAACATAGAAAGAAAGCGTATTTAATTCAACGTACTCTGTTTCTGTATTTAAAAATAAATATTTGAATGTATTATTTTCTCCAATATTAAAGTGCTTTTCATAAAGTATACTTGGATATGGAAGAGTTGAGTTAAATATTTCTACATCTCCTTGAGCTTGAAATACCTTATACACCTGAACAAGAGCACTTGATTGATCTCTTAATTTTAAAAAAGAAACAAATATATCATCTAAGTAAAGTATAGTGTATTCAGAGCTTCCATACTTACCTTCATATAATGTATTCCATGTATTTAATGAGATCATAAACTTTTCCTTAAATTTCAATTATTAATCATAATAATAGGTATTATATAGTATATTCCAATCTATATTTAAAACAAAACATTTTTAATAATTAACATCTTATGTTTATATTAGATTTATGAGGTAAATGATTAATAATGGTTGATAAAAAAATAATTATTGAAACAATCACTGAGTTACTTGATGCAAATGTTGATAAGGAAACTATTTATTCAACATTACAAGATATAGAGGTTGATCAAGGAGATATTGAAGCATGCTACAATGAAGTAGTAAACTCTAAGAAAAATCCAACTCCACAAGCAACTCAAGCGCCTATAATCAAAAGTTCAGATACAATTGTTTCATCACCTGTAATAGACACATCAACAACAATTACAGAAGTGCCACAGAAAACTAAAGAAGAAGTAGAACCTATTTTAGAAACTATGTCTCCAGTCATAGAAAAAAAAGTGGAGAAAGCAAAAACAGATAAACTTAATTACGTTGATATAAATAATATTTCTAATAGTAATGCATCAAATAAACATGAAGAAGAACTTAAAGATACAACTATTGAAGTAAATGATATTAATAACAAGCATGAAGTTGCAATCGCAAAAGAAGAGTTTGCAAAATCAATGACTCCATTAAATGCAACTGAACCAATTTCTTCAATAGATATGACTGATGATAATAAAATAATTGCAAAGCAAATAAGTGAGCTTGAAACTAAAATTGATGATATAAAAGCAGAGCTTACTGGACTTACTAAGATTATGAAAGATATCCTTGAAGAGAATAGAAATATTTTAAACAAATTTTAATCAACAAGATATCCATAATTCTTTTTATTAATACTTCTAATTAATGAAAACAATATTCCTTTTCTTGCATCTTCTGAAACTGTAGTATCAAACATTTCAGAGACTATGTTATTTATATCATTAAGTTCTAATTTTGGATTTCCTGTTGCAATTAAGATAGACTTAACTATTTCTGGAGTATTTAGTTCAGGAAATTTCTTTAAAACATAAGGTGCAAGCTTTCCTGTTGTATATAATAATTGATTATTTTGTTTATATAATAATATTTGTTTAATGCATTCTGAACCTTTAATAAATTCAGTTGGGTGTTCCTTTGCAATTGGTGATTCTTTAAGTTTATTATAAATTCTAATTTTTTCTATTTTTATAATTCCTTTATGATGAATAATTTTATCTTTTTTATCTCTAAGTTCTTGTACAAGCTTACGCATTTTTGGATGCTTTTTTGGTTTGTTAATAATATTTATTTTAGCCATTTACTCTCTCCCTCCTCCAAATAACTTTGAGAAATCAGAAAAGTCTGGTTCTTCTTCTTTTGGTTGTCTTTTAATAAATATATTTGAAATTAATATAACTGCAAGTAAAATTATTGTGATTAGATAACCTGAACCTGCTAAGGAGCCTCCACTTATTTGTACACTGAAAACAAATATACCAAGTAAGATAAGATTCCACCATGAAGGAGTCCATAAAAAATAAATTAATAAAATAAAAGCAGCAATTAAACTGAAATTATATTGTGCGGAAATAAATAAGAGGATAATGATTACTAAAAATGAAAATGAGTCAAACACAATCCATCATTTCTCCTTTAAATCTTAACATTATCCTTAAGCCATTTCTTAACATCAGAACTATATATCCACCAAATTATAATGAATATTGCAACAAGCCAAACAAGTTCCATAAACTTAATGAAAATCAAGTAAACTAAAAGAATTGTAATTATTACTGCAAATGTTTTGTTTGCAACCTGTCCTTTTGACCAAGTATAGATTGCAAGAGCAAAAACTATTAATAGAACTATCCAAATAGTTTGCTCAAGCGAATTTGCAAGTAAAAATCCTAAATCCATTTTAGTTTAACCTCTTTTAAAATTACTTACTTTCCTTTTCTTAAGTTTGCTCTATTTGATGGTCCATTCTTTTCATGACCAGTTCCTTTCTTCGTAAGTCCTCTATTTCTTCTTCCAGCAGAAGTAAGTCCTCTAAAGGCTCTTCCTCTATGCTTTTCAGAACAAATCCAATTAATATCTTTATCATTAATTATTGCTGGATGATTTGGATCAACCATGATTACTTCAAAGTACTTTTGTTGTCCGTCCTCTCCAACATAATATGAATTTAATACTTCAAGACCTGGAAACTTTCTATCAGCTTTTTGTTCTCCCATTCTTTGGATTGAAATTCTTCTAGTTAATTTATTAACACCCATTCTCTTAGGATCTCTTCCAGCTGTTGGTCTTTTCATTATTCCAGAACCCTTTCTAACTTTAACAAAAACAATTACGAAACCTTGCTTTGCTTTATAACCAAGTTCTCTTGCTCTTATTGGGTTTGTTGGTCTTTCCATTCTAATAATTGAACCATCCATGTGTCTGAATTTAATAAGTTTATCAAAATAAACCTTCTTATAATCATAATTTGCATCTTTCTTTTTATTATATTCATTTTGGATTGTTTGCATAATATATCTTGTTGCTGTTGTCATAAAATCACACCATTTTTATTTATTATCTAATACACTTCTATATATAAGATAAATAAAGAAACAAATTAAAAAGAGTTATTTAATTAACTAGTTTCATTATCATATATAATTTATAAAGCGAAAGGTTTATATATAATTAGTTTAGATAAGCTTAATTTAGGCTTCTTTTAAAGAAACACTTATGATTTAGATTGATTTGACATGAGAATTAAAAAGATTACAGTAACAAAAGATGATTTTGGTAAAACCGTAAAGGAAATCTTGATTAATCTTGACATCAGTCCAGAAATAGTTCTTGTTAAAATCAATGGAACATTTACTCCAATCTCTGAAATAATCACAAAGAAAACAGAACTTGAGATATTACACGTAATTAAGTTTTAAATCTAAGGATAAATGGAAATAGTTATGGTTGTTAAATGTAATAAATGTAAGAATCCTGCTGTTATTTATCTTGCTTATGGTAAGCATGCTCTTTGCATTCATCACTTTAATGATTTCTTTGAAAAAAGATTTAGAAAAACAATTAGAATGTATAATTTGGTACGAAGCACAGATTATATTGGAGTTGCAACAAGCGGTGGAAAAGACTCTATGGTTCTTCTTTATCTAATGAATAGGATCTATTCGAAATCTAAAATAAAAATCTGCGCTTTATTTGTTGATGAAGGAACTCCTGGATACTCAAATAAAACAAAAGAAGTTGTTGAAACTTTTTGCAAACAAGAAAAAATAAAACTAGTTTCATCATCTCATAAGAAAGAATTTGGAATTTCAACAGGAGAGATTGCTGAGAGATATAATAAGAAAGAAGGGACTTTATGCACCTATTGTGGAGTTCTTAGACGAGACACATTAAATAGACTTGCTGAAAAAGAAAAAGTTACAAAGGTTGCAACAGGACATAATCTTGATGATGAAGCACAAACAGTTCTCATGAACATGTTTAGTAATGATGCAATAAGATTATTTAGAACAGGGCCAATTGCAGGAATAATTGATCTTGGAGAGGAAATAAGACCAAGAATCAAACCATTTTATTTAACTCCAGAAAAAGAAATTGCAGCTTATGCTCTTTACAATAATATACCTTTCCATGATTGTAATTGTCCTTTCTTTTCAGAAGCAAAGAGAAATACTTTTAGAGCTTTCTTAAATGAAAGTGAAGTAAATTATCCAGGAAGTAAGTTTTCATTAATAAGATCATTCTTAAAGATTAAAGATGTAATTAGTATAGATAAGATAAAAACAAACAACCATGAAAAAAGTAAGATACGAAAATGTAAGATATGTAATAATGTATCAAGTCAAGATATTTGTTCATCTTGTAGATTACTTAAAGAATTAAAAATAGGAAAATTATGAAATTATTTTCATCAAAGGAAGCTAGAAATAAATTTTTAAAAGTCTTAATCATTATAATCATAGTTCTTGCAATTACATATTATCTTGGATCACACTTGTTTACTTATTTTAAAGATGTTAATCATTCAAGAGAAACTATTCAATCATTTGGGGTTTATGGACCTCTTATGATGATTGGTTTACTTGTTATAATATTACTTCTTGCATTTATCTCTCAAATGCCACTAATAATTGCTGGAGGATATGCTTTTGGTGCAATTCCAGCAACTGCTTATGCATTAATTGCTTTCTTTATTGGTGGAACAATTGCATTTTATTTAGCAAGATGGTTTGGAAGACCTTTTGTTAAAAGAATAATTACAAAAAGTGCAATGGAAAAATTTGATAATTATTCTGGATTAAGATTAGATATTACTTTATTTTCTTTATTTTTAGTTCCATTATTTCCTGATGCAATGTGTTATGTTGCTGGACTTACAAATATTAAATATAAAACATTTGTTCTAATTTCTGTACTTGGTAGACTTCCTGCTGTTCTTTTATTTGCATTTGCTGGAAACTCACTTGCAAGTATGCATTATGTTCTTGGAATTATCTTGTTTGGAGTAATACTTGTTTGTGGAGCAATTATTTTAATATTTCAAAAAAGAATAGAAAATCATGTAGTTAGTCGTTTTGAGAAAAAATAAGCTTATAAAAATCTTTCTAATCTATTCTTTCATATAAATCTGGTCTTGTAGTCTAGTGGTCATGACGTCACATTGACATTGTGGAGATCCCCAGTTCGAGCCTGGGCAGGACCATTAGCCTTTCTTAAGAAGAATGCCTAGGGAAAGAAACGCATAAACCTTATCAAAAGTGAAGAATAATAAAGAGAAAATAATTTATGGTAGATGATATTACACATACAAGTGAAGACACACTTGAAATTGATGAAGAAGAATTTAAAGAACTTGGTAAATTTATTGAGCTTAAAACCTTAGCAGGACCTCTTCGTTCAATTAAATACATTAATGAGTTTAGAGTAGCTTTAACTAATCCATTAAAAATACAAACAAAAATATTAAAAGAAATACTTAAAAAAAATAAAAACACAAACTATGGTAGATTATATAATTTTTCTGGAATTAAAACAATTGAGGACTATCAAAATCAAGTTCCAGTCATAACTTATGAAGATATTATTCCATTTATCCAAAAAATAAAAGATGGAGAACAGAACATACTTACAAAGGATAAAATACTTTTTCTTGCAACAACTTCAGGAACTACATCTTCTGTTAAGCTTATACCAGTAACAAAAGATAGAATGAAAAACTTCAAAAGAGAATTATACCTTTGGAGCGTGTATGTTCTTAAGGATCACACAAATGTACTTAAAGGTAAGACTTTATATTTTGCAGGGCCATATATTGAAGGGAAAACAAGTGCTGGAATTATTTGTGGAAGTATATCTGGTTACTTGATTGCAAAAGCACCATGGTATATTAAAAGCAAAGTTGTTGTTCCTCCAGAAACATATAATATTTTTGATTTTGATAAAAAAATTAAGGTTATTGCAATTAATGCACTTAAGAGTAACATAACTCAATTTGCATTTGCATCTCCAATTGAAGCTATCCTTTTTCTTGATTATATAGCTGAACATAAAGATGAATTAATAAACGAACTTGAAAGAACAGGACTTGAAAAAAGAGCAAAGGAACTTAAAGAACTTTCTTCTTTTAAACCTACAAACATCTGGCCTAATCTTTGCTTAATAGGATGTATTAAATCTAAATTTAATTTACATTATCTTGAAACTTTAAAAGAAAAGATAGGAAAGGATATTGAAATTAGAGATCCTGGTATTTATGCATCTGAAGGAAGATTATCACTTGGTCTTGAAAAAGAAGGGATTTCAGGAATAATTCCTGCACACGTAACTTTCTTTGAGTTCATTGAAAAGAAAGAAGATGGAAAAGATGGAGAACCAATAACTATTGATAAACTTGAATTAGAAAAAAATTATGAAGTAATAATTACAACAACTGAAGGACTTTATAGATATAGAATGGGAGACATTGTAAAGGTTACTGGTTACAAACAGAAGCTTCCATTAATTGAATTTGTAGATAGAAATAATTATTTAAATATAGCAGGAGAACTTGCACACGAAAATATTCTGATCTCAATCATGTACAAGGTTATTGAAGAAGTTGGAATTAAGATTAAATCATTTACATTCATGCCTTATTCAAAAGATCCTAGCAAGAAGCCTAGATATGAAATATTAATTGAATTACTACCAGAAAACACTTTAGATGATAAACTTGCAATAAAGTTAAAAGAACTTCTTGATAAAACATTAAAAGAATATATTTCTGATTATAGACAAATGAGAGAAGAATTTGGAAGACTAGATTCTCCAGTACTTTCAATTTTAAAACAAGGAAGTTATGATGAGTTTGATAAGAGAAGAACATGCACTGGTGGTCAACCAAAACCAATACATTTATCTAAAACTGAAAAATTCAGAGAAAACTTTGAAATAATTAAAACATACGAGTGAAATTGATTAATTATGAAAATATTAAAACTTCCTAAAATTAAAAAGAATGATTACAATAAATATTTTTCTAATGATTACGAGGAAGCAAAAGGAAAGTTTATTACGCAAACCAAAGATAAAGGAATGATCTTATCTTCTGAAAAAATAATTGATGAACTTACATGTGATATTGCTATTTCTGAAACTATTAAAAAAAATAAGCTTTTAATATTTGTTTCTGGAACGCATGGTATTGAGGGTTACGTTGGTTCTGCTTTTCAATTAATGTTTCTTGATAAATATTATGATAAAATAAAAGATAAAACATCAGTTTGCTTTATTCATTCTCTTAATCCTTATGGGTTTAAATATAATAGAAGAGTTAATGAAAACAATGTAGATATTAATAGGAATTTTTGTGAAGATTTTAAAAATATGCAAATTAATCCTAAAATTTTAGAAATAATTACAAAAAATAAGAACATATTTGATGCTGGAGTTCCAAGAAAAGGAAGATTTTATGAAAATTATAAATTGTATACAACTATGCTTAAATCAGTAATTAAAAATGGAGTTGTACAAACAATTGAAGCTGGGGTTGTTGGTCAAAATCTTTATCCAACAGGTGTAAACTACTCTGGAGTGTCTCAAGAAAAATCAAATCTTGTGTTTACAAACTTAATTTCAAAAATTACTGAAGGATATAATGAAGCTATATTACTTGATCTTCACACAGGAATTGGAAGAAAATATGAAATGAGTGGATCTACGTATCATCCTAAGACTTCAGATGAATTTAAGATTTGTAATAAAATTATACACACACTTGCAAGTCATACTGGAATTCACATTTATAACATCTATTCTCTTGGTAAAGATTTCTTGAAAATATCAAAAGCTAAAAAAAATTATGAGGTACTTGTAGAATTTGGAACAATATCAGATATTTCAAGTGCATTATCCGCAAATTATTTAACACAACTCTTAGTTGTTGAAAATCAGATTACTTTTTTCGGACCAAAGGAAAAATTAGAAAAAGTTAGAACTAAAATTAAGAAAGCGTACTATCCACAAGATATATTATATAAAATGTTTATATCTCGTCAAGTAAACAAGATTGGAAAGAGATTATTAAAAATATATAATTAAACTATATTTTCTCTATTATGATATATTTTACCTGGTGCTTTTTTTAATTCCTTGTTTGTTGGTTTTCCTTTTCTTGCAAGTCTATTTGGGTTTATAAGTTTTGGTCTTCTTGGTGGTGCCACACAAATCACATCCATAATCATTTTTATTTTTATTTAATTATATACTACTGATAAATGTATATAAACTAATCTTTTATGCTTTCCTTTTCTTAAGCTCTTCTATCTTATCTCTTATATTTATTGCAATCTCAAACTCAAGATCATCTGATGCTTTTTTCATTTCTTTCTCAAGTCCTTTTATAACCTTATCAATTTCTGCTTTTGGTATATGCTTAATATCCTTTATTTCAATTTCTTTATCAGGAATTGGTTTAATTATTGTTTTTGGAGTAATCTTATTCTTCTTATTGTATTCTTGTTGTATCTTTCTTCTTCTATCTGTTTCAGAAATTGCAAACTTAATTGAATCAGTCATCTTATCAGCATAAAGAATAACTTTTGATTCAGAGTTTCTTGCTGCTCTTCCAATTATTTGTATTAAGCTTCTTCCATCACGAAGGAAACCTTCTTTATCTGCATCAAGAATACCAATAAGCCCAACCTCTGGAATATCTATTCCTTCACGTAAAAGATTTATTCCTACAAGGCAATCAAACTTACCAAGTCTTAGCTCTCTAATAATCTCACTTCTTTCTAAAGTGTTTATCTCTGAATGAAGATATCTGGTTTTTATGTTTTGTTCTGCAAGATACTCTGATAATTCTTCTGCAAGTTTCTTTGTGAGCGTTGTAACTAGAACACGGTGTCCAAGATTTATTGCATCATTTATTTCTGAAATTAAATGAGGAATCTGATTCTTTGTTTCATGAATAAACAACGGAGGATCAACAAGACCTGTTGGTCTAATTATTTGTTCAACAACTTGTTTTGATCTTTTGAGTTCATATTCAGCAGGTGTTGCTGAAACAAATATAACCTTATTCATAAACTCATTTTCAAACTCCTGAAACTTAAGTGGCCTATTATCATATGCGGATGGTAAACGAAACCCATAATCAATTAATGTTTTCTTTCTTGAATGATCTCCAGCATACATTGCATGAAGTTGTGGAATTGATTGATGAGATTCATCAATTACAAGAAGAAAGTCGTCTGGAAAATAATCTATAAGAGTTGATGGTCTTTTCCCTTCCCCTCTTCCTTCAAAGTGTCTAGAATAATTTTCTATGCCTGAACAAAAACCTGTTTCTTTAATCATTTCAAGATCATACATAGTTCTTTGCTTTAGGCGCGCTGCTTCAAGAATCCCAAGCTCAGGAAGACGTTCATCCAATTCATCTCTTATTGATATTAATGCTTTATTCTTTTGTTCATCAGTAATTACAAAGTGACGAGCAGGAAACACAAAGAAAGATTTTGGTTTTGAAATTATATCTCCAGTAATCTTATCAAGCTCAAAAATTCTTTCAATCTTATCTCCAAACATTTCTATTCTAATTATATTCTGATAATAACCTGGAACAATATCAATTACATCTCCCTTAACTCTAAATCTTCCAGGAACAAGTTCAATATCATTTCTTTCAAATTGAATATTAATTAATTTTTTTAAAATATCTCTTCTAGATGTTTTTTGATTAACAGAAACTTCAAATCCTATATTTTTAAAGTTCTCTGGAGAACCAAGACCATATATGCAAGAAACAGATGCAACAATGATTGTATCATTTCTAGATGTTACAGAAGCTGTTGCTGATAATCTAAGTTCTTCAATTTTTGCATTAATCTTTGTGTTTTTTTCAATATATAAATCTCTTTGAGGAACATAAGATTCTGGTTGATAATAATCATAATAAGAAACAAAGTATTCAACTTTGTTTTCTGGGAAATATCCTTTAAGCTCATGATATAATTGAGCTGCAAGAGTTTTATTATGTGCAAGAATTAAGGTTGGTTTATTATGTGCAGCAATTACGTTTGCAATAGTGTATGATTTTCCTGAACCAGTAACTCCTAGAAGAGTTTGGGACTTATTTCCTTTTCCTAAGCCTTCTAATAATTGTTTAATTGCCTTAGGTTGATCCCCAGCTGGTTTGTATGTTGAAACTAGTTTAAAAGAATTCATATATGTTCATATTAATTATGATTAATTCGTTTTTTAATTCCTTTTATAGATCTATTTTTAAATATAGATAGATATAAATTATTAATATAATAAAAGAGGATAATTATGAATCATTCTATTATATTTATACTAATTTATATTGTAATAATAATTACATACTTTATTGCATCAACATACGCATTTAATAGACTCAAACATTACTTTTCTTTGAAATACAAACTAAAGTCATTTGTAATTTCATTAATATTAAGTTTATTAATTCCTATAGGGATAATAATTCAAGAAACAATAGATACTGGATTTACAACTTTTATTTATAATGGCGCATTCTTAATCTTCATATTTGTTTTAGCACTCATAGTATTTACTATTGTTTTAGATATTATTAAATTAATTTTTAAAGATAAAGTTAAAAATTATGTTTGGGGAATTATTATATTATCAATAACTATTTTGTTTACACTCGTTTCTTTTATTAATGCAATAAATTATAAAGAAATTAATGTTGATATTTATACTTCAAAAATAAACCAAGATACAAGGATTGTTCAGATAAGTGATGTACATTTATTTGGTAAAACTTCAGAAAATAGATTTAATAAAATATATACATCTATAATTTCG
>SESC01000769.1_pt1 | contig 11245 bp, 7 predicted proteins | sample 3171431 | NCBI WGS metagenome assembly SESC01 (sample SAMN06051868, study PRJNA518727) | freshwater metagenome | biome: subpolar coniferous forest; feature: holomictic lake; material: water; isolation source: holomictic Lake 227, 8 m depth | place: Canada: near Kenora, Ontario | collected 2014-07-08... | reverse complement strand
TTATGAACTGACGGATAAAGAACTGGATTTGTTATTTGAATTTGCCGGTTTGGATAGAAACGAACCGGAAATGACCAAAACCAAACCAGAGCCTAAAAGTCATAATGCCCGAAGAAGATAGTTTTTTGGTAGGGGTTACGTGCAAATCGCTACCTAATTTAGGTTGACAGAAAGATTAATGTCAGGCTTGGCCGTTTGTAAAACTAGTCAGGTCTTTCCTTCGTTGAGTTTTAGGCAATGGCTGCGTGAATTTATGCCTGCCTGCGTTTTAAAACTAATTTTTACCGTGCGGCCCAATATTTATGAAATCTTATTATATAGTGCAGTAACTTATTGATATTTAGAAATAACTGTTAGATTGTCGTGTTTTTATACGATTTAACAAAACTGTAATAAAAACTGTAGTTAAGAGCCGGATAGAACAATTTATACACAGAGTTATCCACAGGCTCTGTGGGTAACTTCTGAATAGCTTGTTTTAAACCATAAATCAGTATTTTTCTTGTTTATCCGGAAGTCGCCATGAAAAATATAACTTGTGTTTTTGTTCAAGAGCATTTGTACAGCGACGCTTTTGACGGCATAAAAAAAACGCGGGCAGACCTGGCAGGTTTATAGCGCCATCAGGTTTGTCAAGCGTTAAAAGGGATGTTTATGGGTACACAGAAAAAATCAATGACTTGGCGCTGCTTTTATTCAAAGCATAAAAATTTCTTTAAATGTCATAAATAATAGCGACCAACCAGGAATAATAGATTGTCTATTTTTTGTACAATCTAACAAAAATGTATTAAAAACGGGTGGTAAGAGTGCGATATAACAGTTAATGCACAGAGTTATCCACAGGGTTTGTGTATATACTCCGCGCGGTCACAACCCGGTTTTCTGATCGGCCATTTTATTCGATAGCGGGGTTGCAAAAACAGTTACATAGTCAGCTATGCGTCTGTTTTCGCGCCTTGCTCTCGAATAAAGTGACTTGATCATAAATTCCGCAAACATGACCGCGCGGATTATGACGAATAAATTGTTTTTATTTGCCGGCAAAAACACCACTAAAAGCAAAATTGCCACCCTTTTTTATGGCATCCTAATATAAGACTTGGGTTTTCCTGTATTTTTTACCCGTTTCCAGGTTAAAATAGTCGGCTTTCAAAGCTGGACGAGTGAGCGGCAATGGTGACTTTTAAAGTGCCGCCTCACTTGGCTTGAGCTTCCTGCAAGTATTCAACACGTTTCATCCATGCCTTGCCGCTACGGTCTTAGGTTATTATGACTGTAGTTTACGGTATGTTGTCACAATGCCCCAGTACGAACCCTCCTGAGTTGATGCTCAAGAGTGGTCACCAAAAAAGTTTTTTATGCCCAACTTTAGAGTAAAAACATGACAGATTTAGCGCATTACAGAAATATTGGCATCTTCGCACACGTTGATGCCGGTAAAACAACGACTACCGAGCGAATTTTAAAATTGACCGGTAAAATTCACAAAATCGGTGAAGTGCATGATGGCGAAACCACTACCGACTTCATGGATCAAGAACGTGAGCGTGGCATTACCATTCAGTCAGCGGCAACCACTTGTTTCTGGAAAGATTATCGTTTTAATATTATCGACACCCCGGGTCACGTTGATTTTACTATCGAAGTTTATCGCTCTCTTAAAGTGCTGGACGGTGGTATCGGCGTTTTCTGTGGATCAGGCGGTGTAGAACCCCAATCAGAAACCAACTGGCGTTATGCGAATGACTCTGAAGTTGCGCGGGTTATCTATATTAACAAGCTGGATCGTATTGGTGCAGACTTCTACCGTGTAGTTAAGCAGGTTGAAGAAGTGCTGGGTGCTCATCCGTTGGTTATGACACTGCCTATCGGTACTGAAGACCAGTTCTCTGGTGTGGTTGATGTATTAACCCGTAAGGCATGGATATGGGATGATTCCGGCGACCCAATGAATTACACCATTCAGGATGTTCCGGCCGATATGGTGGCGGATACTGAAAAATGGCGCGAAAAATTGATTGATGAAGTGTCTGATCAATTCGACGATGTTATGGAAAAATACCTTGATGGTGAAGAACCTGACATTGACACCATTAAGCGTTGTATCCGTAAAGGTACTATTAATCTTGATTTCTTCCCGACTTTCTGCGGCTCATCTTTCAAAAACAAAGGTGTACAGTTGGTTCTTGATGGCGTTGTAGATTACTTGCCTTGTCCAACAGAAGTTAAACCACAGCCTGAAGTGGATCTGGAAGGCGTCCCAACGGGCAAATTTGCTATCGTTGATGCGGATAAACCGTTACGTGCATTGGCATTTAAAATCATGGATGACCGTTTTGGCGCGTTGACCTTCTTGCGTATTTATTCCGGTAAGTTGGAAAAAGGTACCTCGGTATTAAATACTTTCACCGGTAAAACCGAGCGTATTGGCCGTATCGTGGAAATGCATGCCGATGTCCGTGCCGAGCTTGAATCTGCACAAGCAGGCGATATTGTTGCGGTTCTGGGCATGAAGAATGTGCAAACCGGCCACACCCTGTGTGATCCGAAATTCCCTGCAACTCTGGAACCGATGGTTTTCCCTGATCCCGTCATTTCGCTGGCTATTTCACCAAAAGATAAAGCCGCTTCTGAAAAAATGGGTATCGCACTGGGTAAAATGATTCAGGAAGATCCTTCTTTCCACGTTGAAACTGATGAAGACAGCGGCGAAACCATTCTAAAAGGCATGGGCGAGTTACATCTTGACATTAAAGTTGATATCTTAAGACGTACCCACGGTGTTGATGTTGTTGTTGGTAAACCTCAAGTGGCGTATCGCGAAACCATTACCAAGTCGGTTGAAGACGAATACACCCACAAGAAACAATCAGGTGGATCAGGCCAATATGGCAAGATCAACTACATTATTGAACCCGGTGAACCCGGTTCAGGCTTTGTGTTTCAATCAGCGGTTACGGGTGGTAACGTACCACGCGAATACTGGCCAGCTGTTGAAAAAGGCTTTAAAAGCATGTTGGATAAAGGTGTTTTGGCCGGTTTCCCTTGTTTGGACTTTAAAGTTATCTTAACTGATGGTGCTTTCCATGCGGTTGACTCCTCTGCGATTGCCTTTGAAATTGCTGCGAAAGCGGCATTCCGTCAGTCAATTCCAAAAGCCGGTCCACAATTGATTGAGCCTATCATGGCGGTAGATACTTTTACGCCATCAGATCATGTGGGTGATGTTATTGGTGACCTTAACCGTCGCCGTGGCATGATCAAATCTCAAGATGCCGGTGTAAGTGGCGTGCGTATCAAATCAGATGTACCGTTGAGCGAAATGTTCGGCTACATTGGTGACTTGCGCACCATGACTTCTGGTCGCGGTCAGTTCTCTATGGAGTTTTCGCACTATATGCCATGTCCTAAAAACGTAGCAGAAGAAGTTATCAAAGAAGTTAACGAACGTAACAACGCTAAAAAGAAATAATTTGTACTGTAGTCGGGCAGACAACTGTCCGGCTATATCGGCAGGTGCAAGCTATTTGCACTTACCGTATTTCTTTGTATTGACTAAACCGACTTTGATTTTTTTTGAAAAATTGTTTTACTTATTCTTATTTTAAGTTTTTATTTTCAACAATTGAAAAGGGTGATTTCAAATCGACATCACGCGTTAGCTTGTCAGGATCAAACAGGACTTCAATGGCCTTTTTGACGGTTGTCATTGTCAACATCATTCATTTTTTCAGCTAATCGCAGGTTAAAAATATCTCTATGTCCGGCATGAATTAATCAGGCCTGCGCACCTTCCATCCCAAGTATCAATCCATTAGCACAAACCAATTTCCCCAATTAAGGTAGAAAGACCACAGCTCCAGTAATGAATTTTGTCGTTGTGTACCTGTCAGCCAAGTAATTTAGGGCAATCTTTCTGCGCCCAGCGTAAAACGTTAAGCTGTTTTTTTATATCTCGCAGCCCTTCAATGACCCGCCAAGACTGGCTTTTAAACTGTATTACTCTACAGCCAAAACCGGAATAGCGGCCAACAGCTTTTTGGTATAGGCATGTTCAGGTTGTGTCAGTACTTGCTCTACATTGCCGTGTTCTACAATTTTGCCTTTATACATCACGGCAACTTCATCGGCTATTTCTGCAACCACGCCCAGATCATGGGTGATAAATAAATAGCTTAAGCCTTTTTCCTGCTGCAAGGTTTTGAGTAATTGAATAATTTGCGCTTGCACGGAGACATCCAGCGCACTGGTCGGTTCATCACAGACAATTAGCTTGGGATTAACTGCCAAGGCGCGGGCTATACATATCCGTTGCCGCTGACCGCCGGAAAATTCATGCGGATAACGTAATGCCGAATCGGTTGGTAAATCGACTTGTTGCAATAATTGTTTTACGCGGGTCTTGCGCTCGGCAGAGCTGATGTCGGGATGCAAGGCACGGATGCCTTCGGCGATGATGTCGCCGACCAACATTCTGGGATTCATCGAGGAAAAAGGGTCTTGAAAAACAATCTGGATATTGGCGCGTTGCTGTCTTAAGGTTTCGCCGGTTAAGGCATTAAGATTGATACCATCAAGGGTGACCTGTCCACTGCCGCCCGGGATCAGGTTTAACAAGCTTTTGCCCAAGGTGGTTTTACCACAACCGGATTCACCGACCAGAGCCAGTGTTTTTCCTTGCTGGATACTAAAACTCACACCATCGACGGCGCGTACATAATCAACGATACGTTTAAAAAGACCTTTGCGAATCGGGTAGTAACAATAAAAGTCGTTAACCTGTAATAAGGGCGGTTTTTCTTGGGGAAGGTGTGCCAAACAGCTTTGCATGGAAGGCAAGGCTTTCAGTAACTTGCTGGTATAGGGATGTTGGGGGTGATTAAAAATAGTTTTGGTTAATCCGGTTTCGACAATTTTACCTTGCTGCATCACGGCAACGCGGTCTGCCATGGTTGATACCAGCGCCAAATCATGGCTAATCAACCACATCGCCATGCCGGTTTGTTGCTGGATGTTTTTGAGTAACGCCAATATTTGCGCCTGAATGGTGACATCCAGCGAGGTGGTGGGTTCGTCGGCAATCAACAAGTCCGGTTGACCTGCCAAGGCAATGGCAATCATCACCCGTTGCCGTTGGCCGCCGGAAAGTTGATGGGGATAGTCTTTAAGGCGCTGTTCCGGTTCGGGTATTTCAACTTGCTGTAATAATTGCAGTACCCGTTCTTTGACTACTTTTTTGGATAAAGAGAAATGAATTTTTATGATTTCTTCGATTTGGCTGCCGATGGTCATCACCGGATTTAGCGAGGACATGGGGTCTTGAAAAATCAAACCGATACGTCTGCCGCGAATTTTGCACAGCTCAAATTCTGCCCGTTTTATCAGGTTATCGCCTTGCAAATTGATGGCATGGGCTTTGATTCGGGCATTGTTGGGCAATAATCTGAGTACGGATAAGGCGGTGATGGATTTGCCGGAGCCGGATTCGCCGACCAAGGCAAAGGTTTCACCGGGATAAATTGCAAAGCTGATGTCATCAACAACCGTCTGCTGATGATTGAAAGTAACACTGAGATTTTCAACAGAGAGTAGTGGGATATTCATAGCCTGAATTTGACACAAAAAATGGATGCAAATGTAGGGGCAATTCCTTACGGTTGCCCTTTTGCGAATGGGGCAACCGCAAGGGATTGCCCCTGCGTTGGAATTAAATCCTAAAACAAGCCCGTTATCCGGCCATTATTATCAATATCAATTCTTTCAGCGGCGGGTACTTTGGGTAAACCGGGCATGGTCATTATGTCGCCCGCAATGGCGACAATAAAACCTGCGCCATTGGCCAGTTTGACTTCCCGAATTTCTACGGTATGTCCGGAAGGTGCGCCTTTGGCATTGGGGTTGGTTGAAAATGACATTTGTGTTTTTGCCATACAAATCGGAAATTTTCCGTAATCCGTATCCCATTCGGCAAGTTGGGCTTTTACTTTGGCATTGGCAGTCACGTTGGAAGCACCGTATAGCTTGGCAGCAATCGTTTCAATTTTTTCCCACAAGCTGAGGTTTTCATCATAGACGTAAGTAAACGCAGGCTCATGGTCGTCAACAACATTAATAACCGCTTGTGCCAGCGTTTCTGCGCCTGCGCCACCGGTTGCCCAATGCGTTGAAACAATGCAGGTTGCGCCTAAGTCGGCACATTTTTGTTGGAGTAAAGCGACTTCTGCTTCCGTATCAAAGGTAAAATGGTTGATACACACGACACAAGGCAGGCCATAATGCCGGGTAATGTTGTGGTAATGACGCTCAAGATTAACAAAACCTTGTTCCAGTGCCGCCAGATTTTCGGTGTTTAAATCTTCTTTAGCCACGTTGCCATGAAATTTAAGCGCTCTGATAGTGGCAACCAAAACTACTGCCGAGGGTTTTAATCCTGACATGCGACATTTAATATCAATAAACTTTTCAGCGCCCAAATCAGCTCCAAAACCGGCTTCAGTCACGACATAATCAGCCAGTTTTAACGCGGTTTTGGTGGCTGTTACCGTGTTACAACCGTGCGCAATATTGGCAAACGGGCCGCCATGAATAATAGCGATGTTGTTTTCCAGTGTTTGTACCAGATTGGGTTTGATGGCATCTTTTAATAAAGCGGCCATGGCACCTTGCGCATTTAAATCGCGAGCATAAACGGGTGTTACCCTGTCGGATTTATAGCCGATGACAATGCGACCCAGACGTTCTTTAAGATCAGCACGGCCGGTGGCCAGGCAAAGTATCGCCATCACTTCAGAAGCGACCACAATGTCGTATCCATCTTCACGCAAGTAGCCGTTTGCCGGGCCACCCATGCCAACGACGATGTGACGCAGGGCACGGTCATTCATATCAACAACACGTTTCCACTGAATGCGTCTGGGGTCAATATCCAGCGCGTTACCGTGATTGATATGGTTGTCTATCAACGCCGATAACAGATTATGCGCCACGCCGACAGCATGAAAGTCACCGGTAAAGTGCAGGTTAATATCTTCCATCGGAACAACTTGTGAGTGACCGCCACCCGCAGCGCCGCCTTTTACGCCAAAACAGGGTCCCAAGGAAGGTTCACGCAGGCAGATGATGGTTTTCTTATCTATTAGGTTCATGGCATCGCCCAAACCGACTGTCGTGGTCGTCTTGCCTTCGCCTGCCGGCGTTGGACTAATGGCGGTTACCAGAATCAGTTTGCCGTCTTTTTTGTCGGTCAGGCTGTTGATGTATTCCAGTGATATTTTGGCTTTGTAATGACCGAAGGGGTCAAGGTGTTCGGACTCTATGCCGTAGTGTTCTTTTGCCAATGCGATGATCGGTTGCATCGTGGCTTGTTGGGCGATTTCTATGTCTGACATGTTTTATTTAAAGTTAATAATTTGTATGTGTTTAATATAATGGGGGTTCGACGGCTCAAGCGTAGGTTGATGCACGAACCTGAGAAGATGATATTTGATTAACGCCATATAATTCAAAACATATAACTGGTTTAGTTATCGAATTAAATATTTTTATCAGAGCGGAATATAGCTCTGTTTCACAGAGCTCCAAAGTTTTCAAGATTAGATTCTGAATTTCCTGTTTGTTGGTATAGTAATTATTTAGCCATTTTGATGGCATCAGTAATTCGGCTGCAAATCTATTGGCTTCTGCTCTTAATTTTGTACGCAAATATACGCATTAAGTAATTCGCTCTCCGTTGATAGGTAAGTCAACCTGCAACTGGAGTCCTGGTTGAGCAGTTTCAACCGATTGGCACTGTTCCGTTGTAGCAATATGGCCTTAACCTGTTTATAGGGTAGCCATCGACCTATCTCTGAGTCGTGTAATCTTGCTAACACGTTTCGCGCGGCATTTACATCTGCCTGCAACACCTCCCCGTTTTCACGATAAAACTTCTCCCCGCACCGCTTCCCCGAAAGGGAACCGTCGCAAGAATCCATTTGTGAAGTGTAGGCAGCATTGACGTAAATGACCGTAGAACCTCTACGGCGAGAACCATTTTCTATTGCGCTGGCAATAACGCCTTTCGTCCAAGCGGACAAGCGGCGGCTCACGTTTTTACCGAACTTATTTCCTGCAATCGGTGAGGTTAAATCTTCGGTGACAATCACCGCTGCCTTATCAATAACTTGATTGACGGCTTCATGCACAATCGATCTTACACCCGATTGGTGTTTGATCGCTTGCTTGTCCAGTTTTTTGCGTCCCAAGTTGTGTTTTGTCACCCAGGGTTTCTTTTTGGCAATAGACTTTAACTTGTTTCTGCGCTGATATTTCTTCTTTAACCGATCTGATTCTTTCGTCAGCACCGCGCCCAGCGTAACGCCATGATGCACGCCATCGGAATCGGTCAACACTTCGGTATAACCTTTGTCCACGCCGATGGTTTGAGTGCCGCAATCGTTGGTTTTAACTGCTTCGGCTGCATAGTGAATTTCGACTTTGCCGTTGCGTAGGATAATCCGCAGATTACCTTTAGGCGCTACGGTGGTGCTTAACGGGATGGCGAGGCGTTTGCCTTTAATCAAGCTGGGGATTTTAATCCAGACTCTGCCGCCCAAGGTAAACACGGTGTAATCATCAGAACGAACGATGATTTGATTATGGGTATGATTATGTCCGCGCTTAAACTGTTTACGCATAGTGCGTGATAAATAGCGGTCATCCAGATATTTGTCAGATTTTAACACCGTGTACAGGCGCTTTTGTTCGAGTTTTTCTTGAGTATGCCGACGGATGGCTTGCTTTACGTCAAACTTTGCGGCTTCACGACAGGCTTTAATGTTGCTTATCGCGTCGCACAAGGTTTGTTTCCAGTGCGTTGCGCCGACGTTGAACTGCTTGCCTTGTTTAAGCCAGTTATCCCGGATGGTTCTATCGCGTAAGCCGATTCCATTAATGGAACCGAAGCGCTCCCACACTTCTGAGCGGATCGCGCCTAAACGTCCGGCTTGCTCTATCAGTGCAGCAAACTTGCCTTGGTTAATGTGGTCGCTAAATGCTATCTGTGTTATCACTCGCAGCTGCCTTTATGATTATATGTCCAAGTTCATGAGCCAGAGTGAACTTTTTTCTGTTCTCATAAGGCTTGCTATTGATTAGTATTTCTGGTTTTTTCTTAGAGCCTATGCCTACAACAAGCCCATCTGCATCAGTTGGAAATTCTATGTATTCCAAAGTAGCATAGTTTTGTACAAGGGCTTCTAAGTCGAAAGGAGGCTTTGTTATTTTATGGCGAGCCAAGAGTCTTTGAGCTAATCTTTCTTCTGGCCTGATCAAATTTTACCTATCCTCTTAAGCCATTCTTCCATTTTAGCTGCTTCCTGATTATTCTTTGCCCTAGCTGCTAGCGCTATGCGTTCAAAATCTAACTCTTCATTCAAACTAATATGCCGTAATTTGCTATTAAGAATGGCAGCGAGAATACTAGGTCGTGTCGCCCACAATGAATATTCTTCCCATGACATACCAAGAAATTCATGTAGTTCTTGATTTTTACCGGCTAATCCTGAATGCCATTGTGCAATATAGTCATCTATTTCATCCATAAAGGCTTCGCCTGCTAAACACTTTGAAATAAAAGTCATAACTCCCTCACTTTAGTTTTGTTTACTTATTCGTCTGCCGCGAACGGCTGGTTTGATAACAACACCCGTGATTGGACAAACAACGCCGAAATGAAATCCACTTTTATTGAACACCTCTATTTCACCGTGCAAAGAATCCCAAGTGTAGTAAATATCCTCTTCAGAATTTTTATAGACTTTTCTTCCGGCTTCTATTCCAACAACTCGACAGTTATCTAATATCGAAGGTTTAGGGATAGATTTTTTAGTCATAAAATATAAGCCTTTGTATGATGCGCTGAAGAACCAAGCGTATCGTTCGAGTTATTTGCTATTGCGAATTCCCAATGCCCAATGCCCAATGCCTAATGCCCAATACTTCATTATATCTCGTATATTGGGTATTTTGTAAGTTAGTGCTGACGTAAGAAGCTCCCCCAACAATAAGGAGCTTCGGTTTGGTTGTACCTGACGGACATAAATACCCAAAGACTATAAAGGATTACTTATATCATCCCAATCTTCAATCCAATCAACTATAAACCGGAAACCGTGCACAAAGATTGCCGACTTTTTCCCTTACATTAGCACTGACTTCTTCATCATCAATGTTTTCCATTACATCACACATCCAATGCGCTACTTCGCTGACTTCGGCTTCTTTAAAGCCGCGTGTGGTTGGCGCAGGTGTGCCGACGCGAATGCCGCTGGTGACAAAAGGCGATTGCGGATCGTTAGGCACGGCGTTTTTATTGACAGTGATATGTGCTCTGCTTAACGCGGCATCGGCTGCTTTGCCGGTGATGCCTTTGGCAATCAGGGAAACCAGCATTAAATGATCATCGGTGCCGCCTGACACGACGTCAAAGCCTCGCTCGATAAAAACGGAGGCCATGGCCCGGGCGTTTTTGATCACTTGTTGCTGATAAATGCGGAATTCAGGCTGCATGGCTTCTTTAAAGGCAACGGCTTTGGCGGCAATAATGTGCATGGAAGGGCCGCCTTGTATGCCCGGAAAAATACTGGAATCGATTTTTTTCTCTATTTCAGGGTTGCTTTTGCACAAAATAAGGCCGCCGCGCGGGCCGCGCAGGGATTTGTGCGTGGTGCTGGTGACAACGTCTGCAAAAGGAACGGGGTTAGGGTATAAACCTGCTGCAATTAAACCGGCGACGTGCGCCATATCGACGACAAAATAAGCACCCACTTTATCAGCAATGTCGCGGAAATGTTGCCAATCCCAAACGCGTGAGTAAGCGGAAAAGCCCGCAATGATCATTTTTGGTTTATGTTCCAGTGCCAAGGCTTCAACTTGTTCGTAATTAATTTCACCGGTGTCAGGGTTTAAACCGTATTGAATGGCATTGTAAATTTTGCCGGAGAAATTGGGTTTGGCACCGTGTGTCAAGTGACCGCCATCAGCCAGACTTAAGCCCAGGATGGTATCGCCCGGTTGAATTAATGCCATGAAGACGGCCATGTTGGCCTGAGAGCCAGAGTGTGCCTGTACGTTCGCATAATCAGCACCAAATAACCATTTGGCGCGGTCGATGGCTAATTGCTCGACTTTATCAACAAATTCACAGCCGCCATAATAACGTTTGCCGGGATAGCCTTCGGCATATTTATTGGTTAACTGAGAG
>SESC01000767.1_pt1 | contig 11268 bp, 10 predicted proteins | sample 3171431 | NCBI WGS metagenome assembly SESC01 (sample SAMN06051868, study PRJNA518727) | freshwater metagenome | biome: subpolar coniferous forest; feature: holomictic lake; material: water; isolation source: holomictic Lake 227, 8 m depth | place: Canada: near Kenora, Ontario | collected... | reverse complement strand
GGCGTAATCAATATCCGGGTGTTGAGTCTATGGAAATTGCGGTAATGGGCTGTGTGGTTAATGGCCCCGGTGAAAGTAAAAGTGCCAATATAGGTATTAGTTTGCCGGGTACTGGTGAGTCACCTGTTGCTCCAGTCTACGAAGATGGTGAAAAAACAGTGACCCTGAAAGGCGATAGGATAGCTGAAGAATTTCAGGAAATCGTACAGCGTTATATAGAGACACATTACGCACAATAGGTTGATTTAGCTGGACTAGGCTTGATTGACTAAGCCCCTTGTTAATAAAGTAGATGCTTTATTAACAAGGGGCTTTTTTGATGGGAATTTTTTCTCCACTTCATTTATCAAACTCATTGTCTGGACAATGCTGTTTTTTAAGGTAAGCTCTCTGAAACAGGAATGGTTATTCCGTTTAATTAATGATAGTTAACAGTGAGCAAATCCTATAGGGGAGGAGAAAAGTATGGGTCCTTATTATCAGCATACCGCGCAAGGTATGGGCGGTTTGGTTGAAACGTTCTATGAATATCCTATTTTAATGCTGCTTTTAGTTGTGGCTGCATCAGGCATTGGGTTTTGGCTTTGGCGTAAAAATAAACTGAAGTAATTGAATTGAGTGTTGCGCAACAAGTTTCTCGATACACATCACCATTGGTTATTTCAGCGCATCCAAGCCTGAACAATATTCAAGTGCTGGGTTTTTGTGGTTCTACAGGCTTTGGCTCGGAGGGAGTTCTGCGTTTGCCAATGTTTTTTTGATCTCTATGGCGGACTTTAACTTTTTCTTTATCTGCCTTCTTAGGTTCTATTTTATTCTTAATACCTGCCGCTTTGCCAGAGGCTTTAAGTTTTTTAGGCCCCTTATATTTACCTTCTAATTCTTTAATGGTTCTGCGCTTAAATTTCTGTTTTAAAAAACGTTCAATCCCTGACATTAGATTCCATTCAGTACTCTTTACAAGAGCAATGGTGAGTCCCAGTTCATCAACTCGACCTGTTCTGCCAATCCTGTGAATATAATTGATGCCATTTCTTGGAACGTCAAAATTTATAACCAGATTGATGCCTTTGATGTCCAATCCTCTCGCGGCAAGATCGGTTGCAATCATGATTTTAACTTCACCATCTCGGTAAAGTTCCATCATTCGGTTGCGTTCTTTTTGATCCATTTCGCCATGTAAAACGCCTACACGGAGTTTTTGTCCCCGGAGTGGTCCACGCAGGGTATCGGCTTGAATTCTACTGTTAGTGAAGACAAGTGCTTTGTCATAAGTTTCGTTGAGTAGTAACCATGCCAGGAGTTTCTGTTTGTGGTCATTATCATCCGCTACGATAATTTGTTGCTCAATATTGCGATGACCATCATGGAGTGTGTTTAAGGCAACGACCTCATGATTCTTAAGTACTTTATCAGCCATTTTGATGACACCAAAATGGGTTAATGTGGCTGAAAACAGTAGGGTTTGTCTTTGTGTATTGCAGCTATTAGCAATGCTTAATACGTCTTCACTAAAACCCATATCGAGCATTCGATCGGCTTCATCTAAAATGAGCACTTCAAGATGACTAAAGTTAGGCGTTTCTTGTTCCATGAGTTCTAAAAGACGACCTGGTGTGGCGATGACCACTTCAGTATTTCTTCTTAGCATGTTTTGTTGTAGTCTAAAGTCTTCGCCGCCGGTAATAAGACCGACGGTAAGATCGGTGTATTCAATTAATTGTTGGCATTGTTTAAATATTTGTTGCGCCAATTCACGAGTAGGTGCCAGTATGAGTGCGCGTGTGCCGAAACTCGTTGAGGTTAAGGTCAGTAGATGGTCTAGTGTCGGTAATAAGAAGGCGGCAGTTTTGCCGCTGCCTGTCTCGGCACTCACTAATAGGTCTTTATAGTCTAGAGCAAGCGGAATAGCTTGTTGCTGAACGGGTGTCGGTGTCTGATAACCCATGTTTTTGACGGCACTAAGCAAGGGCTCAGCAAGCGAAAAGTTCGAAAATGAAAGCGGGGTGTCGGTTGGATTAGATTGCATGTATCTGGACTAGTTACTGCGTTAACGCAGATGATGAAAAGCTGGTATTTTGAGGTATTATAAACTTTTTGCTGCAAGGGCAGGATTTAAATCGCTCAATATTGCTAATTCCATTTTAGCTGTTATGCTTAGCAAACATGTTTTTTACAAAGGCCACAGGTTAAAAAATAATGATACCCATTAGAGATACTGCGCCATGCTATTCTAGACCCTATGTGACTTGGGGGCTGATGGTTGTCTGCATTAGCATATTTGTTGCTATGAAATTAATGCCAGATCAATTGGCGATCAGCATATTAAACAATTATGGGATGGTACCGATTCGTTATTCCAGTGATTATTCTGGTTTGCCTTTCGATGGATACTTGTCTTTTTTGACTAATTTGTTTTTGCATGCTGGTTGGCTTCACCTCATTGTCAATATGTGGTTTTTGTGGATATTTGCAGATAATGTTGAAGATAGAATGGGGCGAATTCCATTTCTTATTTTTTATTTAGTGTGCGGTATTTTTGCAACGCTATTGCAATGGTATTTTGACCCTATGCTGGATATTCCTGTTATTGGGGCTTCTGGAGCAATAGCGGGTGTATTGGCAGCGTATTTCTTTTTATATCCGCTCGAGCAAGTGGTTGTTTTCTTTCCTCCCCTTGTTCTTAATGTGCCGGCTATAACTTTTTTGGGTTTGTGGGTGTTGCTACAGCTACATAATGCAACGACCGCTGTTCTTTTGGAAAATACTACAGTTGGTGTCGCATGGTGGGCGCATTTGGGTGGCTTTGTTGCGGGTACTATTTTGTATCGATTCTTTCTAAAAAATAAGAAAAATGACGAAGTTTGATTGCTTTAAGGTATAATTTCTACCTTCAAAAAGTCGGGCTTTTTGACATAAATAATTGCAATCAGTAAGTTTTACTGATTTAAAAGGCCTCTAAGTTATCAGGAAATTGAAAGTAATTATGAAAAAAGTTAATGTTGGGTTGGTAAGGCTGCTTCAGTTTGTAGTTTTTGTATTATTTACCTTTATGGTTATCGTCTATTTTGGTGCATTCGTTCTATTGCCACTAGATGCTATTGCTTTGTTAATAAAGCTGTTAGGTGTAATTGGATTGCATGGTTTTATCGGAGCCTTAATTGCAATTCCAGCTGTCGGCTATTTGTGCTTGATTGTATATAAGACTCCCAGTTTATGTAAAGTAGTTGTTGATATCGGAATTGATCTGGTTAAAACGGGAAAATTAAGGGTTGAAGCGTTTAATGAAATAGCAGAAGCGGTTAAAGTTTAGTTATTTAGCATTATTGCTGTAAAAAATGGCGTACCGAATAGAATCAATTTGGTACGCCATTTTTTTGTGAAAGCCACTTTCATTTTTGGTCATCTAATTTACTTTTGTTGATTAAATGCTCTCGTGATAAAAGCAGAAATATGATGTATTTCTTCGATGCAAACTGAATGTTCCATTACATAATCATGCCACTGGATGTTATATTGTAATTCATGTAATTTATTGTAAACCGCCTTACCTGTTTCAATATTGACCACGGAATCCAGAATGCCATGACCCATAAAAATCGGGGTCGTCTTATTAGCAATTGATGGCTGAGTTATCAGTTGATCGAGGGTTGGAAAGTAGGTTGAAAGGGCTACAATTCCAGCTAGTTTATTTGGGTAGTTAAGTCCTGTTTGTAAGGCAATAACTCCGCCCTGAGAAAATCCTGCCAGTAAGATATTTTCAGATGGAATGCCTTTCTCTATTTCTTTTGTGATGAGTTGTTCAACTAAAGCAGAGGATTTGTAGATTCCTTCGATATCAACTTGAAGATCTAGGGTTCTTTCTAAAATATCATACCAAGCTCGCATTTTCATGCCGCCATTAATTGTTATCGATTGGATCGGGGCATTTGGAAAAATATAATGGACATTGGGAGCTACTTTTAAGTGTAGTTCCTGCGCAATATTTTCAAAGTCATGTCCATCGGCACCTAATCCATGTAGCCAAATTATAGAGTATTGGTGAGTTGAGTTGGGGGGGATTTCGATAGTTGTGAAGTCAGTTTGCATAGGTATATTCCATAAAGTCCATAAATATAGATCAAAATATTGAGAATGAGGCTAATAACTGCCAATGTTAAGGCAGTGTATTAATCGAGGATCATATTAACTTATTTAGCTTTAAGCGAAAACTGATTAAAATGATTCCTTTATCAATATCAAAGAATATTTGGATATGTTGAACCCTATCATTATTAATCTGCAGGTGAGATATTGCAAATTTAAGTGTTTATTCTGTCTTAAAATGCGTTTTTGTGCCTCGATTAGGATACAATGTTCAGAATTTCTTATTAACTAAGCCAGTGGTAAAACTATGCCGCATAGACGATTTAAAAAAAGCCATCCAATAGAATCAATTTCAAATTTACCTGAATTAGGTATGAAACCAAAAGAAATTGAGGGAGATATCAAGAGTTACTATGGTCACCGATTAGGTAGGGATGAAAACTGTAAATCAGTTCATTATGTTTACGAAGCATTGTCTTTAGCTGTCAGTGATAGGCTAACAGAACGTTGGAAAAAAACTTATAACGCTTATAGGAAAGAGGATTGTAAAAGAGCCTATTATTTATCTATGGAGTTTTTGATGGGCCGTACCCTCAGTAACGCCATGCTAAATTTGGGTATTGATGATGCGGTATCACAAGCTTGTTATGATTTAGGGCTTGACCTTGAAGAGTTGATTGATTCAGAGCCCGATGCTGGACTTGGTAATGGCGGCTTAGGGCGATTGGCTGCCTGCTTTATTGATAGTTGCGCCACTTTACAGTTACCGGTCACTGGATATGGCTTACGATATGAATATGGCATGTTTTCACAGCTCATCGTTAATGGTGAACAGGTAGAAGAGCCTGATCATTGGTTACGTAATGGTAATGTATGGGAAGTCCAGCGTTTAGAATATACTCAGCGCATTAAGTTTGGTGGTCATACTGAAACACATCTTGATGAAAAGGGTAATTCGCGAGTTTATTGGGTCGATTCACACGATGTATTGGCGGTTCCTTTTGATGTTCCTGTGCCTGGGTATCAAAATGGTACTGTTAATACCTTGCGTTTATGGAAAGCGACAGCGACGGATGAATTTGATTTGCAGGAGTTTAATGCCGGTGATTATGCTGAATCAGTTGCTGCAAAAAATGGTGCTGAAAATATCACCATGGTTCTTTATCCAAACGATGCTAATGAAAATGGCAAAGAGCTACGCTTGCGTCAACAATATTTACTGGCTTCAGCCAGTTTACAGGATGTATTAGCGCTTTGGATCGGTCGGCATGGTAATGATTTTACAGATTTTGCTGAGAAGAACTGTTTTCAATTAAATGATACTCATCCAAGTATTGCTGTTGCTGAATTGATGAGATTGTTGATTGATATTCATGGTTTGAAGTGGGATGCAGCGTGGGCTATTACCAAAAGCACCATGGCTTATACTAACCATACTTTGTTACCTGAGGCCTTAGAGCGTTGGTCAGTCAATCTATTTAAGCAGCTATTACCTCGATTGATAGAAATTATCTTCGAGATTAATGCTCGCTTCCTGTCAGAAGTTTCAGCTCGCTGGCCGGGTGATTTAAGTCGCATTGCACGGATGTCTTTGATTGAGGAGGGCGGTCAACAGCACGTTAGAATGGCATACTTAGCCATTGTTGGTAGTTATTCAGTCAATGGTGTTGCAGAATTGCATTCAAAACTGCTTCAGCAAGGATTGTTTCATGATTTTTATGAGTTATGGCCTGAGAAGTTTAATAATAAAACAAATGGGGTTACGCCTCGTCGTTGGTTGGCGGCTTGTAATCCAGAATTAGCTGAATTAATTACTGAGACCATTGGCGATGGATGGTTAACCGATTTATCGTTATTAAAAAAATTAGAGCTTCATATCGATGACAAGGTATTTTGTGATCGGTGGTATGCGGTTCAGCAAGCAGCGAAACAAAGGTTGATTGATTATAAAAAACAAGAGCTGGATATCGATGTTAGCGTCAATGCTTTATTTGATGTGCAAGTTAAGCGTATTCATGAGTATAAGCGTCAATTGTTAAACGTTTTACATGTGATTCACTTGTATGATCGTATTAAGCGCGGTGATACAGCAAATTGGACAGATCGTTGTGTATTAATTGGTGGCAAGGCAGCCCCTGGTTATTACATGGCAAAGAAGATAATCAAATTAATTAATAATGTTGCGAATGTTATTAATCACGATCCTGAAGTGGGCGATAAATTGAAATTAATTTTCTTGCCTAACTATCGTGTGTCAGCAATGGAAAAGATTTGTCCAGGTGCTGATCTTTCAGAGCAGATTTCAACGGCTGGGAAAGAAGCCTCTGGCACTGGTAATATGAAATTTATGATGAATGGTGCTTTAACTATTGGTACCCTTGATGGTGCAAACATAGAAATTCGCGAAGAAGTCGGTGATGAGAATTTCTTTTTGTTTGGCTTGACCGAAACTGAAGTTGAAAGCTTGCGTAATAACTATGATCCTGTGGCAATTATTAAGCAGGATGAAGATTTGCAAAGGGTGATGAATCTTCTTGAGTGTGGGCATTTTAATCAGTTTGAACACAATATTTTTGATGGTATTGTGAACTCATTGAAGAGTCCTCATGATCCTTGGGTAACGATTGCTGATTTTCGCAGTTTTGTTGATGCTCAAAAACAGGTAGAGTTAGCTTATCAAGATAAAGAGCGTTGGATTAAGATGAGTATTATTAACTGCGCTAACAGTGGTAAGTTTTCTACTGATAGAACCATTTCTGAATATAACAATGAGTTGTGGAAGCTAACACCGGTAAAAGTGAATAATTAACCATTAAGTATGTTTCATATTGTTTTATATGAACCTGAAATTCCTGCAAATACCGGAAACATCATTAGGTTATGTGCAAATACAGGGACACAATTGCATTTAATCAGGCCGCTTGGCTTTGAATTAGATGATAAGAAGTTACGTAGGGCAGGGTTAGACTATCATGAATGGGTTTCTGTTAAAGAACATGATTCTTTGGATGCGTTTATCGAAACAGTTAATCCAAATCGACTGTTTGCGTTAACGACTAAAGGAAGTCAGTTAGTGAGTGACGTGAGTTTTATGGATCAGGATGCATTTTTGTTCGGCCCTGAAACTCGCGGTATTCCTGAGGATATTCTCGGGAATATGGGAGCTGACCATTGTCTTTATTTACCCATGAAAGCAGAAAGTCGAAGTCTTAATCTATCAAATACTGTCGCTATTGTTTTATATGAAGCTTGGCGACAGTTATCATTTACAGGCGCTTTGATAAAATAATCAACTTTAGTCAGCATGTTAATTGAATCGACATTTAAACCTGCCTGGTGGCTAAATAATGCTCATCTTCAAACGATATATCCCGCTTTAATGCGTAAAACGTTGCCACTTTCTGGTGTGCGACGTGAACGCCTTACAACACCTGATAATGACTTTATTGATATTGATTGGTACGGAGAAGAGAGTCGTCAGCCTTTAGTTATTTTATTGCATGGTTTAACGGGTAGCTCTCAATCTCAATATATAAAGGGTTTACAACGTACCTTAGTCTTGCAAGGATATCGCACAGTTGCATTAAATTTTCGAGGTTGCAGTGGTGAATTTAATCATACCGCACGGTGCTATCATTCAGGTGAGACCGAAGATATTCAATTCCTTTATGAGGTATTGCGTCAACGTGAGCCTGAGACCCCTTTGGCTGCTATAGGTTTCTCATTGGGTGGAAATGTTTTATTAAAGTGGTTGGGTGAGCAAGGCTCTAACGTGTCACTTTTTGCCGCAGTAGCTGTCTCAGTGCCTTTAGAGTTAAATATTTGTGCCACCAAGCTGGATGGCGGTTTTTCAAGAGTCTATCGCAAGAGCTTGATAACCGAATTAAAAATTTTTGTTAAAGCAAAACAAACCTATTTAGAGCAATTAGGTAGCACTCAGGAAGCTGATAAAATTGCTCAGTTAGGTGATTTATCAGGTGTGAAGTCATTCTGGCAATATGATGACCGAGTAGTCGCTAGATTGCATGGATTTAAGGATGTGAATGATTATTATAGAAGATCAAGCTCCAGACAATTCCTTAAATCAATTAACGTCAATACCTTGGTTATTCAATCAATTGATGATCCTTTTATGACAAAAGCCGTATTGCCAACCTTGAAAGAGTTATCATCAACAGTTAAGCTTGAAGTTACCCAAGGTGGAGGACATGTTGGATTTATTGCAGGAGGTAAAGCTTTTAAACCTGTTTATTGGATAGAACAGCGGGTTCCTGAGTTTTTAAACCACCAGCTTTCTTTGTCTATATCCAACGCTTAACCCGGTGGCCAAGTCATTTGGCGACCACCTAGCAAATGTAAATGGAGGTGATAAACTTCTTGCCCACCTTGCTTATTACAGTTAAACACCGTTCTGTAACCCGCTTCTGATAGTCCTTCCTTTTCGGCAAGTTCAACAGCAGTCTGTAACAATTTGCCAGCCAGTTGTGTGTCAGTTAATTCATTTAAGGTAGCTATGTGGTCCTTAGGGATAACTAAAATATGTACAGGGGCTTGTGGGTTAATATCTCTAAATGCCAAAACGTCATTATCTTCAAAAACAACATCGGGTTTAATAGCGCCTGAAACCATTTTACAAAACAAACAATCAGTCATTTTATTACCTTTAAATTATTTTACGACCTTTAAATGCATGGGATAAGGTACTGCTATCTATAAACTCAAGCTCACCTCCCATGGGAACACCATGCGCTAATCGGCTAGCCTGGACATGGTGTTTTTTTGCTATTTCACTGATGAAATAAGCGGTTGCCTCGCCTTCTACTGTAGAATTTGTTGCTAGAATAAGTTCTTCTATACTACCCGATGCAAGCCTTTGTTCTAATAAGTTGAGTCCAAGCTCATTAGGACCGATACCATCAAGGGGTGATAGGCGCCCATGTAATACAAAATAGGTGCCCTTGAATGCTGTTGCCTGATCTATAATCCAGGCGTCTGCAGGGCTTTCGACTATACAAAGTATCTTAGCGTTTCTTGAGTTATCAGTACAGGTCTCACAAAGCGTTTGATCAGTGAGGGTTCTGCATTGTTCACAATGGCCAATTTGATCAAGTGCTTTTAGCAGTGTTTCAGCTAATAATTTTGCGCCATCCCGATCCCGTTGCAGCATATAAAATGCAATGCGCTGAGCGGACTTAGGTCCTATGCCTGGTAGGCAGCAAAAGTTTTGTATCAATTGTCCAAGCAAGCCTTTTTTTTGCATGTTAGAAAGGCAGTTTAAAACCGGGAGGCAATGGGATTCCAGCTGTTATGTCAGACATTTTTTCTTTTTTCATTTTGCCGACTTTATTAACGGCATCATTTATAGCGGCAGCCACTAAATCTTCAAGCATATCTTTATCTTCGCCCAGCAATGAGTCATCAATAGTTACTTTTCTGGCTTCACGTTTGCCTGTCATGATAATAGTGACTAATCCACCACCGGATTCCCCCTGTACTTGCATTAAAGCAAGCTCATCCTGGGCATTTTTTAAGTCTTCTTGCATTTTTTGGGCTTGCTGCAACATGTTGCCTAAAGCATTTTTCATTTTTTATTCCTCTTTAGTGATTATTGGCTCAATAGTGCCAGGTAAAATCCGAGCATCGAAATGATCTTTTAACGCTAGAATGTTAGGATCTGAATTAATGGTATCAATAGCGTTCTGTTGCTGATTTTCACGTTCTTTCGATAATTGTATAGCGGGTGTATCAGCCGTGGTTTTTTTAGCTACTATATTGAGTTTAAGGGCGCGGCCATGAAATCTTTGTAAGGCTGATTGTAAAGATTCTTCGGCTCTACTGCTCCTGATGTAATTAGGATCTATGGTGAGCGAACAGGTCTTGTCGTCAATACTGTTAAGGACACAGTGACTGGCAAATTCTTTAGTCAGTCCTGTTAGTTTCATGGCTACGATCATTTCAAGCCAATCAGGATTGCTGTTAATCGGTCGTACAGGGCTAGGTTTTAAATCTATATCAGGTTGTGCCTGGTTTGCACTCGGACTTGCGATGTGTTTACTAGGTAGAGATTGAGTTTTAAGTGGTTTTGAAGTGCCAGACTTAATGCTTGCTGGTTTAAATGTTAGCATGCGTAGCATAACCATTTCAAAGCCGCTGCGAGGGTCAGGTGCTAAATCCAGATCCTTTTGCCCAACTAAGCCAATTTGATAAAAAAGCTGCACATCTTCGGGTGTCATTTGTGATGATAAGCTAATAATCATTTCACTATCAAAGCTATCATCAATTGCAGTGGGTACTTGTTGAAATAAGGCAATACGGTGAAGTGTTTGTAAAATCTGATGTAAAACGTCGTTAAAGTCAGGCGTTAAATTGGCTATTTCATCAATTTTATCGAGAATGGCTGGCGCATCATTCTGAGCTAAGGCCATTAAAATATCATCAATGGGTTGCAGGGCAACGGTGCCTAACATCATTCTGACTTCTTCAGTCGGGACTTTGCCATTGCCAAAAACGATGGCTTGATCGAGTAGGCTTAAGCCATCACGCATACTGCCATCAGCGGCACGAGATAATAGCTTTAGGGCAGGGGCTTCAAATTCAATCAGTTCCTGCTGCAAAATAAATTCCATTTGCGAGAAAATCTGATTAGGCAATAATCGTTTCAAATTAAATTGCAGGCAGCGCGATAGCACAGTAACCGGGATCTTATGGGGATCAGTGGTTGCCAAGAGAAATTTTACATGTTCCGGGGGTTCTTCAAGCGTTTTTAATAAGGCATTAAAACTATGCCCTGAAAGCATGTGCACTTCATCGATGATATAGACTTTATAACGGCCTTGGTTGGGAGCGTATTGAGCATTATCCAGTAAGTCCCGAGTATCTTCAACTTTGGTGCGGGATGCGGCATCGACTTCAATTAAATCCAGGAATCGCCCTTCATCAATGTCTCTGCAAACAGTGCATTTTCCACAGGGATTGAAGTCTTGGAGATTTTCACAATTGATAGCTTTGGCCAGGATTCTGGCAATAGTTGTTTTGCCTACGCCTCGCGTACCTGTAAATAGATAGGCATGATGGAGTCTATTATGTTGCAAAGCGTTAATCAACGACTTGACGACATGATCTTGTCCGACGACTTCGGTGAAATTGTGAGGACGCCATTTTCTGGCGAGAACCTGATAATTC
>SESC01000757.1_pt1 | contig 11347 bp, 11 predicted proteins | sample 3171431 | NCBI WGS metagenome assembly SESC01 (sample SAMN06051868, study PRJNA518727) | freshwater metagenome | biome: subpolar coniferous forest; feature: holomictic lake; material: water; isolation source: holomictic Lake 227, 8 m depth | place: Canada: near Kenora, Ontario | collected... | reverse complement strand
ATGTCAGACGGGTTTGATCGTATCTGTGATCTATCACCAAAAAAATAAATGATCGCGAAGAAATGGTCAGGAAATTAGTATAGAAAAAGTATGCAAAAAGCAAACACGGGAAGTTCGTTGTACATACAGTGCAGTTTATCACTGGAACTTCAACGCTCATTAATCTGCTTTTAATGGGTTTGTCCTTTTTCCGGCACTTTTTTTATTTCTGCTTCATCTCCTGAATTTTTGTATCAAACACTGGTCAGTGGTGATATGCGAAAAATATAGTAAAAGTTCTGGACCTTACATCAAAGTAACGCAAATCAGGTCTGTTTTACCGCAGCAATGATGTAGTATGTCTTGCCTGGTGCGAATCTCCGGTACCAGGGCTGTCGCGGTTTCTGCATCTCCTGGATATACATTAAATCCCGGTAGGAGATGACAGCGAGTCCCGCGTGCTCCAGGTCGGATACCATTGCTTCCTTCGGTACTCCCCCATCATAGGGCAGCTCGCGCCTGAGTTTTTCATCATAATGGCCACCATGGGTATGACCGAAGATTTTTGCCAGCCCGTCACTCACTATCCGTTTCACCCTGATTGAAAATCTATTATCCTTCCAGATACCCTCAATGATAAGAACAACGCCTCCTTTTTTTAAGACACGGTTCCATTCCTTCAGGGCAATCTCCGGATGAGGGAGGGTCCAGACGAGGTGCCGGTTAACAACCACGTCAAAAGATGCGTCATTGAACGGAAGGTGTTCGGCATCCCCAGCCATCAGATCAATTGAAAGTTTTTGTGCATCAGCCTTTTCGCGTGCTTTTGCCATCATCGTTTCCGAAAGATCAATCCCGGTAACCTGGTGTCCCATCTCGGCTAGCAGAAGGCCCATAACACCCGTTCCGCACCCAACATCAAGCACCTTTTGTGGCGATTCCGGGAGGTGCCGGTCCAGTTCATGTCTCCATGCGATTTTCTCTTCCCCGGTCCCGATCCCGTGGCCGGGACAGTTATCATACTTAACTGACGAGTGGTCCCAGCTCTTCCGGACGGCATCCTTGATCTCATGGTCAATCATATGAAACCTTACAGGAGTATCGTTAATTCTGGATAATTTATTAGGGGTTTTAGATAAACTTTTCAGAGGTCCATCTTCAGTAACGCATCCAGGGTAATCCGGACGGAAATTTAATCCTCTTTTATTCATTTTCTAATGTTGGAAAACTCCGGATAAAGCGGACACTTCCCATTCTTATTACTTAGTCATGCACAAACTACACCTGCAGGCCCTTTAATCTACCACTCACGGATTTTATCTTGTTTCCGGCTCATTTTAGGTAGTGTGGATCCTGCTGTTGAGTGATCGGAAACCTGGCGTCTGGTTCATATCCTGTGCAGATCATAAAGGAAAATGACAGAACTATGAACCAGACATCTGACGTCCCGGTTATTATCCTCTCCACGGCATCTCCTGACAATGCGAAGGCCATTGCGAGAGCACTCGTAGGGGAAAGAATTGCCGCATGCGTAAACATGACCAGTGTTTCGTCATATTATCACTGGAAAGGGGAATTCTGTGAGGATGCCGAGACCCTCCTGATTATCAAGACCATTGATTCAAAAAAGAGCGAGGTGATGGATGCCATCCGGCGCCTCCACACCTATGAACTCCCTGAAATGATTGTCATTCCTATCACAGGGGGATTTCCACCCTACCTCGCCTGGCTGGCAGAAGAGATTGTGCGGGATCGCTTGCCAAGCTGATAACCCGGCATGCCTGATCTCGCCCCCATGTTCCTTGCATATCGTCATGGTATACCACATGGACAGGCTAAATAACCGGCATGTCCGGGGATAACTCGCACTATTGAAATAGACGGAGCCCGCTAATTTAGATCAGGTAGATCAAATTGCCGGATACGAAAACAGAACCGCGGGACGCGCTCATTCTCCTCGGGTGCCCGCAGGTACCGATACAGACGAGTGTCGCATTATACCTCGCCAGTAAGCTCCGCAAGAAGGGAATTACTACGGTGATCACCGGGAACCGGGCGGCGAGGACAAATATCGAACTTGCTGACCCTGACCGGCACTATATCGGTGAGGTGATGGATATCGACCGGTGTATTGCCCTGCTCGCAGAAAAGAAACGGGATTTTCATTATTGTTTTTCGTTTATTCATAATGATGCCGGCCTTACCTACGCAGCAACGGTAAAAGCGATTTCCCCTGCTGCCCAGGTCCTTATTATTTTTGGCGAACACTACGAGGAAGTGGCCTCTTCAGTGGAATTTCCGGCTGAAATAATCGCAGTAAAGGCAGTGCATAACCCGATGCCGTTAAAGGCCAAAATAGACGAGGTGTTCCCATGGGTTGTCTCGAATCTATGAAGCATGAAATTATTTTAAGGGATGCGAGTTTCAGGGAATGCAGGGAATATATTCTTTCACACTTTCCTGAACACTTCGAGGTACTGCCCGGGTACAAGATCTTTGAAAAGCATCTTATCGGCGTCCCCCCGCTCTACATCGCTGTTGATGGGGACGACGTAATTATACCCTATACGAAGCCCTGTTATGGGACGTTCCTTATCCGTGTCCCGGACCCGGAAATGGCCTCTGAATTACGGCAAAAGAAACCAAAATAACTTTTTTCCGGGTTTGGGAGCGTGACCCTGGTATAGCCAATGCGATTCTCTCCCCGAATCCCAATAATGCAATGATTTTCTGAAGATCCATTGCGAAAATTATCGCACTTGGAGTTTCCATTCCCACCCCGATCAGAAAAATCCTGGAAACAGGATGCCTGTTTCCCGGGACCAGAGGAACCTATAATGTCTCGCAGGGATATCATTCGTATACCAGGGGGAAGAGGTATAATGAACGACATATCAGTCCTGATCGGAGGAAAAGCCGGAGACGGGATCAACAGTGCGGGCCTTACGATTGCCCACCTGTTCAACCATCTCGGTTACCGGGTGTACATCTATTTTGATTATCCCTCACTCATCAAGGGAGGACACAATTTTGCCATTGTGAGGGCATCTGACCATAAAATCGGAGCGCACCGTGAGACTGCGGACTTTCTTCTCGCATTGAATAACGATACCATTACCTTTCATACCAGCATGATACGGCCGGACACTGAGATCATATTCGACGCGGGCAATGCGACCAGGGCAACCGGGACATCAGTTCCTGTCGGCGAGATCCTTACCGCGGAAAATGCCCCGCAGATCATGGGAAATTCGGCACTCATCGGCGCTTTTGCTAAAACAGCAGGAATACAGTGGGACGTGATCACAGAGGTCTTCCAGCGGCACCTGCAAAAGGAGACAGAAAAAAATCTTTCTGTGGCACGAAAGGCCTATGATGCAGCACAGATCAAACGGACCGTCCCTGTTATCGGGCCTGGCCATCTGCCCATCATCACCGGCAACGAGGCAATGGGCCTCGGTCTCATCCATGGTGGCATGGACGCCTACATCTCCTACCCCATGACACCGACATCCAACATCCTCCACTTCCTTGCAGAACAGGCACCGCATCTGCCGATTACCGTTGTCCACCCAGAAAATGAGATCGGGGTGATTATTATGGCACTCGGATTTGCGTATGCCGGGAAAAAAGCCGCCGTGGGGACTTCGGGTGGTGGGTTCTGCCTGATGACCGAAGGGCTCTCGTTTGCGGGTCAGTCTGAGATCCCGGTAGTCATTGTAGTCGGGCAGCGGACGGGACCGGGCACCGGCCTTCCGACGTATACCGGGCAGTCCGATCTCCATTTCGTCCTGCATGCCGGGCAGGGGGAGTTCCCGCGGCTTATTGTAGCTCCCGGGGATGCCGAGGAGTCATACCGGTGGTCCTCTCTCGCCGTCCAACTCGCATGGAAATACCAGGTCCCGGCGATTATTCTCGGTGATAAGACATTAAATGAAGGTACCTACAGTTTCGACCGGAAAGAACCCGGGGAACTCCACCCTGATCCCGAAATCCCTGGCGAGGCGCTGGTTACAGGTCCAGGGTATGGGCGCTACAGGCTGACCGGATCCGGAGTCTCACCATGTGCTTTTCCCGGTACCCCCGAGACGGTTGTCAAGATAACCAGTTACACCCATGACGAGAACGGCATCTCTACCGAAGATGCAAAAATTTCCATGGTCATGGCAGAAAAGAGGAGGAAAAAAGGTGTCCGGTTGCTGGAAGAGATCGACCGTCTTGAGGCAGTGAAGACATATGGCGGTCGCAGCAGCCCGGTAGCATTGCTGGCGTGGGGCTCGAATAAGGGTGTTGCCTGCGATGTTGCAGGGTTGCTTGGACTTCGCGTTATTCAGCCAATAGTAATCTCTCCGTTCCCGTTACGCCAGATGAAGGAGGCCCTTTCCGGTGTAACGCGGTTGGTATCAATCGAGGATAACATTGAAGGACAACTGGGGTCCCTCCTTGCAGGCCATGGCATTACCGTGGACGACCAGGTGCTGAAGTATGATGGAAGACCGTTTTCAGTCGATGAACTTCATAGAAAGGTGATGGAGGTGTTGAAATGACCAGCCGTAACCTTATCACCCCTGCACAGAATACCTGGTGCCCGGGATGTGGCAACTTCTCAATTCAATTTGCATTGAAATCCGTGCTCGGGGAGCTCGTCCAGTCCGGCACGTCCCTTGATGATGTCGTCCTTGTAACCGGGATTGGCTGCCACGCGAAAATGGCCGACTACCTGAACGTAAACAGCTTTTATTCCCTCCACGGGCGGACGGTCCCGGCTGCAATCGGGATTAAACTGGCTAACCCACAACTTAAGGTCATATGCTGTGCCGGGGATGGGGACTGCTATGCAGAAGGCCTTGACCACCTCATATTTGCAGCAAAACGGAATGTCGATATCACGATGATTATCCATAATAACCGGGTTTACGGGCTTACAACGGGCCAGTATACCCCAACATCCCCCTTAGGATTCCGGGGGCGTTCAACACCCGGCGGAACAACAGAACTCCCGATAAACCCTCTCGAACTGATGCTCGCAAGTGGTGCGACTTTCGTTGCCCGTGGTTACACGAGGAACATGGAACAGTTACGTTCCCTGGTTAAGCAGGGGTTGTTACACCGGGGTTTTTCTTTTATTGACGTCCTCCAGATCTGTGCAACGTACAATAATATGACCGGTTATTACCATGAGCACGTCGATGACCTGAAGGACCATGATATATCTTCGTTCGAGGCGGCATTCTGGAAGGCCCGGGAATGGGACTATAACGCCGATGCCAGGATCGCACTCGGACTATTCTATCGACAGGTGATGCCCACCTTCGAGGACAGGATTTTTACCCACCCACCGGATAACACGGACCGTCAGAAGAGAATAGAGGAGATCCTGCAGGAAAAAATGTGACGCGCAGGTCTTTATGAGAGTCCTCTTTTTTTCCCGGATTTCTGCGATAAAATGTCCCAGTTACGGCACAAATGGGCCCCTTTCAGATAATAAAGCATTTTACTGGGTGCCCTATCCGATAGACGCAATTTTTCGGGGCCCATGGGCCGGAGGTTAAGGTACTGCAATTATAGATGCAAACGCAATTATTACTTAGGATATGGACGGTGGAAACCTGGAATGGCCGACGCTCTTGCATTGACTCCCTTTTTCGCATGGGTCATACTCCCCCTGCTGATTTTTTTCGCCCGGATATGTGACGTAACGCTGGGCACAATCAGGGTAATTTTTATTTCAAAGGGGTTCAAATACATCGCCCCTGTGATCGGGTTTTTCGAGGTGATCATCTGGCTCCTCGCCATCGGACAGGTGATGAATAATGTCACGAATGTCGCTTCGTATATTGCCTATGGGGCCGGATTTGCAACAGGCACTTTTGTCGGAATGGCAATTGAGGAAAAATTGTCACTTGGTACCGTCATTGTCCGGGTGATCACAAACCAGGAGGCAAATGACATGGTTGAATATTTACGTGGCCATGATTACGGTGTAACGGTAATTGGTGCAATGGGCTCCACCGGTCCGGTGCAAGTCCTCTTCATGGTGATCAAACGGCAGGACCTTGGCAGGGTAACCGGGATAGTCAGGCAGTTCCAGCCGAACGCGTTTTATTCAATAGAAGACGTAAAGTCAGCGGCCGAAGGGGTATTCCCGATGAAGAGATCCAAATATCTTATGGGCCACGGGGAAATGCTGAAATTTTTCCGGAAGGACAAGTAAATTCAGCACACACCCCGGTAAAATAGCAGGTTTTCCTGGTCAGACCCATCCTGTAATCTTTTAATCATCGTCCACCTGCACCACGGTACCGTATGATGTGACAATGAACACGGTGTACTATGCAACCCTGATCTACGCCTGCTCCCCGACAACGAAGAGTAGATTATCGGGGACACCAGATCCCCTGCCGGTTGAACCCCTTATAGGTTCCAGCCGGCACATGGTTGGGGTCCAGGGCCAGGCACCAGTCATTCACACCACCGGCACGGCAGGCAATCGGTACGCCGGCCCTTTCAGGGATGATGAAACAGCACATTCTGGCATGGGTCTTCCGGGAAGAAAAACAGGGTTAATGCCGAAATCCGTATGGCTTTGCATCGTTGTCTGAACGCAAATGAATGAGTCCTTTTCACCCGCACGGGGATAAAAACATCCGTAACCCATGGAAATAATTCATACCAGATGGTAGCGGGTTGATTCCGGTATCATGCCTTATCCGGATAATTACTCTGTTGTGTAACCAGGTGGTATGGGAGACCTTTACTTTTCTATTTTTGAGGGTTGTTGAAAGAGGGGATAGAGCAGCCGGGGAAGGTCAGAAATCGTATTAAGTATGTACTCTGCGGGGACTTCCCCGCGGGTGTCCGCTAACCGGTCACCATAACGTGCGTAAAAAGTCCGCATCCCTACTTCACGGGCGGGTACAATGTCGCGGTGCGGGCTGTCCCCGACCATTGCCGTCACAGAACTTCGGCTGCCAAGTTTCCTGAGTGCGAGCAGGAACGGGGCAGTATCAGGTTTTTTCCGACCGGTCATCTCGTAGGTGACGATGTGGTCAAATGCATCGGAAAGCCCGGCTTTCTCCAGCCGGCGTTTTGCATGGTACATATCCGCATCCGTAACAAGTCCAAGGGGAATCCCTTTTTGCCGGATTTCAAGAATTATCTGATTGACCCCGGGGTATGGGGAGATATGGTTCAGTTTCTCCTGCTCGTACAGGTTGCAGACTTCAAAATAACGGGGTATGGTAAAAAGGTCCCGGTCAAGGAGGTAATCCCGGATGTTTCTCCAGTCCTCAAATCCCCAGTCAGGCCTGAGAAAGTAGTCAAAAAAGTCCTGGCCGTCATCCCTCCCCAGGTACTCCGACGCGGTATTAGATGCAGCCATCTTTGCACCAATAAGGTCAAAGAGGGTATTATCCATGTCAAAGATTACAGCCCTGACCCCGTCCTGCATCCGTTCAACGGGTGTACCATCATCTGCCATCTGCATATCCTTACTAACGATATCCTCCCAAACCAATGTAATTGATTCCATCGTGCAAAAAATACGGGCGAAGAAAAAAAGGGTCGATTGAAACCTCATAACTCTCCCGAAAAAGTGAGTATTGTTCAGGGCTTGATGAGATTTTTCATCCGGACAATATTGACCGGAAGGCCCCACTGCGCAATTGTTACCGCATCAGGTTTCCCCTTCGCAGTGAACGAGACAACAATCCCGTCCTGTGAAAACTCTTTGTCGAGGTCCAGCGGTAAGTACTGTATAGCCCCAGATTCTCCCCCGGTATCAACAACAATCCCATAAAAACCTCCTTCAATGGCGATATAGGTGACGTTTCCTACACCATAGATATAGCCGGAATTGTCCGGGATTTGCCGCATAAGGACGATCTCAATGGGAATTCCTGCCTGGACCGGGTAATAGGGGTCAGAAATCGTGTACCCTGAAAATGCAACCCGGTCACCATTCTTGAAGTGGTCACGCGGGAACGGGGACGGGAGATAAATAAGCCCGTCATCGCCGGTGATCTTCAATGATGACCCGAACATATCAGGGAGATTCAAGACACCGGTACCGTCCAAGGACGTCCTTTCCGTCACCACCGTATTCGTACAGCCTGCAACGATACCAAAAATCGCAAGAATAACAACGAGCAGGAGAATATATACGTGGTTCTTTATCATAGCTTGGACTTTTCATCACATTAAAATAAGTAACTTTCTGCCTGCCATGGCGGTGATGAATTGCCGGGTACCGGAGTAATGTGGTTATTCCCTACCTGAAAGATAGGTATTGTCCACAACCATTATACCTGCGGATCCTATAGGGTAAAAGAGGTCAAAGGGATGATACTACGACAGGTCACTTCGAAAGGGCTCGCCCACCACTCTTATTACATCGGGTCCGGCAGGACAGCAGCAGTTATTGACCCACGCAGGGACTGTGATATATACGTTGAGATCGCACGGGAACACGATCAGCAGATCACCTGTATTTTTGAGACACACCGGAACGAAGACTACGTAACCGGTTCATGTGAACTTGCAAAACGCTCGGGGGCTGCAATTTATCACGGTCCCCTAACCGCCTTTTCCTACGGGACCAGGGTTGAAGAAGGAGAGGTCTTCAGGGTTGGCGACCTCGAAATCTCCGTGCTCGAGACCCCCGGTCATACTCCTGAAAGCATATCGCTTGTAGTCAGGGATAAGAAAGTTTCCGGTGATCCTTATCTTGTATTTACCGGGGACGCGCTGTTCTCCGGGGATGTGGGTCGTACCGATTTATTCGGCAAGGGAAGAGAAAAAGAGGCAGCCGGCATGCTTTACGATAGTATATGGAACAAGGTCCTCTCCCTTGGTGACGCGGTCCTGCTGTATCCCGCCCATGGAGCGGGGTCGGTCTGCGGGGGTGATATTGTTGACCACCCGGTAACAACAACAGGGTACGAGAAAAAAACCAATCCCCTTCTCCAGAAGGACCGTCAGGCTTTTATTGATTATAAAACATGGGAACACCATTACGTCCCCCCGTATTTTCAGAACATGGAAGTTGTCAACCTGAAAGGTCCGTCGCTGATCGGAAACCTCCCGGACCTTATCCCTTATACCAACCACCAGGTGAAAAAACTGGCAGGTACGGGGGCACAGCTCCTGGATATCAGGGCTCCCGGAAGTTTCGGGTCGGGGCATATCAAAGGAAGCCTCTCTGTCTGGCGTGAAGGCCTGCCTTCATACATGGGGTGGTTCCTTGATTACGAGGCACCAATAATCCTCATCGATGATTTCAACCTTGAACTGGAGCAGATCATACGACATTTTGTCCGGCTCGGGTACGATAACCTGAAAGGTTACCTCGCCGGGGGGTTCCCGGGGTGGTATACGGCAGGTGAACGTTTCAACAGGCACCGGGTATGGTCTGTGTATGACCTCCAATCTGCAATAGAGTCTGCCACCGAAGAATTGCATCTCCTCGATGTCCGCGATATTAGTCACCGGGAAAAAGCTGGGCATATCACCGGTGATCACCACAGGTATGTCGGGGACCTCCCGAAAAATCTCAGCGATGTGCCGCAGAATGCAAACATTGTCGTCTATTGTGATGCGGGGTACAAGGGCTGCCTTGCCGCAAGTTTCCTATCAATGCACGGCTACCCGCATGTGACAAATATCCTTGGTGGAATGGCAGGCTGGTCCGCGGCAGGTCTTCCCGTGGAAAAATAACCGGTGCCACGAATTTTTATCAGAAGGAACATCAGGATTGAGCATCCGGATGAATGGGGATGATTACAAGGCATTCCCGACCAGACTCATGATTGGTAAATCGAAGATACCAAATAATCAATCGGGTGTCTTCCAGGTATGGTCTCCCTGGGGTTACCGCGCTGGAAATAAAATTACAAATCTTTATCACTACCACGCCGGATATTCACATAAGATAGGAATGGAGATTGTAAAGATCCCAAGGATGGAAAAAGAGGAATACGACCGCCTGATAGAAGAAGGATATATCAGCCGTATTGCGTTCCAGGGCGAGAAATATCCCTATATTGCCCCATTTCTCTATGTTTTTGACGGCCAGTTCATCTACTTCATCTCAACAAAATATGGGAAGAAGATCGAATACTTCAGGAAAAGTCCCTATGTCTCGGTGGAGGTGGAAAAATATACAAAAGACCTCTCCTGCTACACGTTCGTTACCATGCAGGGGTACCTGGAGGAGGTGCATGATTCAATCGAGAAAAAACTGATCCGTCAGCGTTTTATTGATTTAATCAAGGAAAAGCACCTCTCTATGAACATCCTTGCCGCGCTTGGTCATTCCCCGCTTGACCCGCCTGAGGCGATTGCAAAAGAAGAACGGTCCCTCGTCTGGAAACTTACCGGTGTAAAAGACCTTGTGGCTCTGAAGAATCTCTAACCTTTTTTTGTGGAGGCCTGGAGCCCAGGCTTTTCCGTTGTTTTTTCAAGTTCCGCGATCATTTCATCCGGGCCGATGGCAGGATAGGAACATGCATGGTTTCTACAGACATAGGCAGTCGCTTTTCCGTTGATTTCTCTCATCTCCCCCGTAAAGCCTGATATCCGGTCAATATCGAACGATCCCTCCCCACCGGGCCTCTGGAGTACCACCATAGACGGTAAAAACCGGGAATTGATTGCGGCGATCATGGCAACCGTGTCGGCAGCCCCGGCATCGCCGACGATGACCACACTGGCTGCCGGTCCAAGTGCAAAGCCAAGGGATGAAAGAAACTCCGTATACCCTGAGGGTGAACGTTCAACAAGTGTTGAAAAGTTCCCTGCAATGTCCCATGCCCGTGCATGGTAATCTGCATTGGTAGTCATTAGCCCAAGCCTCACAAGATTTTTCATGGCGATGGAGTTTACCGAAGGGTGCGCACCGTCATAGATGTCTTTCTGCCGGACAAGGAGGTCCGCCTCGTCCTCGTGGGATGTGAAATATCCCCCATCCCTGCTGTCGAAGAAATGGCGCGTGAAATATGCCTCGGTCCTGATCGCAGCCTCCAGGTATCCAGGCGCAAAGGTAAGTTCATACAGGTCCAGGAGACCTGCACAAAAGTACGCGTAGTCAGATGCCACCCCGCGGATGCCCGGTTTTCCATCCCTGTACCGGTGAAAGAGTTCCCCGGTGCCGGACTGCATCGTACCAAGGATGAAATCCGCGGCACCGGTTGCGGCTTCGAGGTACTGGTCACCCCCGAATGCGCGGGCTGCACGTGAAAGGGCTGAGATGACAAGACCGTTCCAGTCAGTCAGTACCTTGTCATCTTTTTTGGGTGGGACGCGACCCTTGCGCCGGGTGAATAGGCGTTCCCGCGCACATGAAAAACTCGCAACACTCCCCTCTTCCGGC
>SESC01000755.1_pt1 | contig 11378 bp, 10 predicted proteins | sample 3171431 | NCBI WGS metagenome assembly SESC01 (sample SAMN06051868, study PRJNA518727) | freshwater metagenome | biome: subpolar coniferous forest; feature: holomictic lake; material: water; isolation source: holomictic Lake 227, 8 m depth | place: Canada: near Kenora, Ontario | collected... | reverse complement strand
AACGGCGGTAAAGATTGACCCGTACCTCAATATCGACGCCGGCACGATGAATCCCGGCCAGCACGGCGAGGTCTTCGTCCTATCAGATGGCGGGGAAGTGGACCTCGACCTTGGGAATTATGAGCGGTTCCTCGATATTGACCTTGGTGTAACCCATAATATTACGACAGGAAAAGTCTACCGGACGGTCATCGAAATGGAACGCCGGGGTGATTACCTTGGTGAGACTGTACAGATCATCCCCCATATCACCGAACAGATAAAGACCTGTATACGGAATGCCGCAGAAACTGTAATTAATGGCGATGAACAGGCAGAAATATGTCTCGTTGAAGTCGGCGGCACGGTGGGCGATATTGAGAGTATGCCATTCCTTGAAGCAGTCAGGCAGATGCGGGGAGAACTCCCTGAATCTGACAGTCTCCTTATCCATGTTACCCTTATCCCTGCGGATTCGATGGGAGATATGAAGACCAAGCCGACCCAACACTCGGTCAAGGCACTCCGTGAACTCGGTCTTTACGCGGATATCATCGTCGGAAGGAGTGAGCAGCCGATAGGCCCCAATACAAAACGTAAGATTTCGGCGTTCTGCGACCTCCCACAGGCAGGCGTGATCAGTGCAGCGACGGTCCCTGACATTTACCAGGTCCCGATGGAGATGGAGAAGGAAGGTCTTGCGGACGTCCTTTCGAAGCACATGGGCCTTGAAAAAAGGCCGGTGAACAGCGACTGGTACAGCCTCGTGAACCGGGAGTACACGAGCCGCGTAAGCGTTGCGATCGTTTCCAAATATGGAATAGAGGATGTCTACCTGAGTATTAAAGAAGCACTCAAACATGCGGGACGTGCACTTTCTACCGAGGTGAAGATCGGATGGCTCGATGCAGAACGTTACGAACCGTCACACCTGGAGGAATATGACGGGATCCTGATCCCGGGAGGTTTCGGACCGCGTGGAATACAGGGTAAGATCGATGCCATCACCTTTGCCAGGACATCCGGTATTCCGTTCCTCGGCCTGTGTCTTGGGTTCCAGATGGCGGTTGTCGAGTATTCGCGAAACGTACTCGGGTGGACTGATGCCACGAGCGAAGAGTTCGGGGAAGGGAAGCACGTGATAGCAATCCTGCCAGAGCAGGAGAACGTGAAAAACCTGGGGGGTACCATGCGGCTTGGTAACTACCCGGTTACCATTAAGGAGGGGACACTGGCGAAGCAGCTCTACGGGTGTAACGAGATCATTGAGCGGCACCGCCACCGGTACGAAGTAGACCCGGGTTCCATAGGCACGCTGGAAAAGGCAGGGGTGGTATTTTCAGGGACCTGGGGTGACCGGATGGAGATCCTCGAGGTACCGGAACACCCATTCTTCTTTGCTTCCCAGTTCCACCCTGAGTTCAGGTCACGGCCGACGCGACCATCACCCCCGTTCCTCGGGTTTGTGGAAGCATGCCGTGAGAAAAATAAAAAAATCTGAAACTTTGGTGAACGAATGGTTAATGCAGCAAAATTCATCGATCAGGCAATAACGGAGATCCGGGATACCGCAGCCGGCAGGGGTGTTGTCATGGCCCTATCAGGCGGAGTTGACAGTTCCGTTGCAGCTGCACTGGCGGCGAAAGCAATTGGGCCAAAACTGGTGCCGATTTATGTCGATACCGGGCTGATGAGGAAAGGTGAGACCGAACGGATCTGTCACCTGTTTGGTGACATGAATCTCAAGGTGATTGATGCATCGGTTGAATTCCTCTCTGTCCTTAAAGGGATTACAGACCCGGAAGCAAAGAGGAAGGCCATTGGCGAGCAGTTCATACGCGTCTTCGAACGTGAGGCAAGAGAAACAGGAGCAACAATGCTCCTCCAGGGGACGATCTACCCGGACCGGATAGAGAGTGAAGGGGGCATCAAGAGCCACCATAATGTTGGTGGGATGCCACTTCACATGGAATTTGAAGGGGTGATGGAACCGCTCCGTGACCTTTACAAGGACGAAGTAAGGGATGTTGCCGGCGCACTCGGGCTTCCGGCAGAAATTCAGCACAGGATGCCATTCCCGGGCCCCGGCCTTGCAGTCAGGATAATCGGGGAAGTGACCCCGGAAAAAGTTGAGGTCGCCAGGGAAGCGAACTGGATTGTCGAGGACGAACTGGTTGAAGCATTCCGTCCATGGCAGTGCCTTGCCGCAGTGGTAGGTCTTGGGACCGGGGTGAAGGGGGATAACCGGGTCCATGGCTGGATAGTTGCCGTTCGAGCGGTCAACTCGCGGGATGGTATGACCGCGGACCCGCTTCATCTCCCGTACGAGGTACTGGCAAAAATCGAGTCCCGGATCACCGGGCAGATCAGAAGCGTATCACGGGTCGTGTACGACATCACCCCAAAGCCACCGGCGACAATTGAGTATGAATGAGACGGGTGGAAACAGCAGGGATTTGCATGGCAAAATCTCCCGCCAGAAAATTTCGGCGAATAATCCCCCCAACAGAAAAATAACCATATGAAAAATCAGGACAACTAACCAAGGAAGGATACACATGAAAAATTCATCCAATTTCAGGGAGCTGGATGCACAGTACCTTATGCCCGCATTTACACGGGACATGATGATTACCCGGGGATCGGGCTCAACAGTATGGGACTCAGACGGAAAGGAGTATATTGACTGCGTAGCAGGGATTGCCGTGTGCAGTACCGGTCACTGCCACCCGGCCGTGGTGAAAGCGATCTGTGACCAGGCGCATGACCTGATCCACTGCTCCAACCTGTACTACGTACCGCACCAGGCAGAGCTGGCGAAGAAGCTGGTTGAGATATCAGGCCTTGAAAAGATGTTTTTCTCCAACTCCGGGGCAGAAGCAAACGATGGTGCGATAAAACTGGCCCGTGTGCGAACCGGCAGGAAAAAATTTGTTGCGTTCACACACGGGTTCCACGGGAGGACGATCGGGTCACTTGCAGTTACCCACAAACCCGCAATACGTGAGCCGTTCGAACCACTTGGGCTTGAATGTTCATTTGTGGAATATGGAAACCTCGAATCACTGAAAAAGGCAGTGGATGACACTACAGCCGCCGTACTTGTAGAACCCGTCCAGGGTGAAGCAGGTGTCATCATACCCCCGATTGGTTTCCTTGAAGGGGTCCGTGAGATCTGCGATGACCACGGCGCCCTGATGATCGCCGACGAAGTACAGACCGGGATGGGGAGGACAGGGAAGTGGTTCGCCTACCAGCACTCCCGTATCATGCCGGACATTGTGACGATAGCTAAAGGAATTGCGAGCGGTTTCCCGATGGGAGCACTTGTGGCCCGGAAAGGGCTCGAATTCCAGAAGAGTGAGCATGGGAGCACGTTTGCGGGAGGCCCGCTTGCCTGTGCTGCGGCACTCGCAACGATCGGTATCATCGAAGAAGTTCTCCCATCCATTCCCGTAAAGGCAGAACGGTTCAGGAATGGCCTGTCCAGGCATAATCCCCGGGTTGCCGGTCTCCTGATCGGGATGACCACCGGCGACCGGTGTGTCTCCATCCGGGACAGTTGCGCGAAAAATGGTGTACTCGTAAACTGCGCTGCGGATGGGAACCTGCGGCTTATGCCCCCCCTTGTCATCAGCGACCGCGAGATCGACCGTGTGATTGAGGTAGTCAATGAAACGATCGGTTAGGGGGTGCTACCAGAGCGAGGGCTATGTCTTTGCGAAGAACGCGGCCGATATAGGGAAACAACATGGTCTTGAACGGGTCGCCCGTCTTGCAAGCAACGAAAACCCGGACCCTCCTTCGGGAGTTGCACTGAAATTGGGTTACGAAGCACTTTCATCCGCGAACCGGTACCCCGACGAGTTGCAGGTATCCCTTCATGACGCCCTTACCTTGGCGCATGGGAACTATCCATTCGTAACCGGCGTAGGCATGGACGGGGTTATCGAGACAACGATCCGGACCCTTGTGGAACCCGGAGACCTCGTCGCGATTTCCACACCGACCTTCTCTTTTTACCGTCTTTCCGCCATTGCGCAGGGAGCGGGGGTCGTCGAGGTACCAAGGGGGCCGGGGTTTGAAGTTGAGCCTGTCCCGTTTATCGAAGCGTGCGAAGAGGCGAAGCTGGCGTTCCTGTGCACACCCAATAACCCGACAGGAAACGGGACATCGGTAGAAGTGATCAGGGAAATCCTGGAGCATATCGAATGTGTCCTGTTCCTCGATAATGCCTACGTGGAATTTTCAGACCTGGATTATCTCCCGCTGCTCCGGGACTACGATAACCTGGTCATCGGGAGGACCTTTTCGAAGGCCTACTCGCTTGCCGGGCTCAGGGTAGGGTATGCCTTTGTGCCTGGATGGTTCAAGCCCTATTTTCTCCGTGCTGCGACACCCCACACCCTCAATGCGGTCTCGGCTGCCGCGGCAGTTGGTGCCCTGTCAGATATACACCATGTCGAAACAGCCAGGGCACGGGTAATCCGGTGGCGAAAGGAATTACCCGGGCGGTTGAACTATCCGGCCATGCCGTCTGATGCAAACTTCATCATGGTGGACGTTGCGCCACTCACATCCGACGAAGCAGTTGACCGTCTCTCCCGGATGGGGGTACTCGTGCGGTCGTGCCGGAGTTTCCGGGGTCTTGAAGACCACTATGTACGGGTGAGTATCGGGGCCGATTGGGAAAATGAGATGTGCATTGATGCCTTCAGCCGCGTAATTCCATGATGTACGGGATATCCGGGACCCCCGGTACAGGGAAGTCTGCGATTGCAGAAGAACTGGAAAGGCGGGGGTACCTGGTGGTTCATGCGACCGAAACGGCCAGGGAATTTATTATTGAGGCGGACAATGAACGGGACACCGGAATTATTGACGAGGAAGCCTGGGTCGCATCTTTTAATGCAGTCGACGGGTTTGTTGAAGGGCACCTCGCTCATCTCCTGCCCTGCGACCTTGTGATCGTTCTCCGTTGCAGGCCGGATATCCTCAAATCAAGGCTTGTGAAACGGGGATACAGAGGGGAGAAAATACGGGAGAATGTGGAAGCAGAAGCGCTCGATGTGGTCCTTGTCGAGACCCTTGAGATCCACCCGCCAGGGAATATTCTGGAAATTGACACGACCAGTGCCGTGATTCCCTCCTGCGTAGAACATATAGAGCAGTTTATCCGGAGGGAGATACCTTCCTCTTATGGGAAGAACGACTGGTCGGACTACCTGGAGCCAATAACATGACCCTTGACCATTTCAGGCCGCACGTGAAGAACTGGTTCAACCCTTTCATTGCCGTCTCGATGAAGATGGGCCTGACTCCCAATATCCTGACCGTCGGATCACTGGTCGCAGCAATTGCTGCGGGTGTCTTTTTCTATTTTAACTATATCGCTCCTGCGGTCGTGATGGTCGCGCTGAATGCGGGCCTGGATGCACTGGATGGCGCTCTGGCACGTGCAATGAATATCCAGAGCCCGAAGGGAGATTTTCTCGACCACGTAATCGACCGCTACGCAGATATTTTCATCATCACCGGTATTATCGGCGGGGGAAATTCCGGATGGCTCCTTGGGATTTTTGCCCTGACGGGTGTCCTCATGTCCTCGTATATCGGTACCCAGGCACAGGCGGTTGGTGCCGGAAGATTTTATGGAGGGGTACTAGGGCGCGCAGACCGCCTGTTGCTGATAATGGTGGCAGGGGTCCTGACTCTGGGATTCCCGGAGGGAGTACTCGGGATGCCGCTCCTTGGGTGGTTACTCGTGATATTCGGCGTTTTCGGCCATTTCACAGCAATCCAGCGGTTTGCTCATACCTGGCGAAAAATCCAGTGAACAAATAATTTTTTTTTGCTCCGTTGATTGCTTTTATACAATACAATAGCAGACGGTAATCATTTTTGCAGAATTATAATTATAATTCTGAAAACGCATAACCCCACAGGAATGAAACACCCGCTGGAAATCACAACCTTTTTTCGTTTCGCGACCGTCCTTTTCATATCTACCTTTCCCAGGTAACCCCGGATATTTTGGGGAAGGAAACGGAGTTGTGACTATGAGTTGGAAGATTGCAGGTATTATCCTGGTAATTCTTATCTGTACTGCTGGTTGCGTTACATCACCCATGCCTGAGGAGATCAGCAGGCAGGCCAGCGCCTCCGGCACACCGGCGCAGCTTACCGGCCCGGGTGCGGCGACATCCAAAAACCTTGACGATTACATGACCGCATTAACTGATGCCGGGCGTTTCAACGGAGCCGTGCTGGTCACCCGGAACGGGACCGTACTCCTATCCAAAGGTTACGGGATAGCGAATTACGAGTTCTCCGTACCAAGCTCAACGCAGACCGTCTTTCCCATCGGTTCGAACACCAAGCAGTTCACCGCGGCGGCCATCATGAAGTTGCAGGAGCAGGGACGCCTGAACGTCACTGACCCCGTCGCATGGTACATCCCGGACGCCCCACAATGGAAAGATATCCGGATCTACCAGCTCCTGAACCATACCTCGGGCATCCCGTCCGAGGGAGGTTTCCTGGTTACAGATCCGATCGATTATTCCCTCCCGGAACTCATGGGACGGTTGACCCCCCTACCCCTCACCTTCGAACCCGGAAAGAGTTACAACTACTCCAACAACGGCTACATCACGCTGAGCTACATTATCGAACGCGCCTCGGGCCGGTCGTATAACGAATACCTGAGGGAAAATCTCTTCCTGCCTCTCGGGATGAACAGCACGGGGCAGGACAATGCCCGCGACGTCTTTACCAACCGTGCATCCGGGTATACAACGATGGGTGGGAAACAGGTCCACTATGATCTCCAGAATATCCACAACACCTACGGTGCCGGCTCACTCCATTCCACGACCGAAGACCTCCTCCGGTGGGAACGGGCCTTCCATACCCCGGGCGCAATCCTTTCCGGGCAATCGCTGGACGCAATGATTGCTAACGGCTACGGTATTGTACAGGCAAAAGTAGGCAACCGTACTGCCATCGGCCATGGCGACCGCAACTTCGGGTTTATCTCGTACACCATCCATTACCCGGATGAGGGGGCAACCATTATCTTCCTGTCAAACTATGACAGGACACCAATGGTAACACTCATCAAAGACCTGTCGGCAATTGTCCTGAACGGGTCGTATACCCTGCCGCAGAAGATAAAACGCAGCGCTATCCCTCTGGCCAAGGAACAACCCGGAGAATATGCAGGGATATATGCGCCAGAGTGGGAGAAGACCTGGACTATTACCGTGGTTCCCGACGGCAGCCGCATGTTTTATACATCGGTTGTGCCCCATGAGACCGTGGAGCTCTTTTTCGAGGGCAATGATACGTTCTTTGTAACCCCGGAATCAGCAGATTCATTTATATTCACACGCGACGGGAGCGGGAAGATCGACGGCTTCAACATGATCACCATGGAAGGATATTCTGACAGGGTAGTGAAGGTGAAGTAACATCGCCTGGCTAAAGGGATAACTAACGGAAAACCATTCAGGCCCACACCGTAAACCAGTTTGTAACAGGAAGAGAGACGAACTATGTTGGTGTGTTGGAAACGGGGCGGCGATCATCCAGGTGTCGCCCCAAAAGGATACGGGCCACAACCAGATACGGCCCCAGGATAATTCAGTCTCCTGGAGTGAGCAATGGAATACCCATGCAACCAGGGTAAAAGATAAAAATTATACGATTCGCACCTGCCAAGCAGGAAAAAGGGTTATCAAGGGTCCTGTTGATCAATTTTTTTGATACCAGGTATAAGGCCGGATATTTCTTCGACCAGCAGGCTTTTAATTTCTGACCGCCGGCATGAGTCGGTAAAATACTTCACGACCATGAGGACCTGGTACTCATCAATATGGAAATATACGGTCGGCTGTGTCCCAAAGGCAGGCAGGTACTTCTTATCACCAAGTTTTTCTATTTCCTTTGCCGCCTGTTCCTGGATCTCAATGGTATGCTTATGCACGACATCAAGAACAAGTTTCCGGGCATTTTGCAAATCTGCAGAAAAAGGAAGTGTTATCCGTATCTCATCACCGGTAACAGAAAGGTCCCGGCGGGTATTTGTGATCATTTCCCTGAAAAGAACGCCATTCGGCATGGTTACTATTTCACCGCGGGGATGGTCCCCTGATTCCTTGTCAAGCTGCATCAGGGTGGTCCTGAAGATCCCGATATCCATTACAATTCCATATACACCCCTAATTTGTATCCGATCCCCGATCCTGTACATCCTGGTAGTAAGCAGTGTCAGGCTCCCGACCACGTTCTGTATAAGGTCACGGAGGGCCACCACAAGAGCAGCCCAGATTATTCCAAGGACCAGGACAATTTGCCCGGGATCCTGTACCCATTCCATCAAACCAAGCAACAGGCCCAGGGCCAGTAGTATGGTTATAAAAATCCTGGATGCGGTGAAACGGGACGCTTCATCAGGCATTTTCCTGACGATCAGGTATACCCCGACCGTATACAACACGAGAATGAAGATCGCAATAATGACCGTTTCGAAGACTTTTTCAACGATTGGATTTTGAAATGGGCTGTCTATGATAAGGGTCACATGCTGGGCTACATTGAAAGATGCAACGATCTCTGCAAGGATCATCAGACCTATGATAAGGAATAAGAATAGGAAATACCTCATGGGAAGGACATACGATCGCATCAGGTTGGATTTATTACACCCTACCCTATCAACCTGCCTGTTTTAATTCAGGATAACAGTCAGGTGTACATTAGTAAAACGGAAATACCACTACGAAGCAGCAATACGTACCAAGTCCTGATTTTTAAAAAAATCAGGCTGGAATAAAATTTCAAAAACACTAACACCCGCGAAAAAAGATATTAAAACCATTTATCAAGCGTCTTCTGTCCAGCTTTGCCTGCAATCCCTTCAAGCGCTTTTCTTACCCGTTCCACCGAGAAATTATACTCCCCGCAGAGCATCTCTTCAATCTTAACCAGGTCGGGTGGATGCCAGGCAAGGTCATAATCACTGGTGATCGGTGGTTGTAAGAAAAAGTCGATGACCGGCCCTGGATCGAAATCCGGCTCCCTTTCACGCAGGGTCTTTTCAAAGGACCCTTCTTTTACCAGCTTTAACCCTGTCTTTGGGCCGATACCTTTCACACCAGGGTTGAAATCATTTCCAATAAGTACCGCAATCTGGATCAGCTGTTCCCGGGTGATCCCTAGTCCTTTCACAACCTCGGCGAGGGTGACCTTTTCCGGGTTTAATGTAACGCTTCTTCCGTGAATTTTTCGTTTTCCGCTTATCGTGAGGTTTCTGACCAGCATAGGGACGCCAAAGAGCAGGGTATCGTAGTCCTGCGATACAACATAGGACGCGTCACCCTGCATCACCATGTGTGTTGCCTGTGCTTCCCCTTCGCTTGGCGCCTCGATACAGGGTATCCCCATCAGAGACAGGAGTTTTTTTGAGGTCTCAATGATCTCCCGATCAACCTTTGATGATGACCGTGCCTGCTTATAGGCCTCTTTCGTATCCCCCTTTGCAAGCGCCTCCTCCCAGCGTGCACCTGCCTGAACCCTGGCATTCCTCCGCTCTTCTATCGTCTTTTGCTTAAAATCCGGCGGGGGTCCATCGAATACATACACCGGCCGGATCCCTCTCTCCAGGAAACTCGCATTCCGAAAGAGAATACCTGACAGATGGGAGGTGACACGGCCATTTGTATCCATCAGGGGCGTACCGTCCGGCTGGCGGATAATTGAAAGGAACTGGTAGAGCGCGTTGTGGGCGTCAACTGCCGCTACACCGGGGAGTGCCTCCCACGTAATGGGCACTTTATACTCTACAATGATATCACGTAACGCGACTCCCATGGTAACCTTACAAAATTTATCTCCTACCGATAGATACGTTTCCCGAACTCGTTGACGACATTATCAAGATGAGCTGCACTCGCATCGTATTTCTGAACCATTTTCGCAGATATTTCCTCAAGATTTGCCCTGATTGCCTTGTCACGTACCTGGATGCTCCGTTCCAGTGAACGGATCCTGATGCTTTGAGACAGGAGAAGACCCCCGAGTGAAAGCATCATCAGCGTTGCACCAAGAGCAACCGTACTATCAAACCAGAGGCGCGTGACGAGTGCGAACGTGGCGATTACGAGGATGATAATCAGAATAATGTCGCGCGCATAATCCCGGATATCCATGCTTTTAGATAATGAAGATCAACTAATTAAACTACCTATGGTGAATGGAGTTTTATTATGGAGTTAAAACAACTGGTCCCGCTGGCGGGGATGCTGGTAATGATGGTCCTCGTCGAAATCGGTGCCGTGCTTCTGTCACTCCCGATGAAAGCGGCGGGATTTTCGGCCTTCGAAGACCCATCTTCACTCATGAATCCTCTTTTTTTTATCGTGATACTCCTTGCATTCACTGCCGTACTCCTGGTCCTCCTTAAGTATCGCTACAAGCACCTGATCGTTGCAATCATTGCAATCTCGATATTTTTCACATTTGTTTATATTTTCAGTTCCATTGTGACCTTTTTTACCAGTAACGAAATTGTTGCGGTAGTCGTGCCACTCATACTTTCCGGGCTTGCGATTGCCCTCCTGTACCGGTTCCCGGAATGGTATGTCATCGATACACTCGGGATACTTATTGCGGCTGGTGCGGCGTCAATTTTTGGTATCTCGCTGGGTATAGTGCCGGTCATTATCCTGCTCGTCCTCCTCGCGATTTATGATGCCATCTCTGTATACAAGACCCGGCACATGATCACCCTTGCTGAAGGTGTAATTGAGATGAAAACACCCATTCTTTTCGTAATCCCGAAAAAGGCAAGTTATTCATATATCAGGGAGGGGATAGGAAAGATCGGTGAGGGAGAACGGGGCGCGTTCATCATGGGGATGGGGGACCTTATTATGCCTGCGATCCTCGTGGTCTCTGCCAACATGTTCTTAAAACCGGATGGGTTGCCATTTATCAATATTCCAGCGCTTGGGGCAATTATCGGATCACTCGCCGGCCTCGTAGTCCTCCTGTGGTTTGTAAATAAGGGTAAACCCCAGGCCGGGCTCCCACCATTAAATGGTGGGGTAATAATTGGTTTTCTGATCGGGTGTGCAATAAGCGGGAGCTGGGGATGGATAGTAATCTGATCATGGGAATAATGCCCACGCTTATACAAAATATTGGTTATTAAGGCCCCGCTTTGTTAATTGTTGATTAGCAAAGATTTCGGATCGGTTACGCGACCTGTATTTCAGTATGTGATGGGGTATGGGACTGGCTCTTCAACCGATCCTGATTCCCGCCAGTATTCCAGAAGGGTCAGAAGGACCTCGTCGACCCCGGAGTTCTGACCTGTTGACATCAGGGGATAGCCA
>SESC01000753.1_pt1 | contig 11387 bp, 10 predicted proteins | sample 3171431 | NCBI WGS metagenome assembly SESC01 (sample SAMN06051868, study PRJNA518727) | freshwater metagenome | biome: subpolar coniferous forest; feature: holomictic lake; material: water; isolation source: holomictic Lake 227, 8 m depth | place: Canada: near Kenora, Ontario | collected... | reverse complement strand
AAAGAGCAGCGGGAGCGCATACCCGAGTTGATGGATCTTTTTGAGATCTACGCCCAAAGCGGCGAGCTTCTTGAATCCTACTCTCACGGCATGAAGCAAAAACTGCTTATCGCCAGCGTTCTCTTGCGCAAGCCCCGTGTCGTGCTGTTCGACGAGCCGACGGTCGGGCTGGACCCGAAAAGCATCCGGCGCTTCAAGCAGCTTCTGCTGGACATATCTAAAAATGGAACGGCGGTCTTCATGTGCACCCATATCCTGGACATGGCCGAAAAGCTTTGCACTTCCCTGGGCATTATTTCCGCCGGCCGCCTGATAGCCAAAGGCACCGTAGCCGAAGTCAAAAAGCTGGCCTCCGGAGCCCATTGCGACCGTTCTCTGGAAGAAGTGTTTTTAGAACTGACCGCGTAGCCGGAAAACCGGAAGATTGGTTCCAATCTTCTGACTCCCATATTTTCATTATGCTGAGCGTCCTTTTAAAAAGAAAGATACTGACCTTTAAAAACAGGATAAAGGCGATGCGGGGCTGGCGCCTGGTCAAGACCCTGATGTTCCTGCTCGTCGGCCTGCTGATGCTGCTGGCGCTTTACGGCGGATTCTGGAGGCTTCTCACCTATCTGGAGGGCGTGCAGCTCATCGGGCCCATGCTTGCCTGGAAACTCACCTCCATGATCCTTCTTATGACTTTTTCCATGGTCATCGTTTCTTCCATCATCATTTCAATGACCACGCTCTATTACTCCTTTGACCTTAAATTCCTTTTTTCCTGCCCCATAAGCCTGCGCTCCCTTTTTATGGACAAGGCCATGGAGACCGTGTTTTATTCTTCGTGGACGCTGCTCCTGGCCCTCCTGCCGTACATTATAGCCCTGGGCCGGGTTAAGGGGCTCGGACCCGGTTTCTATCTTTCCTATATGCTGCTGATGGTTCCGTTTGTCATGCTGGCCGGCTCCTTCGGCATTATCTTCAGCACGCTGGTCATGTACCTTTTTCCCTCTTCCAGGACGAGGGATATAACCTGGCTGCTCGGGAGCTTGTCAGTATCTTTTGTTTATGTCGCGTTCCGGTTTATGAAGCCGGAAACGCTTCTCCGGCCGGACAGCCTTGAGGTGGTGGCTCAATATATACAATATCTGCAGTCCCCGACCGCGCCGTATCTGCCGTCGTGGTGGGTGACGAAGGCGATGATCTCTTATCCAGCCGGAAACTGGGGAGCTTTCTTTTTTTATGCCGGCGTCCTTTTCGCGGCGGCCCTTATAATTTACGCGGGCGTGTATTTTGTTTCAGGGTTCGTATACGCGAAGGGTTTCAGCGGTGCCCAAAGTTCGCCCAGGTTCCGCGGTACCGCCAGGTTGATCCCGGAGCAGCGGATCGTAATAAAATTCGGGAAATTCAGGCAGCTGCTTACCTTTTGCTGGAAGGATAGGCTGCTGCTCCTGCGCGATCCGCGCTACTGGTCGCAGCTCATACTCATCGCGGCCCTTATCGTAGTCTATCTTTTCAGCATACGCCAGCTTCCGCTGGACTCGCAGGATATAAAAAGCCTGGTTTCTTTCCTCAATATCGGGGTGGCGGGATTCGTGATGGCGGCTATCGGGCTGCGGTTTATCTTTCCGGCAATCAGCCTTGAAGGCGGCAGCTTCTGGCTTATTAAATCCTCGCCGGTCACCATCTCCCAGATCATGAAAGAAAAACTGCTGATTTCTATCATCCCTTCGGTCGTAATCGGGGTGGTGTTGATAACATGTTCAAACCATCTGTTGAACGCAGATTTTTTTATTTCCACGCTCTCAACCTGCAGCATTGTTGTGGCCGCCGTAGTTATCTCTGTGATGGGGATAGGTTTAGGCGCGCTCTTCCCGGATTTCAAGGTGGAAAATATTCACCAGTTGGAATCTTCTTACGGCGGTTTTATCTATATGGCCTGCGCGATGGGTTACCTCGGCCTCATGGTGGCGTTGGAATCATGGCCGGTCCAGATGCATTTCGCCCAGCGGTTCGGCCGGGCGCACGCGTGGGACTGGCGGGGGGTGACGCTGTGCGTTGTCGCTTTCACCGCGCTTAACGCGGCGGCGCTTATCGTGCCCTGGAAACTGGGGCTCAGGAACCTTGAGGGACATGAGATTTAAGTACTGCCCGGTATCCGGTGGCTAGTAATCAGTAACCAGTGACCAGTGGTCGGTAACCGGTGGCCGGTGACCAGTAACCAGTAACCGGTAACCGGTAATCAGGGATAAGTTAAAGGTGTGAAGATGAAAAAAATATATTTCGGTGTTTTACCGGTTACCGGTTACCGGTTACTGTTTGTTACCGGATACTTGCTGCTAACTTCCGGTAACTGTTTCGCGGCCAATCCATACGCCGGGAAATTTTTCGCGGAAGGCAGTCCCAAAAAATCCGAGTTCGCGCTCACCTACGATGATGGGCCCGGATATATAACTGAGGATCTGCTGAAATTACTGAACCGATACAATGCCAGGGCGACTTTTTTTGTGACAGGCCAAGCCGTCCGTAAGTATCCCAAAAAAGTAGCGGCCGAGCGCGCCGCCGGTCATCTGATCGGCAACCATACGGATAAACATGAATTTTATCCGAAGGTCGGAAAAAGCGCCGACCGCGAAAAGATACTGGAAAGGGAATTGGACGGCGCCGGCGCCGCCATCGCGGACGCCGCCGGAATCAAACCGGTGTTTTTGCGCATGCCGAACGGCTATGACAGGGACTGGGTCAGAAAAGTGGCAACCCGAAAAGGCTATATTTTGGTCAACTGGACCTACGGCATTGATTGGATAAATATGCCGGAAGCAGAAATGACGTGGGGATACCTTAAAAATCTGAAGCCGGGCGCTATTCTTCTCATGCACGACGGCGGGGGGAAGGGCCGGGAAAGAACGTTGCGCATAACCGAACAAGTGTTGAAGGAAGCCGCGCTAAAAGGGCTCCGCCCGGTGACGTTAGACGTGCTTTTGGCCATACCCGATGCAAAGCCGGTATCCGGTACTGCAAAGTAACCGGTATGAAGTACCGAATTATAGCCGGTCAGGGGCTGTTATTAGTGCGCCTCATCCCTGACGCGTAAAAGAAAGCGGAATAATTTTGTAGAATTGTGATGTATCGGATTATAGCCCCTCGCGGGGCGCGACAGACGGGCAAGTGGCGGAATTGGTAGACGCGCAGGTCTCAAAAACCTGTGATCTCACGGTCGTGAGGGTTCGATTCCCTCCTTGCCCAAAGCTTTTGCGGCTATCGTGACGAGGTTTATAAAAGTGAAAGAGGCGCCGGGTGGCGTCTCTTTTTTATGTGTAGGGAATGCTTATCCGGGTAGGTTCCGCTTTAGGTTTCCAGCGGAACTCGGTTTCCTGCAGTTCCACGGCTATCTGTATTATCTCTTTTATGACGCAGGTGACGGGTATAGAAAAAATTATGCCCCAGATGCCGCCAAGCTCCCAGCCGGCCAATAGAGCGAACAGCACTATGGCCGGGTTGAGTTTTACGGCCTTTTTCATAATGTAGGGTTGCAGAAACCAATCGTCCAGAAAGCGGATGCCGGTGAAAAAAATCAGGATTTTTATGATAGGCAGCGTGGTGCCGAACTGTAAATATGCGACTATGGACGATACCACTGCCCCGACAAAAGCGCCCGCGTACGGAACCAGGCTTGAAAAACCTATCAGTATGGCGATGAAGGCCGAATAATTCAAATCCATTATCAAAAGGCCGGTGAAGGCGATGAGAAAAATTATCAGGGCTTCGGTCAGGATGCCGCGCAGATAGTTGCCCAGTGAAGCGTCTATTCGGGAAGCGATGTGAAGTATAATTTCCGCGTGCCGGGACGGGACGTGGTCCATAAGATAATCAAGTATATCTGAGCCGCCCAGCAGTATGAAAAATGTTATAAAAGGAACCAGAAAAAGCAGCGTAAGGACCGGAAGCAGCGTCAGCAGGAACTGTGGTATGATCTCCAGGGTATGCGTGAGCTTTTCATTCAGTTTTAAACCCGCCAGGAACGGATAACTTTCTACGAGCTTGGCGTTCAGGTTCAGAACGAACTGCTGAATGCGGTCGGCGTAAGCCGGCCATGACTGTTGCAGCGTGTCCATCTCAAAAGAAAGGAAATGAAAAAGAAGATAGATGCCGATAAAGATGAGGACGCCTACGGTCATGTAGAGGCCTATAACGGCGTACAGCCGCTTTATTCCGCGCACTTCAAAGTATTTTATGACAGGGTTCAGGATGTAGGCGAGCGCGGCGCTTAGGATGAACGGGAATACCGCGCCTTTAGCCAGTACCAGCAGATAGGTGAACCCCAGGACGATAAAAACCGGGAGGATGAATTCCTGGTAACTCCTTTTAGCGGCGGTTTCGTTGGACATAAAATATTCAGGCTTCTTTACGCCTGTGGCTTCTCTATGACCGCCCGCAGGCGGGCCGACATTATCTTGGCCAGTTGTGTGGCGATGACAACGCCGATCTTGGGCCGCGCGAAAAGCAGCGTTTCCAGTTTTATTTTAAAAAGCATGAAGACTTTGGTTTCTTCAAGAGCGTAAACGGTGGCGGTTCTGGGCATCTCTTCAAGAAGCGCCATTTCACCGAAAAATTCCCCGGGTTGTACTTCGGCGATGATCTCGCTCTTCTCTGTGCCGCGCTCCAGCCTGGACAGGGCTATCTTGCCCGAGAAGACTATGAACAGGGCCCGGCCTATGTCGCCTTGGGTGAAAATGGTCTCGCCCTTAAGATAAGTGCGCTCCTGTAGGTTTTCCAGAATGTGGATAAGATCCCGCTTTTTAATCCCTTCAAAAAGCCGGATGTTTTTCAGGAAATCTATTTTCTTGAGTGTTTCCTTGTCGTAGAGGCTGCTTAATATGTTTAAAGCTTTGAGCATTCTGTCTCCCTGGTGAAGAGCTGTGGTAATTACTGTCGCGCCTTTTCCTATTTCTTAAAAAAACCGTAGATGCTTTGCGCCGCGCGAAACCAGCCGGATGAGATGCCGCTGGCGACGGTCTGAACGGCGCTGACTACCGGGTCAAGGGCGGTAAGTTTGCCGTCCGCGTTCAGGGCGAGGTATTCCACGGCCTTGGCGGTATAGCGGACCTGTCTCAGGGTGAGGATCGCTTGCGCTGCAAGCGCGATGAAAGCCAGGGTCGCTGCGACTACGCATACTGTAATTATTGTTGTCATGATATTCTCCTGAGGGAAAACTAAAAGGCTGATTCCAGCCTCTCAGTTAAAGTATATAAAATTTAGACCTCGGTCATCACTATTGCCGCATTAACTGAGGGGGGGCGTGCCCGAGGCCGGCCTACATGCGTTATTTGTTTAAAATGCGGCGCTCAAGGACCTTCATTCTGGCCAACAAGATGTCGTTATTAAAGGGTTTGGGCAGGTAGTCGTCGGCCCCGGTTTCATAGCCGCGTACCTGGTCTTTGGCTTGTGTCATGACTGTCAGCATTAGTACGGGCATTTTCTTAAATCTGCCGTCCCTTCTTATGTGTTTTAATAATTCGAATCCGTCCATCTCCGGCATGTTCACGTCCAGCACCGCCATATCCGCCCCTTCAGCCTGGAGCCTCTCCCAGGCCAGCAGGCCGTTCATCTCCGCGGCCACTTCATAACCGGCCTCAATAAGTACTTCCGCCAGCAGGTCCCTGAAAACATCGTTGTCTTCAGCTATCAGTATTTTCATAAGGTTTCCTCCGCCCGGCTTTTGTAAGTGTATCCGGTCCCGTAAACGGTCTTAATGTTTTCCCCGTACGCTCCCAATTTATGTCTCAAAGCTTCCACATGTTTATCTATGGTTTCAAAATTAACATGGCCGGATTTTTCCTGCCAGATAGTTTCCATCAGGGATTTTCTTGAGACAACGTGGTCCTCGTTGCTCATGAGCATGAAAAAAATTTCAAATTCTTTCGGCGTGAGATCGTCCAAGATCTTGTTTTTGCCCGATGGGAGGCGCAGTTTCACTGTTTTTGAGACTCTGTCCGCTTCAATATGACCGTCAGCGGATTTGATCTGGGTCTTGGCCATGTTCAGACTGGGTAAAAGACGCCGCATGTGGGCTTTTGTTTTTGCAAGCAGCACCTCTTCGTTTATATCGCTGGTTATAAAATCGTCGGCTCCGTTCTCAAGGAAACCGGAGATCTCCGAATTAGAGATTTTGCCAGGACGGCTGAAGACTATTACCGCGATATTATTCCTTCCGCTCAGCAGAGTTTTTAGATCTTTAGGTGAAGCGAGCCCGGTGTCGCATATTTCCACTAAAGCCAGTCCCCAGGCGTCCTTGGATATACTGCCGATGGCCGCCAGGTCCGGGAGTGGAGTGACGCTGAAGCGCGCTCTGGAAAACACGCTGAGCCATTTGTCAGATGTTTCCCCGTCCGGGGTAACAATCCATAAAGTGAATTTAATCATGATGTTTAATTCGCTTATTGTATAATAAATACCATATAAGTACTATGAGATCCGGCGAACCGCGGGGACTATGCCAATGGCGTTGTTATAATGTAATATTATTATAACTTTTCTGAAACATCGTTTCCGTACAATTTAACTGAACGGTACAAAGGGAGATTACTATGGATTTAAGTACTATTTTCGGAGTGTTCGCTTTCGGGCTGCTTATCTTTGTGGGTATCATCACCAAGCAGCTTACGGATTCGCTGGTCAATCTGCACGGCGTTTTCGTCGTGCTCGGCGGTTGTTTTGTGGCTATGCTGCTTAATACACCGCTTGTACATCTGGTCAAGGCGTTTGTGGGACTAAAATCCCTTATGTTGGATGACAATAGCGATGTCAAGAAAATCATTCCAGTCATGACCAGCCTGGCGGAACAGTGCCGGATGAGGGGGCTGTCCGCTCTTAAGGACGCTGATCCTACCATTGCAAAAGGCTTTCTGAGCCGCGTCTCGCTGGCCGCGCTGGAGTACAACGACTTTAATTTCGTAAAGCAGGTAATTGAGCAGGAAATTAACCAGGGGGCGGATGAGGTCAACGAAGTGGCAAATGTTTACCGAACCATGGGTCTTCTTATGCCCATGTTCGGCCTGTTGGGTACGCTTATAGGTATCATAGGCGTGCTGCGCGACCTCGCAAACCCGGAAAACGTCGGTCCCGCTATGGGCGTAGCCATCACTTCGGCTTTTTACGGCATCTTCCTGGCTAACATGGTTTGCGTGCCTATAGCCGGCAAGATCCGCTCCAGGATCTGGCTGGATGTGAAAATGAAGTCCATGATCCTTGATGGCGTTCTGGAGATAATGAAGGGCAGCATTCCTATAGTCGTGGAGCGTAGGCTGCAGGCTTATCTGGGTTAGCCAGGTCTCCTCAGTCGCCGCGACATCTGTTTTAAGCATCCGTGAAAGAAGTTTTGAAGGTTTCGGGGAATATTTATGGAAAAGAAAAATTCACTTTTCGCCGGATTGAGTTCAGCTCCGGCTTCCCCGTTCTCTCCGGCGTCCGCGTCCGCGCCCAAACCGGCTGCTTCAGACCAGGACATTACGGCTCTTAAGCAGAAGATGGAGGCGCTGGAGGGAACTATCGCCGCCGTACTCGAGAAAAAAATTGGAGAGGCTTTAAAAGGATCCGTTCCGGCCGCGCCCAGGCCTCCGGACATGAACGCTCAATTTCTGCTGACCAGAATAGGCGAGCTGGATAAGCGGCTGGAAGAATTTGCCCGCAGCGCCATGGTGTCGTCCAGCCAGATTAAAAATATTGAGGAGTCCAAGATCAGCGCCCGCCGCGAGATAGAAGATCTGCTCAAAGTCGTGCGCGAACAGCAGAAGTATTCCGAACTTGACCGCCAGATGCACGACCAGCTTGAGAAATCCTGGCGCCGGGTGGAAGAGCTGGAAAAAAAGCTGATGGATTTTTACGGCTCGATCCTGACCGGCCAGCAGAAGAAAGAGGATATAGACGGCATGCTTTCCAGGGACCTCGGCGGCAGGATAGAGGCTCTGGCCGCCAGGCTTGAACTGCACACGCAGGCCGTGGAGGCCAAACTTCTGGCTCAGAACGCTTCCCTCGCGGTGGTTGCGGATATTAAAAAAGAAGTTATGGCCGAACTTACCCGGACCCGGGAGGAGACCCTCGCTCTCGGAAAGGAACAGGCCGCGGCTTTGCGGGCCATGTTTGAGGAACTGATGCCGGGTTCGGTTACAGCCGAACTAGAGCGGAGCCGCCGGGACGCGTCCGAAGAGATAGGGCTTTTTAAAAAAGAGTTTTCCGGATATATGGCTGACATGCGGGTCATGCTTGATAATTTTAACCGCGCGGCGCGTGAGAATCTGGTCAGAGCTGAAGGGGTGCAGGAATCCGTCGCCAAAAATACGGCAGACACCGCCGCCCTTCTTAAGGGGAATTTTGAGAAGATAAGCGAAACTCTGGACCGCGAAGGCGGGAAATTCCTGTCTGAACTTGAGCAGCGCAATAAGCGGCACTTTGAGGCCCTTAACACGAAATACGCGGACGCCCTTTCAAACGCGGCCGTGCTGGATTTTATCGGCTCCTCTGCGGATGTTTCATTAAAAAAGATGGCGGCACTGGAGGAGACGCTGTCCGGCCTGATAAATGAGGTGGACAAAGACAGGCTCAGTGCCGCGCTGGGAGTTTCCGGCATGCTTGTTCGTAAAAATTTTGAGGCCATGGAAGCGTTGCTGGCCGGGATCAGGCAGGATGCGTCAGGGCTTGAGCGGATTAAAAATGAGACGGGAGACAAATTAAAAGGCTTTTTCAGAGAGGGAAGCAAATAACGTTATGATACACCGAAACCGGAGGGAGGAACTGGAAAATCAGCTGAATAAGGGCGCTCTTTGGGCCGTCACCTACGGCGACCTTATGAGCTATCTGATGATATTCTTTCTGGTGCTCTTCTCGTTCTCCATAGCCAAGACTGACAAGGCCAAGACCCGTAAATACGAGGAATCCCTCGTCAACATTCAGAAAGCTTTCGGCGGCAAGTTAGACAAAAAACAGGTCGAACGCGCCAAAGCCCAGGATCAGGAAGATAAAGTGGCCGACAAGCTTAAGGAGAGCATGGCGACTAATCAGATGTCCAATCTGGTCCAGATAGATTCTAACGAACACAGGGTGAGACTAGTTCTGACCGAAGCGGTGCTTTTTGATTCCGGCAAGGCGGACCTGAGAGGGCGGGCTAAAGATGTTCTTAAATCCATAGCCGAGGAACTTAAGAAGCTTCCTAATGAAGTGCAGGTGGAGGGCCATACCGACAATGTGCCGATACGTGCCGGGCGGTATTTAACTAATTGGGAGCTGTCCATGGCCAGGGCCTACAGCGTCATACAATTTTTGGAATCTACCGGGATGGATCCCAAGAAACTGGCCGGCATCGGCTACGGGGAAAACCGGTCAGTAGCGGAAAACACCACTATAGAAGGGCGCGCCAAGAACCGCCGCATAGAGATATCGCTGTTGAAGACCGACTAAGATTCCCTTTCAAGTCAACCTTCAAAATCAGGCTCCTTTTTGATGTTTTTGTATCCCAAACATCCAAAAAGGAGCCTGTTATATTTTGTATAATTATTTTGATTTTATATAGAACGACGCGAGGATATTATACAGATGCCCACTGAAAACATGGATTACTCCAAAACGGTTTTTCTGCCCAGGACGGCTTTCTCCATGAAAGCTGACCTGCCCAAAAAAGAGCCCGGCCTGCTGGAATTCTGGAATAAAATCAACCTTTACGCCAAAATGCTGGAAAAACGTAAAGACGCCAAGCCTTATATCCTGCACGACGGGCCGCCCTACGCCAACGGCCATATTCATATCGGCCACGCCCTGAATAAACTGCTAAAAGATATGACGGTAAAGTCTCGGTGCCTTACCGGTCATTATACGCCTTATATTCCCGGCTGGGATTGTCACGGCCTTCCAATCGAGCAGGCCCTGCTCAAAGAACTTAAGATGGGGAAAAGGCATATTGACGACGTCGCCGCTTTCAGGAAAACGGCCAGAGAATTTGCCGGGAAATTTATAGACATACAGCGCGAAGAATTTAAGCGTCTGGGCATTATGGGCGACTGGTCCAACCCTTATATCACCATGTCCAACGACTACGAGGGCACGGTCATAAAAGCTTTCCGTGAGCTGCTGGAAAAGGGCTATATTCACCGGGATAAGAAGACTATTTACTGGTGTATCTCCTGCGAGACCGCCCTGGCCGACGCCGAGGTTGAATACAAGGACAAGACCTCGCCGTCAGTCTATGTTAAATTCCCTCTTCAGTCCCCTTTAACGTCTCTTTTCGGCTCCGCGGTAGAAGGGCGAAAGGTTTCTATCGTTATCTGGACCACCACGCCTTGGACCCTGCCGTCCAATATGGCGGCCGCCGTATCAAAAGAAGAAACCTATCGTTTACTGAACACAGACGGTGAATATCTGATAGTTGCCGATAAACTGGCGGATGCTTTCCTGGCCGAGACCGGCGTTAACGCTTCTAGGGGCGCGCAGATCGCCGGCGAAAAATTAATTGGTCTGAAATACGACCATTGCCTCGCGACGCATATGCCTGAAAGCCGTCGCTTTCCAAGGGTTATAATCTCCACGGATTTCGTGGACATGTCCACCGGCACGGGCATCGTGCATATAGCGCCCGGGCACGGCGAGGAAGACTTTCACGCCGGTAAGAAATGGGGGCTTGAAGTGTTCTGCCCGGTAAACGAGGAAGGCCGCTTCACCGCTGACGCCGGCATATTTGAGGGGCTGAAAGTTTTTGAGGCTAATGAAAAAGTGCTTGAGACCCTGAAGGGAGACGGGTTGCTGCTCGGCTCCAAGGTTATAACCCACAGCTATCCGCACTGCTGGCGCTGCAAACAGCCTGTCATCTTTCGTGCCACGGAGCAATGGTTCCTTAAGGTGGACCTGAAAGATCTGCGCGGCACGCTGCTGAAGGAGGCCGACAAGGTTGAATGGATCCCCAAAGCCGGCCACGAACGCATGGTTTCCATGCTTAAGCAGCGGCCTGACTGGTGTCTTTCCCGCCAGAGATATTGGGGGACTCCGATCATGGCGCTGTACTGCGAGGATTGCGGCAAGCCTCAGACAGGCAGCGGCCTGCTGAAAGGCTTTGAGGAAAGAGTGTTCAGGGAAGGCAGTGATTTCTGGTTCTCCGAGGATGTTAAAAATTTGCTTCCCGAAGGATATAAATGCGCCTGCGGCGGAACCGCGTTCCGCAAAGAAAAAGACATCATGGACGTCTGGTTGGACTCGGGCGTTTCCTGGTACGCTGTTCTGAAAGACAAAAACAGATTCCTGGCGACCGGCAGCCAATCCGTCCCGGCGCCTCTCGACAAAGGCTCCGCCTACCCCGCTGACATATATCTGGAAGGTTCCGACCAGCACCGCGGCTGGTTCCAGACCTCCCTTATTCCGTCGGT
>SESC01000744.1_pt1 | contig 11423 bp, 12 predicted proteins | sample 3171431 | NCBI WGS metagenome assembly SESC01 (sample SAMN06051868, study PRJNA518727) | freshwater metagenome | biome: subpolar coniferous forest; feature: holomictic lake; material: water; isolation source: holomictic Lake 227, 8 m depth | place: Canada: near Kenora, Ontario | collected... | reverse complement strand
GATCCGTCGCTGGTGCTAACCGATGACATCCTCGACCATGAGGGCAAGGTACTGTTCCCCAAGGGTAGTGTTTTCAATCCTGCCGACCATGTGCGCCTCGGCAGGTACATCATCATTGACGGCAATGATCCCAGGCAAGTGCAACTGGCCCTGGATGGTGATTACCGAAAGCTGATGCTTATCAGCGGGGATTTGGCAAAACTCGCGGGAACGCACAAGAAGCAGTTCTGGTTTGTCCCCGATGACATCCTGAAGAGGTTCCAGATCCGGCGTGTACCGACCATTTTTGAACAGGAGGGTAGAAATGTCCGTGTTACGGAAAAAGCGATATAGCGCACTAATTTTGGCATTGTTCCTCGCTCTCATGCTTGCCGGTTCGTTTCCGGCGCATGCACAAAGTACGGCTGCGAAATGTGAAAACAAATTTCCAGATATGGTGGGTGATGTATGCTGGAGGTGCATGTTTCCTATCCGGTTGGGCGGGAATAAAATCATTGATTTCGGTAACATGTTCGATAGTGTTTCAACTCAAAATTCCGATGATTTCAATCCCGGCAGCGTGTTTTGTACTTGTAAGGACACATCTACCGGGTTTGACCGTCCCGGCGCCTATCTGTCTTTTTGGGAACCGTCAAGGGTCATCGAGGTAACCACAAAGCCCTATTGTTATCCCTTCCTGTTTGGCATGGACATGGGTGACAAGCTGAACGCATACGGTACTTACGGAACTACCGCATCAAGTAGTGAGTCCACACACAAGGCCTTCTACAATGTCCACTATTACACGTTTCCCCTGCTGACGATTATGGATCTGGTAAAGGGCGCGTCGTGGTGTACCGACTGGATGAGCGACATTGACCTGATGTATTTCTCGGAAGTCGATCCCCTCTGGAACGATGACGAGCTGACGGTTTTCACGCACCCGGAGGCTATCGTCTTCGGAAATCCAGTCGCCCAGGCCCTCTGTGCGGTCGATTGCCTGGCAACCACGGTGGGTTTCCCGTGGAATGCCTTGTTCTGGTGCGCCGGATGTTGGGGTGGAATGTACCCCTTCACAGGCAACACCGGAGTGACGGGATCGAATGTCCGCACAACGAGCCTCCTTGCCACCAGACTTTTAGCTCGCCTTGCCCGCCTGCCCATTCCTCCTGCCATTGAGTGGGACACAAGTTCTGCCTCTGCCAAGTGCGGCGGCATCATCAACCCCTTTTTGAAGAAAAGCCAGTACAAGATGTCCACGATATTCCCAATTCCTGAGACAGAGGGGACGTGTTGCCACATGATCGGCGCTTCCACATTTACGTGGGGGGAACACAGGAACATACCCGCCACGGGCGAATATCAAATGTACATGCTGTGGAGGAAAAGAAATTGCTGTCTGAAACTGCTCTAAGAACAACTGCACGGATACTGCTTGTTGTCTACTTCATCTTTATCCTTGAGGGGCCTATCCACGCTTCGGATTTTGATACGAGCCTGGACGCGGGCAAGTCACTGGGCACAAGCTCCGTTAGCGACTACAATCCTATCAACCTCGACAATACCTTGCAGAGCAAGGGTTTGGGTACGGCGTCTGCTCTTACGCCGCGTGAAGGTCAGGCTGCATCGGAAAAGGGCGCGTATGAAGGCCATTACACAAGTCCGGGAGGCATGACGGGGGCGTCGAGCGACATTGGAGATTTCCTCAATGGTTCATACCAAACAAGGGACAAATTCTCCCTGGGTGAGGATCCTACATATGGGAATAAATGCCTTGAAAAGGATGCAGCAGACAACTGTGTAAGGTGGAGTGCATCAAAGGATGTTATCAAGGAATCGTACCCCGACTGCGAGACTATCTTGGTACCGATCTACGGCGATCCCCCTACGTACTCAACCTGTAACGGGACGCGAAGCGCTGCGCCAATGGACTGTACGGTACGAACGCCCGTGCGAATTGAAGCGGAAACGATCTCTGAGCCGTGCAGCACAGCCAATATCGGATACAAGCCTGGACAGATATACGCGTATTGCCAACATAGCCCTTATTACAGAGTTTACCAAGGGTGGCGCAACTGGGGAGATGGCTGTACCGGAGATGGCCGCCGAACAGGCAGTACGCCACCAGCAGGCACTCCATTCAAAAGTGACGGACTACCTTCCGACAGCACATATTTGGGAGAAGAGTGGTCGATGCAAACTTGCTCAGAGCATCAAGAGGTAGGTGGTTACAAGATCTATGCTTGGTATAGCTCACCAAGCAGTACCATCGACCGGGTGTACATTGATTATGATTCCCCATGCGGTGATTTAAGCCGTTTTACCGAACCGGGCTCGTTGTGTACGCTCACCGAGGTAGAACAATGCGACCCGTCCGGTACAATATGCACTGTTACGTTGCATGAAGGAATACCTACCGGTACAGTAATCCCATCAGAATACCTCACCTATACCGCCGCCGCACCAACTTCAGTTTCGTGTGGAACATGTGCAGAATATTGCACTATGTTCTACGATGTATGCTTAGCATGGGACGTAACATGCGCCCCGCCTGTTCCATCAGGATGCTCAGGTTCGTGTCCCTCTGATGCAACGCTTGTGTCAATTCCGTCCATCACCGCCGTTCAGACGGGCACAGCTTCTTCGGGACCTTCCGCTCTGAATGCATGTCTCGTCGAAGGGGTTTTCCAGCCTGGCAATTCAATCGCAGTGACCCAGAATTTCTATTATGCCGACCCGCGAGTTTGCAACAGCTTTGCCGCACCCACAGAAAACTTTACAATGTGCATGGACGGCACCAATATAAGCGTCCGAAACGCTGTCTCAACCGGTGGTACAGCGCTCACAAAAACACAGCAATTCGTGCCCACCGGTTACGATCTTCGTGCCTACGGTGGTCCTGATGTCCGTTCGGTGCTGAACGGCTGGTACATAAAATCAAAGTTCAACTGTTTCTCTGATGTTAATAATTGCCAGCCCTTGAAGGACACAGGATGTCATCTGTACAGCCAAAAGTGCGTAGATCCAGCAGATCCGTGGTGCCCGCAGGTAGAATATACCTATCAGTGTGGAGGGACGGGAGGCATAACGGGCTATGAAAAAACCATTGTCTGCGCGGGCGAGATTCGGTGCCAGGGTTCTGATTGTGTCGATCCATCCTATAAGGCCAACACAGACTTCGGCACGGCAGCAGCGTCCACCGAACTCATGAACGCCGTCAGGGGAGACAGCAGCGATGAGGAAATCTTTCCGGGGAAAATACGTGAATGTCAAACAGACCCCGAAATGTGCTGCAACGCAAATACAGGAGGCGTCAGCATGGGACAGTACGTGGCTCTTATGAGAGCGACGTACTCATTGTACTCTGTGGCAACGGCCGGAGGCGTCGTCGCTTCAGCCGGAGCAGACATGGCTGCCGCCATCGCCGCTTATAACACTGTAGCCCAAGCCACGGGCATGACAGCGATCACCTGCACAGTAGAAACATCTGCTGCCGGTATAGTAACGACAACGATAGGCGATTCAGTGATTGTCACTGCAGCAAATGGCACAATGATGAGCGCCACTGTAGGACCAGGCATGGCCGCTTTAGGCGCCGTCTGCACCGCCTTTGTAGTGGTTGGAATAATCGTCGCCATCTACGTGATTGCCACGACGGTTTGGGAAGGGATATACGCCTGCGACGCAGAGGACATTTCAACATCTGTAGATTTGGGGTTCAATATATGTCACTTGGTAGGCACCAAAAAAGAGGACGTATTTATGGGGATGCCCACGAAAAAGCACAACGTTTATTGCTGCTTCAGCAGCATACTATCGCGACTGGTTCATGAGCAGGGCCGACCCCAGATCGGCAAGAGTTGGGGAACGGCTGAATCACCTGATTGTAGTGGATTCTCATACAGCCAATTCGCCCTATTAGACTTCACGGTAATGGATTTAACTGAATATATGCAGTATGTACAGTCAAAAACGTCGATGACGCACGAAGAACTGGCAGCGGCTATGCAGAGGGCGAAGGACAAGATGGACGGTCTGTGATGTTGTTTTCTCCCGGACTTTTTGTATCCTAACTATTGATCTCCGGGAGCGTTACGCTCAGGTATTTTTTAGACACTGTATCCGTCGTCCCCTTGTAGAGTTTGCCGCCCGCTCGCAGATAGAAACGTCGTTGAGGCAGTTGAAGTACTTGTGAAGCGAGAATTTGTTTCTCCTCTAATCCTCTCATTGAGATACCGCCGCCGAAAGACAGGATAGGCTGGTATGTTTTTTTCAGTGGCGAAGAATCTTCCACTAATTGAGCTGTATCGGGATGGTTCACACGCAGGTACAGCCAGCTATTTATGTTATCGACGATGCTTTTTGTCGCCTCCGGGCCAATTTCTTCTTCTATCTGGGAAATGCTCTGCGTATAAAAACTCACCCAGACGTTCGCCCCGCCTCCCTTGCCGAAAAGCTCCTGAATCCCCTTGTATAGGATGTTATGTCCCTCGTCCACATGGAGACATAAAGGTGGATCGAGCTTTCTGTCAGACGCATAAAACCGCCCCGAGAGACTGTGTATCATAGACACCAACACCCTGCCAATGATATGCGATGTTCGTCTGGCAAGCATTGATCCTGTATTGCAGAACAAAATCACGCCTTTACCTTCTTCAAAGCGTTTAATGAACTCATTGACCAGGGCTTTCCCTATTATCTGGCCTGTTGATCCGGAGGTCAGTGCGGAGAGAGTTGTGCGGAGTGATGATGATACCTTCCCGAAAAACTCCTGCGGGGAACTGAGTATTTGGTCCAAGTTTTCCACAATATCCTCGCTGCCTGATATAAACCCTATTTTCTCCTTGAATTTCTGGAGACTCTTCCAGTCGCTTCTCGATTTTATGTCCTGAAAGTTGATGTTCAATTTTTCCATATTGAACCTTGCTAACAGTGCAAGCCCTGAGACAATGGCTTGGGAGACTTCCTGGGCGATGGCGATAAAATAGTCTTCCTTCGCCTTGATGCCGGAAATAATATGTTCTACCAGTTCATCTTCCATGTAGTAATAGCACAACGGGTCAAGCATGATGGAGTACTCAGGGAAAATGGGGGTGAGCAGCATGACTTCTTCAAGCCGCCCGGATTCTGCCGCCACCTGGACAATCTTGGAAAACAGATCATGGTCTCCTTTGGGGTCTATGACGACAACATTGTAGCCTTTGCGTATGTCCTGCTCAATTATGTTTTCGATAAGTCTGGTCTTGCCCACACGTGTCGTGCCGAAACAGCCAAAGTGCCCGCTTCTATCGACGTCTTTAATGGCAATATCAATCTGTCTTGATATGTCATTCATGTCAACACCTGTGCCGAGATGCGTCAAGCCGTCATTTTTTACTTTCTCCTGCTTCCCCTCTTCATTTATCCCACGCAATTTTTCCAGAGACAAAATAAATCCTCCTTTGACATCAATTTTCCGTTCTCATGTAAGTATTACTTAGACAGTTAGTATTTTCAGTAGGTCACGAACATAGCCGCTTGGCTGCCCCATTGCTCGACAACGGGACAGAAGCGGTTTTTTTACGTCCTGCAAAGGACTGGACAATTACCTAAAGAAATCAAGGAGAAAGGAGGATACAAAAAAAGATGACTACGGAAGGAAGCGGAGGACTGATGAGAGCAATAACCAGGTTGTGGCACCGAATAACACGTGCTCAACCTACCCGGCAATCCAGCCGGGCACATCATCGAGTTACGGACAGGGATATCGAGGCCGCCCGACAGGTGAACCTCGTCGCCCTGATAGAGTCGCTCGGCTACAAAGCAACGTGGCAGGGAAGCGAGAAGGCAATGTTTTCATCTCCCCTTAGATCAGAACATAATCCGTCGTTCGGCGTATCTTACTACAAGGGACGCTGGACATGGAAAGATTGGGGTTCTGGTGAATCCGGGGACGTCATCAAGTTCGTCGAGCTTTTTTACGGTGTCTGCTTTCTTGACGCCGTTAAAAAGTTGGGCAACAGCGTCGATATACCATCGGCGCCGCCACAGCAGAAACCCACTCTGTACGACACAGACAAGGTGTCATGGGTGCGGAATCTGCACAAGGAAAGGATGATCCTTATGACCTCCGGAGATCGCGCTACAATCAGGCGGTACTTTGAGGAGCGGGGGGTCAGACATTACGAGGAGATGGCGTGCGTCATGTACACCCATTTCAAGGAAAAGAAGAATTTTGTGGCAATACCGATGCCCTACACCGAGAACCTGAAAGGGTTGGAGTGCCGGGAAATCGGAGGCACAGACAGAAAGACCTTCGGGCACAAGACCCTCTGGGTGTTGCGCCGACCGTCTCCCCTTGTTTTGGTCGCGGAGTCCATTCTGGACGCCCTGGCCTCTGAAATCATCCTGAACGACAACACACTCACTTTGTGTTCGTTGAACGGGGTAGGAAACGCCGAGAAAGTCGGAGATGTCCTCTCAATGCTCAAGCCACGCAAGACACTGTTCGCTTTGGACAATGACGAACCTGGCCGGGCAGCACAGAGAACCGCAATGAAAATCGCGGGTCGCTATTGCGACAATGTGATCGCTCTTGATCACCACGTCAAGGCGGGCGTTAAAGACATGCACAGGCTGCTTATTACCCGCCAACCCGCAAGGGCGACCCGAGCGCAAGGGAACTCACCATGAAATTCCCACACCTTACCTTAAAGGAGGAAAGACAATGGCAAGATTGTATCTGATGCTGGTTATTGTGATGCACCGGTGCACTACAACTGTTCATCGGAACTTAAATGAGGATGACGAAACCAAATCGGTTCCTCGTTCATGGCTGAAGGGCGGATACGACGACGACGTGAGAGTCCCGGCGTAAGCTCATAACAAACCTTTTCTGTAAACCTGAACGCTATCCTGCGGGAGGCTTTAGCATCCACTCGGGATGTGTTCACAGTTTCAGAGAAGCAGATAAATACCCAGAAGGAGGCTTAAAGTGGCGACTGAACATCGATCAAAGAAATGTCGGAACGTCGGCGAGCTCAAAGAGTTCCTGGCGCATCTCGCAGACAATGTGCCCATCCGGGGAGGTTGGAAGGAAAAGGTCATATTCACCCTTTGGCAGCGTGATCCGGGCGAATCTTGTCCGCTGTTTTATCTCGGAATGGATGATGAATAAGGAGGAGGCTTCAAATGAGAGGAACATTTTGCTTCGTCACGAAAGATGGCTGGACAACACTCACTTGTGATCTTGATTTTGCGCAATGGCTCATCCTTACGGGTGTTGTGCACATGGGTCATTGGTACACAGCGACAAACTCAGTATTTCTGTAAGGAGGAGCATGAAATGTAATGGACATGCACTAAAGCCGAGTTAATCAAGGCTCTTGAACACATACCAGATGAGGCAATTATCTCGTCTAACCATTCAACATGCGAATTGTACGCGGACGATGAAACGGGAAGACCGCGACTTGCCTTCTCATTCATGAAACATGATGAACAAAAGAAAGCTAAGAAGGCATAAGCTCACCCTCGATCTCATTACCCGAACGCTACCCAGTCTCGTAGCGCGGGAGCAATAAACTCACCACACAAAAATCCACTAAATTACCTTTAAGGAGGAAAGTACCATGCAGAAAGCTATTTCTGAGGTGTTTGGCTTTAATGCACCTGCCACAGTTACAATAGCGGTGCGGGACGCACAGCACAACCTTATTCCCCGCCATAAGCCGGAATATCTCTTTCGCAGGGAGCTGCTGTCCGACCTGCTCGCCTGGGTAAAAGGCGCAGCAGGAAACGACCCCCTTTACCTGACCGGTCCGACTGGTTCAGGCAAATCGTCGGTCGTCGAGCAGACGTGTTCCCGCCTCAGAATACCCCTGTACGTGGTGTCATGTCACGAGCGGATGGAAATCCCCGAACTGTTTGGCCGTTTCGTTGTTAAGAACGGTCAGATGGAGTGGACCGACGGCCCCCTGGTCGCAGGTCTTAAAGATCCTGCCGGCGCCTGGATACTTCTGGATGAGGTTGACACCCTCGACCCCGGAACATTCACCGGCTTGAATGGGATACTTGAAGGACGGTCAATCATCATCCCGGAAACGGGAGAGACACTTGACCCGCTTGTGAACGGCGCCCGTATCGTCGTCGCAGGCAACACCGCCGGTAACGGCGATGACACTGGTATCTATCAGGCAACCAAGCGCCAGAACGCAGCCAGCATGGGGCGTTTTATGATGGTGCAGGTTAGCTATCCGACGCCGGAAGAGGAAATGCAGGTGTTGTCACAGGTATGCCCCAGTATGCCCCCCGTTATTGGCGACAATATGGTGAAGGTTGTGGGCATGGTTCGTGACCTCTACACCAGCGGCGAGATCGAGGTGGTGTTCTGCACCCGGTCCCTTATTCGATGGGCGCATCTTGCCCAGTTTTATAAGGCAAAGCCGGGAATCGACCCTTTGATATATGCCCTTGATCGGGCTATCGGCTTCCGGGCCGAGGAAACATCCCGGAGCGCCCTGCACGAGCTGGTGCAGCGCGTGTTCGGAAACGGCTGAAAGGGGGTTTCTCACAGATGGCACCACCAATTCCACCCCCTGACTGCGTTTATGGGATCTGGCTCACGGCGCCGTCGGTTTCCGGCGGCAAATCATGGGTCGCGTTTCGAACTCCCTTTTCAGTGGAAATCCACTGGGGAAAAATAAACCAAATCAATCAGCGCAAGACGGTTGAGTTGAACCATTCGTTACCCAAAACGGTCCTCGATGATATGGCGAGAAAGAAATTCGCAAAGGGCTATCAGGTGGCACAGGAATGGGAAGAGGGACCTGGCTGGCAAGACCGCAGGGGAGGAGGTCCGTTCAGGACAGGAAGGCAGCAACAGCCCCTTCCGCCTCCACCTATGCCAATTCCCTCAACACCCATTCAAAGCGAATCTTCCCGAAAAAGGTTCGCCCGACAGCTCGTCGAAACAGCGGTCAATACCTGGCGGAATAGTCCTTCAAAGAGTTCAACCGAAAACGGTTTACCCGATGAGTGGTTCTAACAAACAATAAGGGTAGCCGGAATCCAGGCCGCCCTTCCAACATTACCTATAAAAGGAGAACACGCAATGAACACAGTGAACGCAGTGCTCAACACTCTTGCAAATATCAAGGTGCTGACATTTGACATCAAGGTATGGTCGGGCCGGAAAAAACTGCGTCCGGAAGATTTGAAGCTGACGGAAGGGAGCGAATTGCCTCCTGAATCGTTGGCAAAACTGGGATCGAAGTTGGTCATGGATCCCGACAAGCTCGCGATCTTCATGGCCCTCCGTCAAAGCGCGGCCAGGGAAGCTCTCCTCGTAGGAACACGTTTCCTTGGAGGATACGCTATTCCCGCCGAGAAAGTGAACGAACTCATGGGCAAGATTAACACCCTTAAGTTCGAGTTTGAAGCCAGGAAAGAAGAATTTCTGGACAGATACAGCGAATCTGTCCAATCCTGGATTAACGCAAATCCGGGGTGGGAGAAGGTAATAGAAAACGCACAGGCTTCAGGAGAGCACGTCCGTAAGGCCATCAGCTTTTCAACGCAGTTGTTTAACATAGCACCTGTTGAAGAGCATCAGGAAGGGCTGGAAAAGGAAGTGACCGGACTGGCCGGGCAGCTTAGACATGAAATCCAAGTTATGGCGAAGGATACCTGGAAACAGTCGTACCAGGGACAACAAGAAGTCACCCAACGGGCGTTGCGGCCCATCGAGACGATGATACGCAAGATCGAGGGGCTGGTTTTCTTGGAGCCGGAACTGAATGATCTGGTAGAGGGCTTCAAACAGACCTTGTCGGGCATGCCCTTCAAGGGATTCATCAAGGGCCGGCAGCTTGCGGATTTGTGTGGAATACTGGCCGTCCTGGGAGACATTCCAGAGGCCAACCCCGCAGCCGTTCTGCCTGACGAGGTTGAGGAAACTGTAGCTGTTCAGCTGGTAGAACAGGAAGTGGAAGCGATAGTGCAAGAGATTTTCTATCCTGCCATCGCGGAAAAAACGTTTGAGGCCGCAAGGCCCGCAGAGTGGTTCTAATGTCAATTACCGAGACGCCCCCGAAAGGGGGCTGTTTTCATGGAGGAGAAAGCAAATGAAAACGGAAGCAGAATTGCGAGCGAGACTGAAAGCAGAATTAAGCAATTGGTTTCAGCGACAATGCCAGATGCCATACGACGACTTTCACCTGTATTATCTGCCGACGACGCCAAAGCATGACGGCGGTATTCTGATTTGTTCAGAGACACCGGCGAACCATGAATATCAGTTAGCAATGCCGCAAGCGATCCGGAAGAACTACACGGAAGATCAAAACTTTAATTGGATCACCCATTCGGTTCTACGGCGATTGCCAGTGTTAGAGGCATGACGGTGATTCTAACGTCAATTACCGAGACGCCCCCGAAAGGGGGCTGTTTTCATGGAGGAGAAAAACATGAAGATGATTTCAGAAGAGCAATACGTCCAGCGCGTCAATGAGGCTATTGAGGATGACATTTGCCGCAACTACGGCAATTTGTCGGAGTGCCGCAAGTGTGAGTTTCTCCACGCTTGTTACACCAAAGAAAACTTCCCCTGCGATACCTGCGGGAGAAGCATTGAACCTGGAGAAGCTTACTGCACGTTTGGACGGAACGGAAGCATTGTCTCGGTGTGTTACAAGGAGTGCTTTCAGCGATCCGTTAACAATATCCTGAACGAAGACGAAGACTTCGGGAAATTATGGAATTCAGCGTTCCAATTCAGCCTTAGACGCTAATTACCTTAAAGGAGGAAAAGTCGTGAATAAAAGCAAAATTTCCAAAACGATCGGCGGTCTCCGGATTGCGATGCAAGCCCTGGCTGAAAGGCGGGGTGTAGCGTTGAACATCGGCGGCGACCAAGCCTTCACGGACGGGAAGAACATCACTATCCCGTCCCTGCCGGAAGACGACGAAGAGGCGATGGTTCTTGCTCGTGGGTATATTGACCACGAGGCAGCCCATATCGCCATTACGGACTTTGATGTCCCGAAGAGCAGTAGATGGCATGGTATTCTTGAGGACGTTCGCATAGAACGTCAGCAGGGAGAGAAGTACCCCGGTGTCGCCATCAACACGGCGAAGCTACTGGAAGCTGTGGTAAAGAAGGGTGGTTTTGCAATAACAAAAAACCCTGTTCTGAACCTGCAAATCTGGGCCGCCTCACGCGCCCGGACGCGGATTATCCGGCAGCAAGCTTTGGCGGAGCGGGAAGTGGTAGTGGAGGCGATGAGCCGCACTGCCTATGGTGATCCCTTTTGCGATGAATTCGCCGCAATTGTGGACATGGTGAAGGATTGCCGGTCCACACAGGATTGCGCTGAAGTGGCGGAAAAGCTGATACAGCTTCTCAAGACACCGCCTCCTCCGCCTCCTTCTCCCCCGGAAAAACAGAAAGGCCAGAAGGAGAAGGA